>Ga0136643_10011128_pt1 | contig 13334 bp, 14 predicted proteins | sample TergutLab28metaG_FD_96883 | JGI IMG/M metagenome (GOLD analysis project Ga0136643, IMG submission 96883) | Labiotermes labralis P1 segment gut microbial communities from Petit-Saut dam, French Guiana - Lab288 P1 (version 3) (version 3) | ecosystem: Host-associated > Arthropoda: Insects >...
ACTGTCCACGCCAGCCGGACGAACGGATCCCTACATGTAGCCGGCCCTGCACCCACCCACCACTAAACCGACCCCACCCGTGACACCGATCCCCACCGATGCCTCTCCCCCGCGCGCCGTGGCCGCCGCGCCCGCCCGCCGCCCGCGGCGGCATCCCGCGCTGGCCGCCCTGCTCTCCGTCCTCGCGCTGCTCGCCGCGGGCCTCGGCGTGGTCGCCTCCGCGGCCCCGGCGAGCGCCGCCGGACTGACCCAGGTCACCTCCTTCGGGTCCAACCCGGGCAACCTGGCGATGTACGAGTACGCGCCGGCGAACCTGCCGGCCGGCGCGCCGCTGGTCGTCGCGCTGCACGGCTGCACGCAGAGCGCCAGTGACTACTTCACCCACTCCGGCTGGCAGAAGTACGCCGACCTGTGGGGCTTCGCACTGGTCTTCCCGCAGACCAGTGCCACGAACAACTCCCTTTCCTGCTTCAGCTGGTTCGACTCCACCAAGGACACCCGCGGCAAGGGCGAAGCCGCCTCGGTGGTCTCGATGGTCGACGCGGCCGCGTCCCAGTACGGTTCGGACACCCACCGGGTGTTCGTGACGGGCCTGTCGGCCGGTGGCGGGATGACGGCCGACCTGCTCGCCGACTACCCGGACGTCTTCGCGGGCGGCGCCGTCGACTCCGGGCTCCCCGCCCAGTGCGCCACGACGCAGACCGCCGCCTCGCAGTGCCAGTACGGCAGCATGAACCTGACGCCCGCGCAGTGGGGCGACAAGGTCCGCTCCTCCGACGCCGGTTACTCCGGGCCGTGGCCGCGGGTCGCGATCTGGCAGGGCACCTCGGACACCACCGTGCAGCCGGTGAACGCCACCGAGCTGCGCGACCAGTGGACCGATGTGTGGGGCATCGGCCAGACCGCGTCCAGCACCCAGTCGCTGCCCGGCGGCACCACGCTCAGCGTGTACGACGACCCGCAGGGCAACCCCGCGGTGGAGCTGTACCAGATCTCGGGGATGACCCACGGCCTGGCGGTCGATCCGGGGTCGGGCACCGAGCAGTGCGGCAGCACCGGCAGCTACTACCTCGCCACGATCTGCTCCAGCTACTACACGGCGCGTTTCTGGGGCCTGGACGGCTCCGGCGGCGGTGGCGGCACCGGCACCCTGCCCGCGCCGACCGGCCTGGCGGTGACCGGGACCACCGGCACCAGCGTGTCGCTGAGCTGGACCGCGGTCAGCGGCGCCGCCTCGTACACGGTGTACCGCAACGGCACCGCCGCCGGCTCCGCGACCGGCACCACGTTCACCGACACGGGCCTGGCGGCGGGCACTTCGTACACCTACACGGTCGCCGCCCTCGACTCCTCGGGGACGGCAGGACCCGCCTCGGCCGCCGTGACGGCCACCACCACCGGCGGAGGCGGCGGCAGCGGGGCGTGCTTCACCGACAACAACTACAACCAGGTGGCGGCGGGCCGCGCCCACCAGAGCGGCGGCTACACCTACGCCGACGGCTCCGACCAGAACATGGGCCTGTGGAACGTCTTCACCGTCCACACCCTGAAGCAGGACTGTGGGGACTACTACGTGATCGCCGACGGAACCTGCTGAGCCCGGCCCGGCGGCGCCCCGCACGCGCGGCCCCTCCCGGGCCGGCCGTCAACGGGCCTCCGCCGCCGGGGAGTCCGGCCGCCGGGCCAGCACCAGGCGGCAGCGGGGGCTGCCGTCGGCCCGGCGGCCGAACTCCTCCAGCGGCACCGTTCCCACGAGGAAGCCGGCCCGCACCAGGTCCTGCCGCACCGCGGCGAGCGGGAAGGTCCGGTAGTACATCACGAACGGCGGCCGCCAGAGCAGGTTGCGCACCCGCATGCCGGCGTCGAACCCGGCGAGCGCCCAGTGCCACGGCGATGTGACGGGCGGCGGCGCGCCGACCGGGAAGGCGAACAGGCCGCCGGGACGCAGGCTCCGCCGCACGCCGGCGAACAGGCCGGGCCGCTCGGCCGGCAGGAAGTGCCCGAACGCGCCGAAGCTGACCGCGAGATCGAAGGCCGCGGTGAACGGCATGGCCCGCACGTCCGCCTGCACCCAGCGCATGTCCGCAGCGCCCGAACCACCCACCTCCGCACCCGCGTTACGGGCGGCCGCCATCATCCCGGCGCTGAAGTCGACGCCGGTGACGGTCCGGCACAACGGCGCCAGGACCCGCAGTCCGGCGCCGGTGCCGCAGCACACGTCGAGCCCGTCGCCGAACGGCCCGAGCGGGGCCAGCGTTTCGGCGACGGCGTCCAGGACACGGTCCGGGGTGCGGAACGGCGTCCGGTCGAACTTCGGCGCCAGCAGGTCGTATCCGTGCTCGACGGACGACAGCGCCTGCACAGTGAGTTCGCGGAGCGAGGGGCCCTGGGGGGAGAACACCGGCTCAGGATAGGCGGACCGGACCGGTCAGCTGCCGTACCGCCGCTCGCGGGCCGAGTAACTGCGCAGCGCGCGCAGGAAGTCGATCTCGCGGAACGCCGGCCAGTAGGCGTCGCAGAAGTACAGCTCGGAGTAGGCGCTCTGCCACAGCAGGAAGTTGGACATGCGCTGCTCGCCGCTGGTGCGGATGACCAGGTCCGGGTCGGGGCGGCCGGCGGTGTACAGGTGCCGGGCGATGTCGTCGACGTCCACCGAGGCCGCGAGGTCGGCGAGGGTGTCCCCCGCCTCGGCGCGCTCGGTCATCAACTCGCGCAGCGCGTCGATCACCTCCTGCCGGCCGCCGTAGCCGATGGCCAGGGTGACGTGGCATCCGGTGGCGCAGTCCCGGGTGGCGTCGACCGCACGCTTGAGGGCGTGCGCGGTGGAGTCCGGCAGCACGTCCAGGGTGCCGGCGATGTGCACCTGCCACTGCGCGTCGGGCCGGGCCAGCTTGTCGGTGACGACCTGTTCGATCAGCTGCATCAGGAAGGTGACCTCGTTGTCCCCGCGGCGCTGCAGGTTCTCCGTGGAGCAGACGAAGACGGTCACGTGCTGGATGCCGAGCGACTCGCACCAGGCGAGCACGTCGTCGACGTGCTCGGCACCGTACTTGTGCCCGAGGCTGGGGTTGGCCATCTTCATCTGCCGTGCCCAGCGCCGGTTTCCGTCCATGATCAGGCCGACGTGCCGGGGCAGCGCTCCCCCCTGGACCTGCCGTCGCAGGCGGCGGGTGTACAGCGAGTACAGGGGGTCGGAGATCCTCATGCCAGGCTCCTTTCGCCTCGTCCGAGCTTACGGTTCCCCGGCCCGGAAAAGGCGGTACCCGGCCTGCCGCCGATGCGGGGAAAGGGATTGAGGCGGCAGACCGGGTGAAGCATGGGAGCGCTCCCACACCTGAAAGTTAGCGTGCGCGGGAACGGGTGTAAACCTCGGGGGAAATCGCCGGGCGCCGGGTGTCGATCCGGCGGCCTCCCGTTCGTGTAGAAGGTGGGACACCGGCGACCGGCCGGTGGCCGAACCGAGGAGCACACCATGAAGCAGTACCTGCTGAGCGTGGTCACCCCCACCGGCGGCGAGCCGCCCTCCCCCGAGGCGCTCAAGGAGATCATGACGGACGTCGCCGCGTTCCACGACGAGCTCAAGGCCGCGGGCGCCTGGGTCTTCGCCGGCGGCCTGCACGCGCCGGACACCGCGACCGTGGTGCGGGTGACCGGCGGCGAGACGGTCATGACGGACGGCCCCTACATCGAGGGCAAGGAGTACCTGGGCGGCATCTGCATCGTGAAGGCGCCGGACCTGGACGCCGCCCTGGAGTGGGGCCGCAAGGCCGCCACCGCGATCCCGCTGCCGATCGAGGTCCGGCCCTTCGTGGACGAGGAGTCCGGCCGCTGAGCGGCAGCGAACCGCACGTGCCCGGCCGGGAGGTCGAGGAGGTCTTCCGGGCGGAGTACGGGCGCGCGGTGTCGGTGCTGGTCGGCGTGTTCGGGGACATCGACCTGGCCGAGGAGGCGGTCCAGGACGCGTTCGCGGTGGCCGTGGAGCGCTGGCCGGCGGCCGGCCCGCCCCCCAGCCCGGCCGGCTGGATCATCACCACCGCGCGCAACCGCGCGATCGACCGGCTGCGCCGCGAGGCCGGCCGGGACGAGCGGCAGGCCAGGGCCGTCGCGCTGATGGCCGCCCGGGCCGCGGACGGCGAGGACCGGGACGACGCGGAGGGTGCGGGCGCCGTGCAGGACGACCGGCTGCGACTGATCTTCACCTGCTGCCACCCGGCGCTGTCCACCAGCGCCCGGGTGGCCCTGACACTGCGGCTGCTCGGCGGGCTGACCACCGCCGAGATCGCCCGCGCGTTCCTGGTGCCGGAGCCGACCATGGCCCAGCGCCTGGTGCGGGCCAAGGGCAAGATCCGCAAGGCGGGCATCCCCTACCGCGTGCCGCGCGAGGCGGACCTGCCGGACCGACTGCGGGCGGTCCTGGCAGTGGTGTACCTGGTCTTCAACGAGGGGTACGCGGCCACTTCGGGCGACCGGCTGGTCCGCGAGCCGCTCTGCGCGGAGGCGATCCGGCTGGGACGGCTGCTCGTGGCGCTGATGCCGGACGAGCCGGAGGCGCTGGGCCTGCTGGCACTGATGCTGCTCGCGGACGCGCGGCGGCCCGCCCGGGTCGCGGCGGACGGCAGCCTGGTGCTGCTCGCGGACCAGGACCGCGGCCGCTGGGACGCGGCCGAGGTCGCCGAGGGCCAGGAGCTGGTGCGGCGCTGCCTGCGCCGCGGCCGGCCGGGCCCGTACCAGATCCAGGCCGCGATCAACGCGGTGCACAGCGACGCCCCGTCGGCCGCGGCGACCGACTGGCGGCAGGTCGTCGCACTGTACGACCAGCTGGCCGCGCTCGACCCGAGCCCGGTCGTGGCGCTGCACCGCGCGGTGGCGGTCGCGGAGGTCGAGGGCCCGGCGGCGGGCCTGGAACGGGTGGACGCGCTGGCCGGGGAACTGGCGGGCTACTACCTGCTGCACGCGGTGCGGGCGGACCTGCTGCGCCGCCTGGGCCGGAACGCCGAAGCCGCCGACGCCTACGAGGCGGCGCTGGCCCGCACCGGGAACGCCGCCGAGCAGGACTTCCTGCGCACCAGGCGCCACGAGTCGGCCGCGCGCGCACGCGAGGACCTCCGCGACGGGGAGGCGGGCGGGACCACGAGCGGGGACGCGCGCCGGGCCGCGGACGGGACCACGGGCGGCGACGGGTAGCCGCCGCAGATCCCCTCGACGCGCACTCGACAACCGGTCGAGGCGGACCCCCGCGCGGCCGCCGTCGCGGGCCCGGCGTCGGCTCCGCGGCGGTGCCCGACCCCGGCTTGAACAGCGGACGCCGGTCCGCGGACACGCGCCCCCCGATTTGTTCCCGCTCCCGGTGTGCTCTTTCCCGCACCCTCCGCAACCGGAAGGAAACGGAATTGGCATTCCAGATGGGCTAGCCTGGATCTCCTACCGGAATCACAGTTCCGCTTCTGGCTTTGCTGGGAAGGAGTTCCATGGCGTCCGAGACACGGCGCACGCACCACCAGGTCACCTTCGTGGTCCTGGCGGCCAGCGTCACCGCGTACGCGCTGTTGCAGTCCCTGGTCACCCCGGTGCTTCCGACCATCCAGGCCGATCTGCACACCACTCAGAACACCGTCACGTGGGTGCTGACCGCCTATCTGCTGTCCGCGTCGATATTCACCCCGATCATGGGCCGGATCGGCGACATGGTCGGCAAGGAACGCGTCTTCGTCGCGACCCTCGGCGCGCTGGCGGCGGGGTCGCTGCTGGCCGCGCTCGCCACGAACGTGCAGGTCATGATCATCGCGCGGGTGATCCAGGGCATCGGCGGCGGCGTGCTGCCGCTGGCCTTCGGCATCGTGCGCGACGAGTTCCCGCGGGAGAAGCTCAACGGCGCCATCGGCGCGATCGCCTCGCTGAGCGCGGTCGGCGCGGGGCTGGGCATCGTCCTGGCCGGCCCGATCGTGAACGCCCTGGACTACCACTGGCTGTTCTGGCTGCCGATGATCGTCACCATCGCGGCCGCCGTCGCCGCGGCCGTGTTCATCCCCCGCTCGCCGGTGCGCACTCCCGGCCGGATCAGCTGGGCTCCCGCGGTGCTGCTGTCCGCGTGGCTGGTGGCGCTGCTGGTCGCCCTGAGCCAGGCCCCGGTGTGGGGCTGGGGCTCGGGCAAGGTCATCGGGCTGTTCACCGCCGCGGCCGTGCTGGCCGTCGGCTGGGTGGAGGTCGAGCGCAGGTCGGCGATGCCGCTGATCGACATGACGATGATGCGCCGCCCCGCGGTGTGGACCAACAACCTGGTGGCGCTGCTGTTCGGCGTCGGGATGTACGCGGTCTTCGCGTTCCTCCCGGAGTTCGTGCAGTCGCCGAAGTCCACCGGCTACGGCTTCGGGGCGAGCATCACCCAGTCCGGGCTGATCCTGCTGCCGATGAGCATCGCCATGTTCCTGGTGGGCATGGTCTCCAGCCGCTTCGCGGCGCGCTTCGGCGGCAAGGTCGTGGTGCTGGTGGGCGCGCTCGTCGGCACGGTCTCGATGGCACTGCTCGCCTTCGCGCACACCCAGACCTGGGAGCTGTACCTGGCCACCGCGATCATGGGTGCCGGGTTCGGCCTCGCGTTCGCCGCGATGTCCAGCCTCATCGTGAGCGCGGTGCCGGCCGAGCAGACCGGCGTGGCCAGCGGCATGAACGCCAACATCCGGACGATCGGCGGCTCCATCGGCGCCGCACTGATGGCCAGCGTGGTCACCGCGAGCCCGGCGGCCGACGGCCTTCCGCGCGAGGCGGGCTACACCCACGGCTTCGCGATGCTCGGCGGGGCACTGCTGGTCGCCGCGCTCGCCGCCGTGCTCATCCCGGTGACCCGGCACACCAGCCGGATCGCGGTCTCCGGCGAGCCGGAGCTCGCGGCGGCGCCGCAGGTCGAGGCCGCCGCACCGGCTCCGGTCGCGGCCGCGCGCGGTACGGTCGGGGGCGACAGCGCCCAATGACGGCGTGCGGGGTGCGGGCCGGGGACCCGCGCCCTCGCACGGGAGCAAGCACGGACGAGCGGAGTGACCATGGCAGCCGCCGACTCGCAGGCCCGGCTGCTGCGCCGGGACGCGGTGCGCAACCAGCAGCTGGTGATGGCGGCCGCCCGGGAGGTGCTGGCCGAGTTCGGCACCGACGCCAGCATGGAGCTGATCGCCTCCCGGGCCGGGGTCGGCGTCGGCACGGTCTACCGCCGGTTCCCCAACAAGCAGGCGCTGGTGGACGAGATCGCCGGCGAGATGCTGCGCGAGCTGGTCGTCGAGGCGCGCAACGCCCTCGAACTGCCCGACGGCGCCGGGCTGGACGCGTTCATGCGCGTCGTCGGCCGCTCGCTGAGCGCGCACCGCGGCTACGCCGACAAGCTCGTCGGCCACTCCAAGGCCGCGTGCGTGCAGCAGTTGCGGGATCTCATCACCGATCTGCTGGTCCGCGCCCAGGAGGCGGGCCGGGTCGCGCCCGGGGTCGAACTCGGCGACGTGATGGCGCTGTTCTGGGGGCTGCGCGGGGTGGTCGAGACCAGCGGCGAGGTGGTCCCCGACGCGTGGCAGCGGTACCTCGACCTCCACCTGGCCGGCCTGCGCTCCCCCGTCAGCGCGGCGGCCTCCGGCCCTGCCGTCTCCCGGGCGCAGCTGGAGCAGATCAACGGGACGCAGTCCGATCCCGAGGACGGCGACGCCCGCGCCGTCGCGGCGAAGTAGGCGCGCCGGACCCGCACGGGCCCGGCGTCCGGTCAGCACGCCGCGGACCCCGCCCGTGGGCGGGGTCCGCGCGGCACGACTGGTCAGCCCTGGCGGGCCTTGGAGCGCGGGTCCTTGCGGTTGATCACGTAGACCTTCCCGCGGCGCCGCACGATCTGGGCTCCCGGACGGTTCTTCAGGGAGCGGAGTGAGTTGCGTACCTTCATCGGGTTGCCTTTCTCGTCGTAGTCTCGTCGTAGCGGCCGGTATCTGCCAGTGCACGCCCCGTACGAACGTTCCACGCCGTACTGTTCGTGCAGGCACAACAACCGCGGCACTGCCGCGTTCATTCCTCAGGGGCGGAGGGGCCAGGCATGGGCGAGGAACCGCGGCGGCCGGACGGCGACGCGCAGGACGACGGCCCGGACTTCTCCAGTCCCGGGTTCTCCAGTCCCGACTTCTCCAGCCCGGACTTCACCGGACCCGACGACTTCACCGTGCCGGACTTCACCGTCCCGCCCTTCGAGGGCCCGGATTACGAGGCCGAGGACGCGGACGAGCTGGTGCCCGACGAGGCGGGCTTCTCCAGCCCCGGATTCTCCAGTCCGGACTTCACCGGTCCCGACGACGTCCACGAGGACGGGACCTCCGAGGAGGACGAGCCCGGCAGGACCCCCGCCTGACGCAGGCCCCGCGGTCCCCCTGCCCCGCATCCCGCACGTCCCCCGACCACCCGCAGCGCCCCGCGACGCCACCCGGCACGCGGGGCGCTCGCGTGTCCGCTCCCCTGCCCGCACGGCCGCCCGCGCCCGGAGAACCCCGGCCAGATGTACAGGTGGAGCTACGCAGTCCCAGTTGCGCAGTCCAGACTGGATAACGTACGGTGACGGTATGAGCGAATCGACGGAAGCGGTGTCGGAGTCTGCGGTGCGGGCCGCACGGGACGTCCGGGTGGTGCTCAGCCGGGTGCGCCGGCGGCTGCGCAAGACGTACGACACCAGCGCGCTCACGCCGTCGCAGCTGTCCGTGCTGAGCCGGCTCGACAAGGAGGGCGACGCCTCGGTCAGCGAACTGGCCGCCGTGGAAGGGGTGCGCCACCAGTCCGTGGCGTCCGCCGTCGCGGTGCTGGAGGAGCGCGGGCTGGTGGCGCGGCGCCCGGATCCCGACGACGGGCGCCGCCAGGTGGTCTCCGTCGCCGAGGGCGGCCTGGCGTTCCTCGCGGACTCGCGCCGCGCGGGCGAGGAGTGGCTGACGCGGGTGCTGGAGGAGCGCTTCACCGAGGCGGAACGCCGGACCGTCATCGAGGCGATGTCCCTGCTCGACCGGCTCGCGGAGTCATGAGCGCCCGCCAGACGCACCTGACGCGCCTCGCCCGCCTGGCCCGGCCGGGCCGCGGCGGCCGCCCGGGCGACACGTTCGACCGGCGGCTGCTGGCCCCGATGATGCTGGGGTCGATCCTCAATCCGGTCAACTCCTCGATCATCGCCGTGTCGCTGGTGCCGATCGGCGCCGCGTTCGGCGCGCCGCCGTCCCGGACCGCGTGGCTGATCTCCGCGCTGTACCTGGCGACCGCGATAGGCCAGCCCGTCGTCGGGCGGCTGATCGACCTCTTCGGGCCCCGCCGCCTCTTCCTGGCGGGGACCGCCCTGACCGGGCTCGCGGGCGTGGTGGGCATGCTGGCGCCGAACCTGGGCGTCCTCGTCGCCGCCCGCGTGCTGCTCGGCTTCGGCACCTGCGCCGGCTACCCGGCGGCGATGTACCTGATCCGCAGCGAGGCCCGGCGCACCGGCCACGACAGCCCGGCCGGAGTGCTGGCCGCGCTCGCGGTCGCCACGCAGACCATCGCCGTCATCGGCCCGAGCCTCGGCGGACTGCTGATCGGCCTCGGCGGCTGGCGCGCCACGCTCGCGGTCAACATCCCCCTCGCGGCGGCCGGCCTGCTGCTCGGCGCGACGCGGCTGCCCAGGACCGCGCCCGTCACGACCGCCGAGCGGCCCGGGGCCACCGGCGGCCGCCGGGCCGCGGCCGGACTCGACCTGCCCGGCATGGCCCTGTTCGCGGTGCCGCTGGTCAGCCTGCTGCTGTTCCTGATGAGCCCGGACGCGCGGCACGCCCTGCTGCTGGTGCCCGCGGTCGCCGTCGGTGCCGCGTTCGTGTGGCGCGAACTGCGGGTGGCGGAGCCGTTCATCGACCTGCGGGTGCTGGGCGGCAACCTGCCGCTGCTCGCCACGTACACTCGCGCCCTGCTCGCGTACGTGGTGTCGTACGCCTTCCTGTACGGCTACACCCAGTGGATGGAGGAGGGCCGGGGCCTGTCCGCCTCCCAGGCCGGGCTCGCCCAACTCCCCTTGTTCGCCACGGCGATCCTGGTGTCCACCACGACCGGCCGGCGCAGCGGGGTGCGCGGCAAGTTCCTGGTCGGCGCGGCCGGCCAGATCGTCGCCTGCGCGCTTCTGCTGCTCCTCGGCGCGGGGAGCAGCGTGTGGCTGCTCGCCGGCGTCGCCGTCGTCTTCGGCGTGCCGCAGGGCCTGAACAACCTGGCGTTGCAGAACGCCGTGTTCCACCAGGCCGACCCGGAGCGCATGGGCTCGTCCGCGGGGCTGCTGCGCACCTTCGGCTACCTCGGCGCGATCGTCGCGTCCGCCGCGAGCGGCGCCTTCTTCAAGCAGCGCGCCGACACCGCCGGGCTGCACCACCTGGCCTGGTTCCTGCTCGTGATCGCCGTGCTCTACCTGGCGTTGACGGTCGCGGACCGCTCCCTGCGCCGCGTCGGCGCCCCGAAGCCGGACGGCGGCGGCGCCGATCCCGCGGACGGTGCAGCCGCACGCTGACCGCCGTCCGCCACCCAGACCCGCCGCGGTGGTCCCGCCGCGGCGCCGACCCCCGAGAGGTACACCAGCATGTCCAGATCCGCACTGCTCGTCATGGACGTCCAGGAGAACATCGTCGGCCGCATCGCCGAGCCCGACTTCGTGCCGCGCGTCGCGCAGGCGGTCGCCGCGGCCCGCGGCGCGGGCGTCCCGGTGATCCACGTGGTGGTCGGTTTCCGCGCCGGCCACCCCGAGGTGAACCCGGTCAACAAGGGCTTCGGCGCCCTGCCGCCCGGCGCGTTCACCCCCGACGACGCCGGGGCCGCGATCCACGCCGGCGTGGCGCCGCTGGACGGCGAGACCGTCGTCGTCAAGAAGCGGGTGAGCGCGTTCGCCGGCAGCGACCTGCAGATGCTGCTCGGTGCCGGCGGCATCGAGCACCTGGTGCTGGCCGGCATCGCCACCAGCGGCGTGGTGCTGTCGACCGTGCGCCAGGCGGCCGACCTCGACTACCGGCTCACGGTCCTGGCGGACGGCTGCGCCGACACGGACGCCGAGACGCACCGGGTCCTGACCGAGAAGGTCTTCCCGCGCCAGGCCGAGGTGACCACGATCGACGCCTGGGTCAAGTCGCTGGACTGACGCCCGCCACGCGCCGTCCCGGGAGCGTCCCGCCGCGCTCGGTCGTGGCGGGGCGCGGCGCGACGGTCCCGCGGGATCAGGCCGGCCGATCAGGCAGGCAGGATCACGCCGGCGGGATCAGCGCGCCCCGGGCGGCGCCCGCCACGGCGTCGGCGACCGCGGCCAGCGCGGGCGAGTCGAGCTTCCACTGCTGCCAGTACAGCGGCACGTCCACGGGCGGGCCCTCCGGCAGGTCGAGCAGCGTGCCCGCCGCGCGGTGCGGCCCGGACTGCGCGTCCGGGATCATCCCCCAGCCCAGGCCCGCGGCGACGGCCGCGACGAACGCCTCGGAGGACGGCACGTGGTGCCGCATCCGGCCGGCGCCGCCGCGCCCGGTGGTGCCGGGCGTGGCGCCGGGCGCGGCGAGCGCGCGCAGGAAACGGTCCTGGAGGTCGTCCTTGCGGTCGAAGACCACGACCGGCGCGGCGGCCAGCAGCCGGGCCGGCGGACCGTCGCCCGCCAGGTGGCGCGCGGTGAACGCCGGGCTCGCCATCGCCCGGTACCGCATGGTGCCCAGCGGGCGCACCGTGCAGCCCTGCACGGCCTCCGGCGACGAGGTCACCGCCGCCATGACGCGTCCCTGCCGCAGCAGCACGGTGGTGTGGTCCTGGTCCTCGCGGTGCAGGTCGAACGTGACGTCGTGCCGGCCGGCGACCTCGGTGAGGGCGGGCAGGAACCAGGTGGCCAGCGAGTCGGCGTTGACCGCGACGGGCAGGGCGGTGGGGCCGGCGGCCGCGCTCAGCCCGAGTTCGGCGCCGGCGTCCCGTTCCAGCCGGGCCAGCTGGCGGCCGAACCGCACCACGATCTCGCCCGAAGGCGTCGGCCTGACCGGCTTGGTCCGGAGCAGCAGCACGCGCCCGGTGCGCTGCTCCAGCCCCTTGATCCGCTGGCTGACCGCGGACGGCGTCAGGTGCAGGGTCTCGGCGGCGGCCTCGAAGGTTCCCTCGTCGACGGCGGCGAGCAGCGTCCGCACCTGGTCCAGCGGGAGGTCGATCATGGCGGGCCTCTCATCCGTGACGTGCGGTGTCGACGTGCGGGTGTGTGTCGGCGTGCGGCGTCGGCTCCGGCTTCGGCGTGCGCGGCGGTGCCGCCTTGACGGAACCTTAAGCAGTGCTGAAGCCACCTAAGAATCATTAGCTGGTCTGATTATCGCTCGGCTCCTAGCCTCAAGGCATGCGTGAGGTACTCATCGCGGCCCTGGCCGGGCTCGGCACCGGGCTGTCGCTCATCGTCGCCATCGGCGCCCAGAACGCGTTCGTGCTGCGGCAGGGCATCCGGCGCGAGCACGTGCCCGCGATCGTGGCGATCTGCGCGGTCTCGGACGCGGTGCTCATCGCCGCGGGCATCGGCGGGGTGGGGACCGTCCTCCGGCACTTCCCGTCCGCGGTGACGGCCATCGCCTGGGCCGGCGGGGCGTTCCTGATCGGGTACGGGGCGCTGGCCGCGCGCCGCGCGCTGCGCCCGGCCACCGCGCTGACGGCGGACGGCGGCGCGGCGGTCGGGATGTCGCTGCGGGGCGCGGTGCTCACGTGTCTGGCGATGACGTGGCTGAACCCGCACGTGTACCTGGACACGCTGCTGCTGCTCGGGTCCGTGGCGAACGGTTACGGGGGTGGCCGGTGGCCCTTCGGCGTCGGTGCGGCGACCGGCAGCGTCGTCTGGTTCAGCGGGCTGGGTTTCGGGGCGCGGCTGCTGCGGCGCCCCTTCTCCAGGCCGGCGGCCTGGCGCATCCTCGACGCGTGTATCGCGGCCACCATGGTCACGCTGGGCGTCGTGATGCTTTCCCGCACGTAACCGATACGTTCAGCCCCCCGGCGGCCGGTGCGCCCGGGCCGCCCCGGTGCGTTCCTCTCGGGAGCCGGCCCGCTGCCCCTGACCATCGGCTGGCTCGCCGTTCCCCGCTCATGCCCTGCGCGCCCTCCCGCCCCGAAGGGGCCTGATCCGCCGTCCCGGACCGTCCGCCGGCCCGTGGTTGCCCGCGCAGTTCCCCGCGCCCCTCCAAAGCTCGGCCGGACCAGCGCACCCCCGCCCCCAAGAGGCCCGACCCGCCGCACCGGACCAACCGCCGGCCCGTGGTTACCCGCGCAGTCCCCCGCGCCCCTCCCGCCCCGAAGGGGCCCGACCCGCTGTCCCGGACCACCCGCCGGCCCGTGGTTGC
>Ga0136643_10011129_pt1 | contig 13334 bp, 6 predicted proteins | sample TergutLab28metaG_FD_96883 | JGI IMG/M metagenome (GOLD analysis project Ga0136643, IMG submission 96883) | Labiotermes labralis P1 segment gut microbial communities from Petit-Saut dam, French Guiana - Lab288 P1 (version 3) (version 3) | ecosystem: Host-associated > Arthropoda: Insects >...
CTCCGTTTACCCAGAAATCCACGTCAGCTGATGAAACACAAAACAAAGGAAACACAAAGTTAGACATTACGTATGTAACAGTGTAATGTGCTGTTAATATGCGACTGATGTGTTGGTCATGTGTTTTGTACACTTGGGCTGTGTTTAGTCGCCATGTTATATAAATTTTGTTCAAATGCCTGTCAGAAGCAATATTCAATTGTCTTCTAAAATATCCAGACTGTTTTTTGGGCCGACACATTCTTCATTTTGTTGGGTTCCGGAGGATATTTACTTGTGAATACATGGCTGGAGCGTGAGGCTGACCTCTTATCTGTGTCTAGTGTTGATTTCCAAAAGACCTGGAGTCATGCCTCTATTGTCCCCATGCACCTTTATGAAGTGCACATGAACAGTCGTAACGCTACCACCAAAAATAATATTGTGATCAGATTTGTTATAACGTTCATCCGGTAGTATTACATATACATATACAGGGTGTATCTTAAGTACTTGGAGACATAGAAGAGTATTTCTTGTTCACTTCGTATCGAAGAAAATATTTCATAAAACACAAGTTGCGGAGAGGAGTGTGTGAGTTTGACTGAAAGATTATATTGCACAGTCCCTTAAAAATCTTATATTTTATTTACAGCCTACATAGCCGTAATACATACGCAGTATATTTTACTCATCTAATGTCTGTTGACATTGTATTGTGTATTAAATCAGAATGCACTATAAATGCTAACAGCACCTTCCGTGTGCATCAACACACGCACGGACCCCTCTGACCGTGGTCTGTTACAGCGCTTAGAAGTTAACGGGGCGGTGCTGAACGGTTTGACAGATATAAAAATGTGATTGTGAAATTTGTTCTTCATTTCTTATTTGAGGCGAATACAGCAGAGCTTTGTTTCGTAAATTGCTACTTTAAAATTCACTTACTTTTCAAAATAAAAATATAATGTTTAAATATCGTCAGGGAAATTCTTGAACTGGCGACATGTATATTTATTATGAGATATCTAAGAAATTTCCTGTACCAACAAAGCGAGCGACAATTATTTTAATTAAAGTCAGATCATGCAGTGCGATGTGACGTATGCTACTGGTAAGTATTAGTATCTATCTGAAATCAGATCCGAGATATAAATTTTTAATTTTCGGTACCTCTCCTCCTGATATTCTATAGATCTACGTGAGCAAGAATATTAGGATACGCGATTATTTTCCGAAGACAGAAGGGCTCCACAAGCGAATGTTTGTGGTTACACTGCAAAAATTTTTATTGTACCAATATTTGAAAATCCAAAAATTGGTTTGAGCGAACGTCGTGTTTGTACCTCGAAAATTGAGTGTTTTCACATAAATTGATATGAATCTTCTTCCTTGTTTAGGGGTCGAAACCTCACTGCTGAAATTATTTCAAACATTTTAATACACCCTGTGTCTCTGCGTATAGATTGTAGAATTTGTTGTGCAGTTACGTGTGATTTGTGTATGTTAGTGCGAGACGCTCAATATCGACTTTCATTCGCAAAATACATCGGGTCTGTATAGCAGACAGCCAGCCTTTCACTTAGAACAAATTTAGGTTTCACCGCATAAACATTACCAGCTGTCGCATTTGCAAATTTCCTCTCAAACCTAACAGAAAACGTCCGCCATATGAAACCTTGTATGTCAACACGTTGCAACAGACTAGATGGAATTATCAGACGCATGCGTAAGGATTGTCAGGTTTTAGATGTTGACCTTGTTTGTATTTGGATTCAAAAGTAATGAGTAATATGAAATTTGTTGACAAGAATCCTTATGAATTGAAGTGAAGCAGGTAGCGCAGTGACTGGGGGTGAAGATTTTTTAAAAAGAAAGATTTGGTATAAAAGAAAGCTTGGATCCTGAATAATATCGAAGCCGCTCGAGAATCTGTGAAAGCGATGGAAAGTAATTTACCCACAGTTGATGTGTCACTTCGTGCTGTAACTAAATATAAGTACATTAAAACGCAAGTCTCTTTCTCAATAACATAATCTGATTTCATTCAATTAAAGTATAAAATTTCTCACATAGGTAAACGAAGTCTGAATGAACTGGGCTACATGTTTCTTGAAATAGAAATTAAGTTCTCTTGGTTTGTAGCTTGCTTTCTGTCTGTAATTTGTTTTATGTTTGTAAGTGTTGTGTTTGTAGCTTTTTTACCATAACTTATGACGAGATATAAACGCGGTTACCGGTCTATGATTTTGCTGTACGTTACAGCGCATTTGTGAGTGGACAGTTGGTAATTGGCTGAATGAATATCAAATCAATTTTGACTTCCTGTATTAAGGTCTAATTCTGCTGATATTCATATGTTAATAGTTAGGAATATTGTACATAATACATGTGATCCTAATGCCCATTCACTAATCTACGAACCAAATTTCCCTGTCATAATGATGCACTTTACTTAATTCCCATCAACATTTACTTTTCATGATGTCAATATTTCACACACTCATTCAATTAACTCACGATGCTGTGCGTTTATTGCCATTACATCATTCTCCATTTCATCACACATACATTAATACCTGTTTCTCACCCAAACCTCACTCTAAGAAGCCATGTTCTTACCGTCTTCATTGGGAGTTCAAAATCCAGTGCCAGGACGTCCATTTGTATGAATTGCTTCCATAAATACAGCGTCACTCTTGCAAAAACACACCTCACAACTCTCGTTCGTAAATGCGGGACCGGCTGGTTCCAGACCTGTTAAATGTTTGGTTCGTGTCGTTAGCATTAGAAAAAGAGGTTAGATTAACAAACATAAATTACAACAGCGTAATATATATTGTTATTATTATTATTCTTGTTGTCACCTTTATGCAGGGTATTTACACTTGTGTACCTGAAACAAATCATGTTTCTAGTGTATATTTTTGCAACTGTTCTCTATGTACAATTTGTGCTACATGTAACATTATTTCGCCCGTGAAATATGTTTTGTACATTTACATTAGCAATGTCCGCAGTGTGTGTGCAGTGCCCAATATGGCTGTTTTTGTACTTCCTTAATTTCGTGCTTTATTGGTTTGTTGGGATTGGCTGAGTGATTTTGGAGTGGTTCCAGTCACCCTATTATATTATTATTATAACTCTATTATATTATAATTGTTATAAACAAAGCCGACGTAGAGTAGATGGTCTAGTGACCTGCTCTTGACTGGACGGTCCGGTGATCGAATCCCGGTGAGCGTGAAATATTCTGCACACGTCTATACCGGGCACTGAGTCCCAAATCAACCTCCTGCGCAGTATGTACAGGGTATCTTTCCAGGCGTAAAAACGACCAGTGCCTGGTGCTGACCACCTACCCAAATCTAGCGTCGAGGTTAAACAAATGAGAGAAATGTTTGAGGTATACTTCTACTCCCCTTTCGGCCATCATGGCCTGCTGCTGGGCGAACTTTACCTTTATTCTGGTTATTAAAGCTTCACTTAAATATTATCCCATTTACTGGCTTCCAAATTATTTTAGTTTCTCTGGAAGGAGGATGGTAGGAACTGGTAATTTTTGACCACCATTTTGAACTGCAGTATTGTAACTTTTGTTGGTTATGTTTGTCTGCTTTTGTACTTTGATTTAGAATCAGAAATTTAATTATATTTTGACACATAAACTTATTTGAAACAGGAACACATTCGCGTTTTCTTTACCGGTGTAGAAGTTACTTCAATTGGAAAATGCAAGGTATATTGACAGTTCGATTGGGATTTTTCATGGATTTAATGCTTCCGGCCACACTATGGTAGAGTTACTGAAAACATGACGTTATTAAGTGTATTTACCTGTTAGCCTTCCAATGCCAGGTATTCCCTTGGATACGTAAGCAGCGAAATGGGCTCCTAGGCTATGTCCAATTAAATGGATTGCAGATCGAGAGGTTCCTAATCCAATTAAAAATTCTACCGCTCTGGAAGGTAAAATTGCAAACAAAAGCTAGTATTAGTGTTATCCAAATAAATCCAATAAGTTTAGTACTTCCGGATAAGACAATAATTTCCCAAGTAGACTAGAATTTCTCTGTATTTTACTAGACCCAGTTTTCCATATTGTCCTCACAAAAACCCTTCGCTTTTCCGTAAACTGAATTAGACTAATCTAGCGCAAATCCACCGGTTTCTTTTTTTCCGCAAGAACCGGCGGCCAGTGCCAAGAAGGAACTAAGCAGATTCCAAAGAGCAGCATGCTTAGTTATAACAGGAGCAATGCGCACTACTTCCATCAATGCTGTGGGACAGAGCAGTGTTTTGTTGCGGCTTCAGCAGTCAGATCCCATATTTAATATGGGGGTAATTGCTATGAGGCCAACATTCAATTTTGAACCCTAGTATAAGGTCACTATGCTGACTAGAGAAGATTGGACCAAAGGAACTGGCACTCTTCCCGTAGTCAAAGGGTTCGTTTGGTTTCCAGAAGGGTCCAAAATGAAGGAGGTTGACCGGGGCTGGAATGTATAGGCAATCTGTGGGTAGAAGGCCCAGCTTCTCTCTAGGAAGATATGCTGCAGTCTCTCAGGCTGAGATTTATGCCATTTTGGCATGTGTTCATGAAATTCAATCTCAGAATAGACCAGAGAAGTACGTGAGTATCTGCTCTGATAGTCAGGCGGCTTTGAAAGCTCTCCAGGTCGTCAGAACAACTTCTCCATTGGTCCGACAGTGCCAAAAGGCGTTGAACCATATCTCTGCCTGTCATGCGATCTGGCTGTTCTGGGTCCCTGGACATGCTGGGTTACGAGGTAATGAGATCGCCGACGAGGTCGCAAGGGACGGCTCTGTTCTCAGGTTTGTGGGACCTGAGACGGCCTTGTGAGTCCCTAGACAGGATACACAAAGAAGAATCAGACGTCGGTTGGACAACCAACATTTGGCATGGTGGCGAGGTCTTGGTGACACCCAAATACAGGCTCGAGAACTAATTTCGTAACCTTGTCTGGGTGTCAAAGCTAGGCTTCCGTCCTTCAACAGGATAAGAGCCAGGGTTGTTACTGGCCTTCTCGCAGGACATAATACCTTGAAAGACATCTTTATCTGATGGGGCTGTCAGACAGTCCACTGTGTAGGAGGTGTGGAGCAGAGGATGAAACCTCTGCTTACATTCTTTGTGAGCGTGAAGCTCTGAATTCACTCAGTCAGGGGTATCTGGGCTCCTTCTTCTTGGAGCCAGAGGAAATTAAGAGCATAAGTCTGGGGGCCAATTGGAACTTCAGTAAAGCGACAGGGTTCCCATAAAATGATATGGGGCACAAAGGGTCCGTTAATTAGTTCCTAGGTACATCGGGGTCGTGAGGTCCCGAAACCAATGACCGTCAAATAAAATCAATCCGTAGGAACCAATTAATATTATCCTCATATCTCAACCTATGTCTTCCAAGTGAAATCTTTCCCACCAACATAAATATACAGTTCACTTCTGTGACAGTTGTTCCCAAAAGTTGGAATTGAAAGCATCTTTTGTCCCTATTTCCTTATAGTTTCTATCGATATTTACAATAGTGTCTTGTAGTTTGCCTTGAATACCTTTTCTGGTTTTAGAAGAATATTACTTTTACGCCATTCCTTATGTTTTTTTGGGATTTCACAAACAGGAAAAAATTATTAACTAACTGCCAGGCCTTATTATCTCTAATACCCTTTATTATCGTGACGGTCTCTATGAGGTTCCAATATCACACTAAGACACAACACAATCAGTAGAATTCTTCTGGACGAGTAATTATCTCTTTGCAGTGAACTCTACCTTACAATAGGCACATAATACAGACATCAATGCACCCATCATGATTCGAACCCGCAATCCCAGCAAACGATCGGGTGTAGACCAACGCCTTTTATCGCGCAGCTACTGATATCGGCGTTAAATCTAAATTATACTTTGATATTTATTTGCAGTTTTTTCAGTCAACCTGAATTGTATACATGTTTGATATTTTAAGTTATACCTTAATATATTATATATTTCATAAATAATGTAACACTTTCAAAAAGGAGGGATAATATAGGTCGGTAGGAACAAACTTTATTAACTTGATCACATATCTGGCTGCTACTCTGATATCTGATACAGCTTGATAGTAGTTATTTACCATTGAGATAGTGCTGTAGTCCACATAAATAGCATTAGCATTAAAATGGAACGGAAGCAGAAAGAGTTGATAGTCTACGTTTACACTAGGCTAAGTTAAAGTTGTCTTAAAGCTTAATTAAATATTATGCCACGAAATGATACGGTTTATTGTCAATGTAGTTACGAGTGGATATAATATTTTTATTAGATGGATGCTGGGAAATTCACTTTCCGCCTGCTTTATCCCATGGAAAGTGCCCTTTGATGCTTGTGCAATTGTAGGTATGTCGGTCCGATGGTTCTTTATGAAAGATGGTGGGAGAAATGCTTCCTTCTTCTGTTCGGACTCTGTTGCAGTGTGTGTAGCGTGTGAGATAGTTTCTGTACTGACTGTGCGTTACTGTGTTCATAATAAAAACCAGTACAGTACATATTGTGCTGTACTGTCACAGGTCCTAGCAACTGAAGTACAGTGTTATCTGCCAAACCTTATAAACTTGCTAGTGGCCAAATAAACTTCATATGGAACGAACTGCAGTTAATTAAATTGGCTTATCTGGATCATAGAATTTAAAATAGCCTGATCTTTGATGATGTATTGTTTTTGGCGCAACAGCCCCCAGTGGGCCAGGGACTCTTCATCAACACAGTTGGTAGGACTCCTCTGGACGAGTGATCAGGTCGTCGCAGAGGCCTCTACCTGACAACACATAACAATCACAGTGTACAGACATCTATTCCGCCAGCGGGATTCGAACCCACCATATCAGCAAACGATAAGCTGCAGACCTACCCCTTAGAGCACGTGGCCACCGGACCTGTCCTTAGTGGACTAACAACTGTATGATCCCTGCTTTCAGCAAAGATTATTTTAATTATATTTCCCTGTAACCTTACCGTCAATAACAACAATTCCAAACTATCACAATGTAAATCTGCTAGCAGACCCCCAAGACCCAACAGCACAATTACTGCAGTTCGCAATTTCGTTGGAACACCTGCTATTTCCGTACACGTCAAACCATCACTTTTTAACTTCAGTCTTCAGGCTTAGCTTAATGTTATCTTTAAAATTTTCTGTCAATTTGTCAAATTGGCTGTGGATTTTGTAAGTAGATATTTATATGAATTTCTCGTACAGAATCCAATTTACCAACTTCGCTATGATACAGCAAAAACGCCAAAGGAAATCCTTATCGTGCTCGAGACAGCCGCTGTTGTCATGATGTGGGCGACCGTACAATGTCTGTAAAAACTGGCTTACATTTTTGGCCCACGGACCGTTGAGTGACGATATGAGATGTTGGTGCGATTGTGAACGTCCTCATGTGATTCCTAAATGCTTCTGCCTCACCTGTCTTTTTAATGCAAAGGTTAGGATTGTAGAATTTTAGGTAGGATTTGTCTTATCCCAGCGGCCGCTCGGTCTAAGGCACGGTACTGCGGCCGATTGCTTGTTTGAATTGCGGGGTCGAATACTGTCAGTGGCATGGATGTCTGTCTGTTGTGAGTGTGACAGACTGATCACTATACCAGGGGGATTCTACTGACTTTGTGTCCTTGTGAGTGTTCAAATTTAATAATAACCTAGAATCAGTAGGTAGACAGAAAACAGACGAAGAAAGAAAGAAACAGCAAAAGAAAGAAAGAAGGAAAAAATGGAATAAATAAATAAATAAATAAATAACGAATTTATGATTTGTCTTGAGAATCTCAATTGATATAGAATATATTACATTTTCCTTTTTCGTATTATTGCTTCATTGAAAATATGCGATATTCCTGTAAAATGATGTTGATGATAGATTTGTTGATTATGACAATGAGAGTTTTGCTAATGATGTTACACATTACGAAAAGTGCAAATGAAAGCTCAGATCTAGTTCATTATTATCAACAAATCACTACGAAATCGGGAAAACTGTTTCATTTTATAATTTCTTTATTTACTGCAGACAACAAAATTGCTTGCCAGTAAGGATGGTAGAATTTTTTTAAATTAAAAAAAGATTAAAATTAATTTAATTCAATATCCTTTTAAAGTTTTCTTCTAATACTGTATATTATATTATCTGTTATATAATGTGCTACCTGTAATTCAGGAAATAATTATGTACGAAATTTTCGGAGGAACCACATAAACAAGTGTCACTGTAAGTGATACACGGTGTCTGCTGTCACAGTGTACAGTGTTAATATTCACAGCATTGGAATATGAAATGTCATGCTATAAAAAGTATTTGGCAACACTCACTTTTGTCAAATAGACACCTGTTACATTTCTCATGTCGGTTGAATCTTCTGATTGATAGTATCCGTGGATTACTATTACCGTCGTAATAGCTTTGAATTTGGGAGAAGTTTGCTGTTGAAAAGACGACTGGATATGTTGGATTGGATCTGTGAAAGAAATGTACGTTTTAATATTTAGGGCTTGAGAAAATACCGGAGAAATTTTTTTCACACCGTAAAAGTGCAGAATCGGTATTTAATATGAACTTGGTTCTGGTACAGTGAAATGATACTGATCAGAGTAAGCAGTAATCTGTGTGTCCGCCATTTGTGTTACAATACGTTATCAGTGATTTCCTATTTTCACCCATTCCACCGTACCAGATGAGTGTCTTGCAGTATTTTCGTTCTGTTACAATTATATTGCTGAAGGAATTATTGTTTGTGTGAAGCGAGTAGCTGTTTGTGACAAGCAGATATTTGAAATGGAGATTTTGAAACACGAAATTAGAAATAGGACAAAACGGAATTGGAAATGAAATTTACAAACAGCACAAACGTGTTACATATTTCGTAAGGTATAAAAGGAAGGAGAAAAATTTTACAAATGAAAAGGTAATTTAATGCTTCTTTTTCTTATAACTTTTTTTGTCAGAATGTCAGCTGCTTGCAACGTTCGACACTTCTTACTCCGGTGTGCTGCCTGCCTGATATTTTGACATGTTTCTCATTATCACTTTTGAACCTGACGTCCTGGCGTCAAACCTAACAATAAGACGCTTCGATAGGCTGAACGTGCCTAGACCGTTCTGTGCACAGTAGTCACAATATACAGTATGTATTGTGTGACTGGCTGAGAGGAAATAAACAGTGATTTACGGCGAGGAAGTGTTAATTGTGAACTGGATACAAAAATTGTTACGAACAGAGTAGTTCAAACAACAGGGAGTGGAGAAGATAAAAACTGTAACTAATCACAAACGCAATTTAATCCTTTATGAACACATCTGAAAACCATTAATATTAGATCGGTGAAATGTAGGTGATAGTGTCATGATGTGCCCACTAACGCATTATATTTATTTGTACCTGTTAGACAGAAGATATTTAACCGGATTTTCTACACACGTTGGTGGTGGCACTTGGCGTGTGACTGTTGTATCTCATGGTGGGCACAAAGTGTAGCCTTCACCATCTGGACAGCATTTCTCTCCCAGTGGACATGATGGCGATTGGCCTGTGGGGAAATTGAAATTGTGGAATTTGCCAAGACTGCTGGGCATCGAAACTGGCAGACATTTTGCTCTAATAGGAATATTTCTACTTCACCCCCGCTACACATGCTGTAGTCATCGGTACGATCATCAATCATAACTTCATTTGCGTTCTTACAGGACTGAACGGATTGTGATTATATCTATTGGAACTGACTGTAACATATTGTTGTTCGTGTTTAATAATTTGTTATGTTTTAAAGGGGATGAAATGAGATATTTTAGCCTGATTTTGAATAGAGACACTTAAAAATGAGGTAGCTATATAGGCCTTCAGGTAGAATAGAATGAATTGGAAGCTTGTAGATGAAGATTACTTGGAAGGCAAATGATTAGTGTTTCGGAAATTAAAAAAAAATTGTCAGTAGAATAGGGTAAGGTGTGTTGGTGAATTAAAAAACGTTTTAAAGCAAAATTTAGCATGAAGTGAATTATAAAACTGTTAACAAGGGAATATATTTGTTCAAGTGAGCGAAAGTGCAATGGAAGTTAAGGCTCTCTCATATTTGATGTTTGTTTTCAGCACAATGAGGCCAGCAGACACAACAACACTGTGATTGCTTGGGTATTGATTTACTGGATCTGTCGTTAAAGTAGTAATTCGAAATGGCGACTTTTTGTAGTTTTGTATATGTTACTGCCTTGAAGTGATAGGGTGGACTGTGACTTACTGCATAAATGAATGATAGATGGCGCCAGTCAGTTTAACCCCCTCCCCAACAATTTATAAGCGTCTAATTTGATGGTTATGAAAAGGAATAATAGAATAAATAGGTACAGGTATTTAGTCAATAACACAACAAAATACCTGTACCTATTTATTTATACTCACAACAGGGATGGCACATTTCAGAATTCGGAATAATAGAAATTACTACAGGGAGTCATTTTGCGAGAATGGCGAAAGTTCCTAAATGTGAGGCTGAAAGAGAAACGCTGTATAAAACATCAAGCAAAAAAAAACACTAAACTCCAAAAGAGGGACTTAAAGGACACACAAATTAATTACGTTCTCCATTAGCCGCTTACTGCTAACACAATTTACGGCCTGCCGGTGAAAGATGGGAAAATGAAAGGAAGCGTCGAGATCCTACAGGTTCATACTGTCCGGTTATCAAGAAATGCAACTTGTTAATGCTTCTCGTCTTGCACCATTCTTAGGGGTGTTAACATTACTGGGAAAAGCGGCTATTATTTTCGTCATGTCTATCTGTCCATTCGTCCGCATGGAACAACTCGTCTCCCACTGGATTTCAGAAGACCTCGTATGTGATTATTCAAATTCTGTCGAAGATTTTCAAGATCACTTGAAATCTGGTAATAAGGGACACTTTACATGCTAACCTCTCTAAATTTATGACAATATGTCGCTGAATTATTATCAGAATAAAGATTTTTTTTTTAAGATGAAAGTTGTGCAGAAAGTCAAAACATACATTTTATGTTCAATATTTTTTTTTCCCGAAAATCGCGCCTATTATGAGATTATGTGGAATCGCATGGATGAGCCGGACGTGTCATAGACGACAACGTGGCACATGCGCATTGTATAGCTATAAACACACGCAGAAAACGTAACAATTACTGCTTTTCATCACCACCGCGATTAGACGAAGGCGCCAAAATGTTTAGTTTTACGTGCAGTGCTTTTGTTTTTGTTATTCTAACAATATGGCGGGAAAATATAAAATATGTAAAGTGTCTGTTTGTGTCATCGGAGTGAAGGAATGTCACGTGGGGTTCCGTCTACATTTAAATATGTTAATTTTTATGATCTATTTTAAGCCTTTTTACTGTCACCCCCATTTTGTAACGTATTTTACATTACTTAGCGGTGACACAATGTGATCCTTGGTGTGCCTAAACTGACGGATGTTGTCAAGGGATAGACACGGACCGAGTTGTAAGCCTCTCCTTCTGTTTGAATTGAATGTCTCTCGGTCTGCGAAATTTGCTAAATTTTGAACACACTAGGATGCAGCAGGTGATCAAGCGGGTGATTCTAAAGAAATGTAGGGCAATAAACTCAAAGTATGAAGTTGCTTTATTAAATTATATGATATTTATTGACTGCAATTTTGTTTCCACCCGGTGGCAGTGGTCGGTAAATTTGTACAAACGTAGGAAACAGACAGCTGTATATAAAAGTAGAAACCATACACAGAAAACACAGAATACTCAAAATAAAAAAAACATAGAAAACAAGAAATCAAATATAAGAAGAATATTAAAAAAACATAAGTAAGTTGTTCCAAGGGTACTTACCGATCGGGAAAGTAATTAAAATTGGCATCAGCGCCAAGCACAGTACAGTACAGTACATGATACGGGCTGCGTTTGGCAAACGTTAAATTTGTGTAACTTTTACAGGCCACAAAGGACGTTCTTGTTGCTCCAAATGGCTTAGTGTATTTTTTTATTGTATCATACAATTCGGCAGAAGAATCGTGAACCCAATGTTATATATGAAGGAAATGACTGACATTTGCGACATGACATAGAATTAAGCAAATGATGCATGGTCTTACATGGAGAGACCTGGGGTTTGTTTACCAAACCAAATATTCATAACGTGTAGAGCCTACTGTATTATACTGCAGAAATGCTGAATTGATGCTTCACCAAGAAACGAAACTCAACCTGCCTGATATCAGCAGCGTAGTACCTAGGTGTAGAATAATAGCTGCACTTTCGTAAAATTATGAATTGCTGTCATTATGAGCACTAAATATTTCCAAATGACTGCACGCGGTGGAGCAGTTGGTTGAGGAGCTTCAGAAGATCGCGGGTTCGGTTCCCAAATGTGTAACTGGAATTTTTCTTTGAGATAATCTTTCCGGCCGCACTATGGGCAAGTGGTTGACTCTGTTTCTAACAGAAATGAATTACAGAAATATTTCCTGTGGTGTAAATGCGGCCGATGAGTAGGGCTGACAACCTTACTACCTTCATAGGCCGATTTTCTCGAAATCTGGGAAACTAAACCGCCTCGAACCCTCAGGGCCTGTAATAGGCATGTAAAGTAATTGTTGTACTTTAACATTATTTTATAGTTTTATTGCAAATTTTGATATTTTGTCATACTATTTGTGTATTTGTGTTACGTGAATTGTTTATGTTGTACCTAACACTTGTTAGATCCAAACATGAACATGCTGCGATTGTTTGGAACTCAACAACATCTTTTGAGGCCGAAAAGTTGCAAATATTGCAGCGAAATTTTAATCCCTCTATAACACAGATGCAGCAAGTGATCAGACGGAGTGATTCTAAAAAAAATACAGGGCAATGAACTGCAAGCATGAAGCTGTTTTGTGGTATGCTATGATATTTATTGACTGCAATTGGGTTTCTACCAGTTTACAGTGGTCGCTAAAATTGTACAAAAGTAGGAAACAGACAGCTGTATACAAAAGGAGAAACAATTAAAAAACAGTACCTAAACACAGAATATTTAAAACAGAAAACAATATACAGAACAAAATAACTAAAGGATATTAAAAATACAAGAAATCTCTTCCATGATTACTTACCGTTGAAGAGAGAAGATTGAAAAGGCAGCAGTGCCAGACGGAGTAGAGTGCAGTACAGTACAGCGCAGTACATTGCAGTACAGTACAGTGCAGTACAGTACAGTACAGTGCAGTGCAGTACAGTACAGCGCAGTACATTGCAGTACAGTACAGTGCAGTACAGTACAGTACAGTGCAGTGCAGTACAGTACAGCGCAG
>Ga0136643_10011131_pt1 | contig 13333 bp, 6 predicted proteins | sample TergutLab28metaG_FD_96883 | JGI IMG/M metagenome (GOLD analysis project Ga0136643, IMG submission 96883) | Labiotermes labralis P1 segment gut microbial communities from Petit-Saut dam, French Guiana - Lab288 P1 (version 3) (version 3) | ecosystem: Host-associated > Arthropoda: Insects >...
ATTAACAGGGTTAAAATAATGTATCAGTGAATCAGCCTCTTAAGGTTTATATTCTTCTGTCTTCCTTATATTCATAATATTCATTCATTGAGTAGAAAGAATGATGATATAAGAACCTCTTCAGTGTGGATTTAAAGTATTTATGATCATTAGTTAAAGCTTTAATATATTGAGGAAGGTGGTTAAAACTCTCATACCTGATATATAAGATCCTTTATTAAATTTTGATAAGTTAGCTATTGGACGGTGTAAATTATTGTTATGCCTAATTTTATATTTATGAATTTCATTATTTGTATCAAATAGGTGTTTATTATTGTATATCAAACTAATGAATATATGTACTGAGAATATAATGTCATCATTTCCATACTCTTGAAAACTTCCCTGCAAGAATCTCTAAGTCTAGTGCTAGTTATAATTCTGATAATTTTCTTTTGGATTATAAATACCTTGTTGGCATAGGAGGAGCAACCCCAAAAAATTATACCATAGATGATAATAGAGTGTATGTGAGCGAAATAGATTACTCGTAGCGTGTCTATTGGTACTACATGTTTTATGTTCCTCAGTGCATAAAGCATGCAGTGCACATTTTGTTGAGTACCTGTTCTATGTGTTGTTTCCAGGATAAGGTGTCATCTATAGTTAATCCAAGAAATTTAATCTCAGAGGCGCTGGTTATACATTCCTGATCGTATTTAATTTGTGTATCAACATTATAATAATTCTTAGTTCTAAATTCTAAGTACTGGGTTTTATTAAGATTTAAAGTAAGTAAATTGACATTTTAAACCAGGTGTATATATCTTGGAACATTTGATTAGCATTTACATTAAAGTCCCTTCGATTTGTGTCTATAATTACAATGCTGGTATCATCTGCAAAGAGTACCATATTATTATCATTGTTTACTATTGTGGGTAGATCATTTATGTAAATTAGGAAGAACAAAGGGCCAAGAATTGAACCTTGTGGTACACCACGTTTTAACAATTCCCATTTGGATGAATTGTTATTATTGGTTACATTATTCAGTGTCACTCTTTGGTATCTACCTGTGAAATAGGATTCAATTAATCTTTTAAATTTCCCTTCAACTCCATAGAATTCTAGCTTTTCTAGTAATATTTTGTGATTGACACAGTCGAATGCTTTTTGCAGGTCACAAAATATACTTCCCACCATTTGATTGTTGTTCATAGCAGTTAGGATGCTGTTTATCAAAGTGAAGGCAGCTTGTTTAGTTAAGGAGTGAGTCTGAAATCCATGTTGTTCCTGTACCAAGATATTATTCATATCAATGTGAGCATGGAGTCTAGCATAAATGAGTTTTTCAATAATTTTGGAGAAGGAAGTTAATAAAGATATTGGTCTTTAATTGGAGATTTCCAGTTTGTTTCCTTTTTTAAAGATTGGTTTGACTACAGCATATTTTAATCTATGAACTGCATTACAGATGTGTGTTAATGGTGAAATTATAAATGGTGCAGTTAGTTTTATAATGTGATTAGAAATTTCATTGTACCGCATGTATTTTTAGTCCTTAATGACTTAATAATTTTTTCAATTTCATAAGTAGAGGCATACTGACAACTTATTTTTGGAAAGGGTCTCCTAAAATTGTTTGTTAGATAGTTAATTGGATTAGTCATACTTGTATTTATATGTTTGCTGTTGTCTGAATTGACTGTGTCTGCTATTGATATAAAGTAGTTGTTAAAAATATTTGCAATTTTATTCTGATTCATTATTACATTATTGTTTATTATTAAAGATTGGATGTCAATACTGCTGTTTGTTTTCCCTTTTTCTTCATTTATTATTTTCCATGTACTTTTCATTTTGTTCTTAGAACCATGAATGATTTTGTTATAATGTACTTCTTTTGCATTAAGAATTACTTTAGATAGTACTGTGCAGTATCTTTTGTAATATATTTTGAGGTTTAAATCATTACTGCATCTACACAATAAAAAAAGTTCCCTCTTTTTTTACATGAAATTTTTATCTCTTCTGTTATCCATTGATTATGTGTGGCATTAGATTTAATTTCTTTTTTTCAAAAAGCTAGAATAATAACACCTCAGGTATGTATTGAGAAAATGATTAAACATATCATTAACATTGTTATTCTCAAATATATTGTCCCATTGCTCCCAGCTGAGTTGAAGTTGGAATTCAGCTATGAAGTTTTTATCAATGTTTCTGATGTAAGAAGGTTCACTGTTACTATCTGGTAGGGAGAAATTGTCAGTTGGGCTAAATGGTCAGATAATCCATTTATGCGCGGTTTTATGGTATCATGTCTTCTGTTATCAATAAAGCTGTTATCTATTAAGGTGGCTGAATTGTTGGCTGTTCTCGTGGGGAAATACACGGTACTTATTAAATTATAAGTGCCTAACAGGTAATCTAGTTGTTTTTTTGTTATTAGTTCCTAAATAGTTTATATTTATATTGCCACACATTATAAATTCAGTATTATAGGTATGAAGGGAGCTGAGTATGTAGTCAAGTTTATTTAGAAAGTAATCAAAATCTCCAGATGGAACCCTATATACACAGAATATAATCACATTTTTCTTGTTAAGTTTTAGTTGAACAGCAGTAATTTCAATATCCTGGTCCTTACAGTGTTTTTGCAGAATAGTGTTTGTGAATTTTAAGGCTTCTTGGATATGTATATATAAACACTGCCAGTTTTCAATTTCTTTCTGTAGTATTTTGCACCTAGTTTGTAATTAGAAATGGGTGTAGCATCTATTTTGTAATTTTTTAAATGATGCTCAGCCAGGCAGATTAAGTGAGGTGCCTCTGTAAGTAATGAAAGCATAATTTAATTTGTTTTACCTTTTAGTCCCCGTATATTTTGGTAGTAAATCTTAAATAGGTTGTTTATATCATCATTCTTATTAGTAACATCATGTCTGGGTATAGGAAATATTTTATTAATGTTCAGATTTGTTAAAAGCAGAGATTTATGTACTTGTTCTATACTATTAATACTGGCTTGACTAGAGGATTGGTTCTTTGGCTTATCTATAGTTACAGTTGCCATAAAAAATCCTTACTTCTAGTGACAGGAGCTTTTTTCTGCCTACTTGAAGTCTTGCGTAGTAACTCACTGTCTGTGTTGTTAGGTCTTTTCCCTGATCGTCTAAAAATAAGGATAGTAAAAAAAAGGAGACAAAGCTGGAGTGACAAATTTTAGGCCTTTTTAACTCAACCATTTTTTCTAAAAATACTTTGAGATTTGTACTTTGTTCATCCCATTGTACATTTATAAACAATAATATTCCAGCACGACTTATATATATATATATTTGAAACCTTATCTACATGTTTCGGCTTTTCGTATAATCAGGGGCGGCTTTACTGTGAAGCTAATGAAGCTTAAGCTTCAGGGCCCATCACTTGCACAGGCCCCTTCCAAGGCCATGGGAGGGGCTCTAGTAATGTTTTCACATGGTCATATATTTTTGAAAAGCTTGCAAAAGTAAGGTATTTTAATCACAGTCGGTTACGTATTATAGAGGTGTGTCAGGCAGTTAATTAGTAAAAATATTATGTTATTTTTCTGGATTTTCTGATGTATGTGATATTTGTCAACTTTCTAAATTTTGTAATTTGTTGTGATTTCTTTTCTCATTCAAAATAAATACTCACTTTCATACCTAATTTTATATTCTTTTTCTCAGAAGTGGTCTCAGAATTGTATAAACTTCAGGCCCCACAAGTCCTGGATCTGTCCCTGCATATAAGCCATCATCGGACATGTTTTTATGTTGAATATTTAAATTATTGTACAACCTAATGATGTGTTACACGTAAAACTGAAGCAGGTGGCTGCGGTTTTAAATATTCTTTTTGTGTTTGACTGTTATTGTTAATTGTTATACTTGAAAATATTATGCATGACAGGTTAATCCAACATTAACATGTTTGTTATGTACTGTCCCCAGAACAGTTTGGTTTCAGGAAAGGAATATCTACTGAAAATGCTGCCTACAATCTAACAGACAGTACATTTGATCTCTTAGCCAAAATAGGCATGTCTGGGGAATTTTCTGTGATTTATTCCAGATGTTTGACTGTGTAAATCATTAGATCTTGCTAGTTAAATTAGTTTTATGGCTTTCAAGGAACAGGTGTGTATTGGTTTGGATCCTGCTATATGAGTAGAAATCAGTGATGGGTGTTTGTGTGTAACAAACATTATGTCATTCCTCAGAATTTAATTTGCCTAAATGACTCAGCTGTACAAATATTTCTCTATATGTTTACTAGCACTGGCCCTGTCATATGATAGGACAACAATTTCTTTGTGCTAATCCACCCCTTCCACCATCACTTACGAAATGCTGTCTTAATGTAATATTTTAATCATGCAAATGAAGGTTGTGACTTAACTCACAAACAAATCCTTATCATAACCATGGCGACACTGGTATGACACAGTCTTGTGACTCAAACAAATGCCTTTTTTGATGGAGTAACACTGAATAATTCACACCTGGGTTGCCAAGGTTACAATATCGTATTATGAGAGCACTCTTGTTTTTGCAAGGTGATGACAGAGGGTTGGATTAGGGCATGAATATTAGGTTGCCCTATTGTATGATTGGTTCAGTGCTAGCTATATAAGGTAATAATTTCACCTAATTCAGTTTTATAATATATCTCTTTTAAATAGATTAGCAGTACGCTGGTTGAGCAAAAGAGTAACGGCTGGTGAAATGTCAGTAAACAGAAGTCGGCCATTTACTATTTTTGTGGAAGGCAATATCGGTAGTGGGAAAACCACTTTCATGAATTATTTTGAAAATGCTGATGTGCACATACTATCAGAACCTGTGGAAATGTGGAGAAATGTTGAAGGTCACAATTTACTTGTAAGTAGCTTTATCGTATTAGTTATATTTCTACAGGCACAAATTTAAACTTTTTTCTGTGTGTTTCATACACGTGGCTGTTTGTGTGTTACAAGTTTAAAGGTATGGTTGAAGTGTGGGAAAATACTAGTAGATGCTGTTATGATTCACTTTGTCATGTTGTGTGCTAAAACATGGATAATTCTTTGACTTAAAAATTGATGTTATGGTTTGATATTGTTGAGGGAGTCATGGTGTAACACACTTCAGATATGTACTGTAGAGTTCTCAGTGTACTTCATGTTTTAATTTAACTGAGCAATTTCTACTTAAATGTTATTCTATTTTTCCCAGGATTTAATGTATGACAATCCGTCACGTTGGGGCTTGACATTTCAAACATATGCTCAGTTAACATTGCTGGATATGCATACACGTGCATCACCTTATTCTGTGAAGATGATGGAACGTTCAGTATACAGTGGCAGGTAAAATCACTTGACGGCACCTTAATAGGCATTTTATAATACAGATTCAAGGTATATGAAACTCAAAATTCAGTTTTGCTAAAAGGAAAATCTACAAATATAATACATTAACATAATCTGATTCTCCCATTGCATTTGAATATAACTTATTATTATATTTAGCACTGCTTTTGTTGTTGTTATTGTTGTAGTGAATAGTTATTTGAATTTTGACACATTCTCAAATTATTCAGTAATTGAAGCTAACAACGTGTTACAGTTTTATTTTTTATGACATACTGCATTTTGACTTTTGCCCGTTTCCATATCAGTTTCTTCTATTTAGTGTTTCTTGCCTGTCCTTTAGTGCAGGGGTTCCTCATTTGTGGTAATTTTCAACCAGAAAACTGTCACAGTGGAGCACGTTTAAGTAGGGAGTTTCTGCACTTAAGAAACAATGCAAACATATTCTAGGTTAGTGAGGACTAGGGTAGAGTTTACATAACTTTTACAATTGGTGTTTATTTGAGTGTTCCTGAAAAATGAGTCATTGTTTGAGTCTGCCATCTCATAATGTTAAAAGCCAATTTCATTGCATAGTAGAGTAAAAATAGTTTAAAATGATTGAAGACAACAAGCAATAGATACGTGTGTTCCACCTGGATGCATTAGGAGATGAACGTTTCCCATATGTTTTCCGTTGTTTTATATGCATACAAAATTTGATTTCCGACGAGTCCACTTATTTTAATGACATTACCCTCTTACTGTAAATTAGTGAAACCAACCATAAGATCTGACATACTGCAGTTTTTTTAATAATGTCAAGGCCATCTCAGATCAGTTTTAGAAATATGATAACAGTTTCATTCAACTTGAGGAAGCCATTTTTCCCAGCTTCATGAAGTTGTTGGGACTTTGCAGAATCCTTTAGAACTGTCTCCAGTAATTCTTGCCTATGTAATGTTTCTGTTTCTTCTCATTTCTCTGATTGTCTTCAGTGCCTGTGACTCAGATGTTCACAAGGCTTTTAAGCACCTGCGATCTTCAAAATCTGTTTGGCTTGATAATATTCCTGGTTTTATTGTTTATTGATTTATTGTTGTTATTTTTATAACTGTTCTGAAATTTAATTTCAATCTTTATTTATTTATTTATTTTTCAGATATATTTGTACCTCTTCTTAAATTTTGTATTCAATCTTAGTTTATCTCATGGAAGTTCTTGTACCCTTTGGAAGCTATATGTTGTTTTTCCGGTTGTCCATAACATTTTGACAATATTTTAATTTGTCATTTATGACCTTGTTTCACATTAATTCAATTCCAAGTTTAATCCCTGTCAGCATGGATTTATTAAATCTAATTGTGCCATTACGAGGCTTGTCACATGTCTTGAATGTGTCATTCCATTGGTTTATCATCAGTTTCAAGTTGATGCTGTTTATTTTGATTCCAGCAGTGCTTTTGACCCAGTTTCACATGCATCACTGCTTCGGAAACTTAATGATTATGGACTGTCTGCTGAGTATGTAAGCTGGTTTCTTGGGTGTTTGAACAACAGAATGTCACATGTCCAATACTTTGTTGCTTCATGCATTGTTATCTGGGGTGTCACAAGGATCAGTTCTGGCACCACTGCCTTTCAGTATTTTCATTAATGAACTGTTTAATGTTGTCATATTGTGTAGATGTTTCCTTACTGGTGATGATACCACCTTTTTTGTGCAATGATCTCACCTTGTTACATTTTTTTTAAACTTCAATCTGGTACAAATTCTGCTTGTGTTTGGTGCAGTTCTGACTTAAGGCAGCTCAGTACTAACCAGACTAGAGTTATTTCCTTCTCAAGGCTGAACTGACTTGCTCAGTTTTGAGTACAAATTATGTGCATCATGTGTTATGACTGAATCCATCATATTTCTGGCAATTGTTTTTGATTCCAGACTTGATTTTCACAATCATTTCGATCATATATTTTCCTAGGCAGTTAGATTGTTGGATTCAATTTGGACTAATGTTTTCTTTTTCATCTCTGGGCAGCCTTTTGATGTGCCACACTTTACTTTTTTTTTTTTTATGTTTGTGACACTTTGCATGTTAGAACAATGGTGTAAGCAATGACCAGTTCCATCTCAACCTTGTCACTGGTCGGCAGCAATATCGGTGCATTGTACCAAAGCTGTATATACAGTCAAAAGAGCTTCTGAAGGTGGGTGAGTTTGTCACCCGAAACATGTAGAGCAGATTCAAATAGGTCAATAAAAAGATCGATAAACAAAAATTGTTGCATCTTGCTTGTAGCTTACACCATTGCCACACTTTACATTAGTTAGTCTTGAGTCACAATATGCATTGTTGCTTGGAATTAATTACTTCTACTGATGCCAGGAGCTGAAGCACATCAATTTTTAAGTCAGTTACCCTACATCTATGCCATTGTCCTGGAATACATGAAATTTCATACCTTTTGTGTTAGGAGGCACCACCTAGATACACTTTTCTTATGAACAGTTTATAATGGATTTAAACTTTGCCCTTCCCTGTTGTAAAATATTGGCCTTTGTGTGCCAGCCTGAAACCTCAGAAGTTTTACTTTGTTTAGACATGATTCTAAATGTCACAGCTGTCCTTCTGCTAGATGCATGGCAGCAACTAATGCCATCCACAGCAATATTGGTATATTCTAGAGGGTAACACCAATCAGTAATAAACTCCTCATGCAAGGTGTGTGACATGAAACTTAATTTCAGTGCATTGCTTGTGATGCCCTTTTACACAGGAGATAAACATATATTTTATACAGAAAGTATTTTAATGCAAAACACACTACTGCAGGGTAGGGGTTATCATCAGGTGCCATGCAACAGTACAGCTGTATGCAGATTTGTCGTCTTTCTGAGAGGATTTCACTTCAAGCTGTACGTCTTGTACGTGTGCCTTCTTTTTCCCTGTAGGTATTGCTTTGTAGAGAATTTAGCCAAGGAAGGACTGATGCCAGCTTGTGAGTATGTTGTTTATGATGAGTGGTTTAAATGGATCACATCTCACTTGGATACTCATGGAGATCTTATAGGTATTTATGAATATTTAACAAATTGAAGTAAAAAATGAGTATGTAGAAGTCAGTCAAAAGACTTTTTTCCATCAATACATCTTATCAGTAAACCGTTCTTATTGTTTATGATATTATTTTATCTTAATACATGTTTTAGCTCTTTGCAGGCAAAGTTCTCATCCTTATCTTAACGTAATGTCAATGTAAACAAACAGGAAGCTGTAAAATTAAACTTTATCTGGGAAAACTCTTATTCAACACGGTAATCTGGCACACCAAATCAGATGTTGAGTAACAGAGAGCTACACCATACGTAACGTACCTGAGAGAAAACAAAACCAGATATGACACCAATAAAGGTTATATCAAATTAATGTTCCATAAGTATTCTCCTCCAAATAAGGAACACCATTTAAAAAAATCAAATTCAAAGATAAGAATGATCTTACTTCACACATAAAAATGATAGAAAATGGAAAGTCAGGTGGAACAACATTATTAAAGAAGGATAATAATGAGCATCATTAAACAGTAGGGGGAATATATATATATATATATATACAGTGTACAAAAGTAGGTTTTTTCAAGCTTTCTAAAAGCTTTTAAAGAAGATTAAACTTCATATAATTTTAATAACATGTAATAAAATGCAACAACCCTGTAGCTGAATAATGTAAACAAAACACTTATAAGGTGTGAGATACCACAGTCATTTTGACTGATATATGATAGGACAGTTTCTGTACTTTCACCTGAGGATGGCTTTACTGTAAAGCTGCAGCATGTATGTGAACCGCTGTTGTAAACTGGGAGGACTATTTTACTGATAAAGTTGTGTCAATGGAAGAAAGTCTTTTGATTTATAAATGGCAGCACAGTGGATGCTGCGTACCAAGAATAATTAGAATACAAATGAATAAATCTGAAATCAAATTTTCGCAGCTGTTATTAATAAGTACAATATCAAATTATGTTAAATGATATAGACAGTGACTGCACACTGTATTTTAGCTAAAATTAGCCGTTATCAATTCAAAATTCTGACATTGTTATAGTTCCAAACTCACTGGATGTAATGCATTTACAATATATCCACCCACCTGATACCCTTTGCGAATCAAAATGTTTATATACTTTTTTCCACATCTGTGGAGATATGGCACAGCAATGTGTTTGTTCACCAATGTAATTGTAATACTAATATGTTAAAACAGTATAACATGTAACTGTATAAAATATGAAGTGGCAAAAAGGTTTAAACCAGGATTAAGGTAACATTAAATTAAATTACATAAAATCTTGTACTAGTGAATATATTGTAATGCATTTGCAGCTGTACCCTCCAGTATAGAACTGGTAAATCAAATATCTGGTGAGAGTGAAATTTTTTCCCTGGCAAGTAAACATTTAGTTTAACCCTATGAAGTACTGAACTGTAAGGATAAAAAGTAAGTTAATATTTTAATTTAACAAATACTCTTCAGAAGTGGTTGGTGTGAGGATGTTTACTTATGGGTTATTCTTACTGCCTGAGCTGTGTTGGTTGTTGATTCTATATGACAAGTGGTTGTTGTTACCCTAGTGACTGTTACAATGCTAATCTCACTACTCGGTTACTGTCAACATGATAGTGGGGAAGTCAAGAATCAAGGTTCCCAATTGTGTTATTTGTAATATAAACCATTTGCCATAAGTAGCACGGGGTAAGATCTAGGCACAAAAACAGCCTGTTTTGTGGCATTGTTACCATTTAGCTGAGGCAGTTATTATAGCAGTAGATCACATAGTCCGTGCCTCGCTGTTGAAGTGACGTGTCCTCCTTGACATCTTCATTAGTTTGGAAGCACAGAACATGAAGATGGTTTTTGTTTTGGGGGAATGGATGGAAGTCTGATGGTGTGAAATCTGGCCTATATAGAGAATGAGGAAGTATTTCCCAGTGGGAAGTGTTCAAGATGTTCATTGTGGTGTGAGCAGTGCCTTCCTTTTTGATATTTTTGATACAATATTCATGATATTTTTCATAGGCATGAACAGATGATGTTCTAAAATGTTAGTGGTGAATTTTGATTGTCCAGAATTTGTTTTAAAGGCATTATAGTCTTCTTTAAATCTGATGGCAAGAGACCTACAGTTTGTGCTATGTAATCAGCAGGACATGTTGGACATTGTAGTTTATATAAGCCATTACACTGATATGGATCCAAATTGTCCTTTTTTGCTCAAGATGATTGCTCATGGCCATGCTTGTAGTGTCAGCAACATTAACATTCATATATATGAAAAACTGCATAATGTACATTGTCTCTTACGCACGTAAACTTTGAATACATTTTCTGTTTTCTTCTTGTTTTTCTGTTTGTCATTCTTTGTTTCTCATTTTATTATTTTATTTGTTTTTTTTACCAATTTTTATGACTTGTTTTCTCAGTGCAGGATGTCTAAACTTGTTGTTAAGGGTAATGTCCTGGATTACATTTACGTCTTTTTTATTCTTGGTTTCTTTTGGATATTAACATACATGTTTACCAACAGTCTCATCATTGTCAAATTATGTGCAGAATGTTGATGTTAGTCCACTGGTATGACACGGTCAATGGTCATGGTTTATGGAATCTTGAGAATCCCAAGAAGCTATCTTTAGACAAAATTGTTAGGTCTGGATAATTCATATTGGAATGCATTTCTTTTTTTTAATGCAAATTTCATTTCTCTTCTGTTCCATTGAATTTATTCAGGACTTCATTTTTACCTGTTTTCTAACCATCGTACAGTAATAGCAGGACATTTGTGTAACGGAAGTATCCAGTTATATGGTATTTATCCAGAATTTCATAACTTTCTGTGTATTAAAATTGTAGGAAGAATTATACTAGCAGAGAAGAAATAGGAGCTCCCATTGATTGGTCATCTTCATGTGTGTACATTTTATCTAAGAATATGAAGTAGTTGTGTTTGATCACCAAGTTGTGTGACATAATTTTTTTCTTTAATTAGAGCATATGAGAATTTATTATATGTGTTGCTCTGTTCAGTTTACTTGCGAACTTATCCTGAAGTGGTATTTGAACGCATACAATTACGTGCCAGGAAAGAAGAAAGCCGTGTAACACTTCATTATCTGAAAAAACTCCATGACCTTCATGAGGACTGGCTAATCAATCGGACAAAATTCACTTGTCCAGCCCCGGTAAGTTCATATTTTTTAACTGTCTCAATTTGCCTGTTGAGTCCTTTCCCTGATGTTCTTCATTAACAGCAATGTAACCTCTTTGAGCCCATACACATATCTTCCAAATATTTAGAACAAGAGGAGTATATCTATGTATGTGTTACAGACATTTTTGCTGGCAGCCACAACTTCTCAATTGTAATAGACAATGAATTGTCATTCCAGCATGTTTTACCTGTGTATGCACATGTGTATGTATGTGTGGGTTTTTTTTAACATGCATGCAATGTATGTAGTATATATCCCTAGCTGAAACTCCATATATATAATGTAGAAATTATTCAGATTTTGTTAGTAAATTTCACTACTAATTAGGAAATTGTAATAATCTCTTCACTGCCATTCCACAACATGTCATCATCAGTCCCATCCATTGCACTGGATGTACAGCACTTCTTCAAACCATTCACAGTCACTTCTGGTGAGATACGCTGCCATGCTGTTGTGATCCACATTGACAAAACACATTTATATTTCTTGATTTATAAACTTACTGGAACCTATGAAGATTCGCAATTTTCCCCACAGATAGTGTTAATGGTGTTACGAATTTAACTACATGTGTTCTGGAATTTTGTGTCATGTCTGTGGTCTGATCAGTCTGAGCTCGTGGCTGTTTTTGTAGTTTTTAATTGATGAATTGGTACAAGTTTTTTTTTTTTGGAGGCTTGTATTTAATTTTATAATTTTTCAATGGCCTTTTTCCTGTTACTGCTCTTGGCCTAGATATGCTCTCAGATACAAATCGTAACAAGTTAGTGTCTCTGTGGTGCCCAATGATTGAGAATAACACAATAAGTGATCCACCAGGTTATGTGCTTCTTTGCCAGAAAATGGAAACAGGTCTACCTTTCAAAAATTTGTGCTTCTTTAAAAAAATTAGACAATGGACAGAGTTCCAAGGAAGTAGATTGTTTTAGTTAATTTCAATCATGCCATTTTCTCTCTCTTGAATTTCTTTACCCTTGAAGTTGGGACCGATATGTTGTTCCGAAACATCGGTAAGGAATTACCAATCTACTGTGAGTAATATCTCAGAAAAGCACTGATCACACATGATGATTTGGTGGTGCATATTGTGGTTTGGCTGCTCATGGTCCGGTTCATAGCAATTTGGTTCGGCTCTTTATATGGGAGTTTAAGACAACCTGACATATCAAAGTGTCAAATGTAAGGAGAAACCTTGTCTTGCATTTGAGTAAATATGGTAGTATTGATGACACATGCTTAGTGTAGTATATCATCATGAGGCTGGATTCATCCAAGATACTAGAATTCAAGTAAGATTACATAAATGAAGTTGTTACACTGGATGAGAACTGAAGCATCATAAAAGGAGGTTAATTCAACAACGAGGACTTCTCTTTGTAATTGCCATCGTCACATAAATTACCTTCTCCGTTTATTTTCAACTTGTGCTTGCATTATCAAGTGGAGGAATAAAGTTGTGTGAAGATTATGTTGTAGTGGGAAGGCCTGTAATAACAGCTTCTCCACAACTGATATGTTACTTTTTATTTTCATTTTGTTACCATGCAGTATTATCAATTTTACCTTAAAATACCAACTAATTGCGCACTATTTTAATACACTTTATAAAACACACGCAAAAATACATAGGTCTAATCCATTAAAATTTATATCACTCCTACATGTTTCAATCCTAAAGGATCATCATCAGGGAGTAAATGTTCCTATTTATG
>Ga0136643_10011132_pt1 | contig 13333 bp, 4 predicted proteins | sample TergutLab28metaG_FD_96883 | JGI IMG/M metagenome (GOLD analysis project Ga0136643, IMG submission 96883) | Labiotermes labralis P1 segment gut microbial communities from Petit-Saut dam, French Guiana - Lab288 P1 (version 3) (version 3) | ecosystem: Host-associated > Arthropoda: Insects >...
AACTGGATTGGTCACATCTTGTGTAGGAACTGCCTTCTAAAACAGGTTATTGATGGAAAGATATAGGGAAGGATAGTAGTGATGGGAAGATGGGGAAGAAGACATGAGCAGCTATTGGATGAATTTAAGGAATAGAGAGAATACTGGGAATCAAAAGATGAAGCACTAGATTGCACACTCTAGACAGGTAGCTTTGGAAAAGGCTATGGACCTATTGTAAGACAAGCTACAGAATAATGTATGTTAAAAAGTGGCACCTTGTATTGTATGTGAAGCAGGTGGTGAAGTTGTACTGTGTCACACTACACAGTGTCTGTATCAACACAACTACAACCATATATTTATGTATATAATTGTGTCTAGTAGTTGCTGGAGTTTGTATGTTAAAGAAGGTTTGCATTTCTATTGTGACATACTCAACATTCTTTGGCTTGCCCAGTGAATGATCTGTGGAGTGTAAATAAATTCTGTTCTGCTCTGTTATGTGATGTGAGGGAATGGAAAATAGTTCAGCTGAAACTAATTTCAGGTTTTTTTTCCCCCTTTCTTTTCATGAGTGATGTGGCTGTCAACATAGCATATGTATGTGTGTGTACATTGAATGATCAGTCCTAGAAGATCTACTAGTGGTAATCTTGTAATTTGTGGGTTGGTTGAATTATGGCCAACTCTTACTTAAAATCCAACATGTTACAGACTGATTTACAATGTCTTAGACTTGGAGAGAATGTTTGGAATGACCCACACACTGGAAAATGAACATTGGTTGTGAAGAATCTCATGGTTCAGGACACTGAAAACAGTTGCAAGATAAAGTTAGATTTAGTGGGAGTAAAGGGGTCAGATGGGACAAGGTTGGCAATAAACCAGCAGACGATTATAAATTTCTCAGTGGAATGAAAATCAGTTAGGGACAACACCTTTCCCACATATAGGGTACCACATTGACTTGTAGGGTTTGTTAGTGATAGGATGTTGTATATAAAACTGTGATGTTACTGATATGATATTATTGCTCTGTGTGTATGTGCCCCAACAGAGAATAAAAGTGATACAGAATATGATATCTATAAGAACTACAGCAAGGAGACCACACATAAACTTTGTTAGAAGATGTCAACTGAAAAGTAGGTGTGAAAGTGGGCACTTAGGGAATGAAAGTTGATGTGAAATTGGTAGTGATAATTATGATAGATGAGTAAACTTTAACAAGACCAAAAATCAAGTAGTCAAGTGCAGTGAATTTCCATATTGAAGCATGTGCGAGTACACTTGAACTTCCCTTGGTGGGAAAACATACCATTAAACTGATTACGTCTTGACAGATAGGAGATAGCATTGAACTACACTTGATGCCTTATTATTTCAGAGAAACTGGTTGTGGTACTGATTACCACATGGGTGTTGGTGAGGGAGATATTGTTGATAAACAAATGGAAGTATGATACAGGTAGAGTGTGTAAAGAAGCCGAATGATTTGGAAGTTGAAGAACAGATAAGGTCTTAAAACAGGGTTGCAGCTGTGGAGATTGTGGAAGGTAGTATGGACATTGGCAGCACATGTGAAAGTATTAGAGGGGAAATCAAAATGTAGGCTGTGCGTAATGACAGTATAAATTTTTTACCCCATAACTTCATATATGATTGTCTGCACAGAACTGTATATATGATTGTCTTTTTCAGACCTGGCACAAACAATGTTTCAAATGCCAGGTTTGTAACATGACCCTGAACATGAGGAATTACAAAGGATTCAACAAGCAGCCGTACTGTGAAGCGTGAGTATATGATCTTTATTGTTTTAATAAGTGTGTAGATTGGGTGTATTGTTAAGACTGAAACATTATGAATCTCCAGATATCAGTTAAATTCCAGCTGAACTGCTCCAGGCATGTGGTAGGTCAAATTTACTGAAAAATGGTAGTCTTATTCGGAAGTAGGCAGAGGTACCACAGCAGAGGAAATAGTGAAATATGTAAGAACAGTAGACAGTTGAAATAACCACATTACTCTACATAGTTAAAATAAAAGAAGTTATAAAAACGTGACTTTTTGTACCGTTTATGTGTGATTTGTCAATTTACAATCTTTAGATGGACATTCATTGCTGTAAATCCAGACTGTCACACAGGGCACTGCTGTAGGTTGTGCAAGAAGTCAACCAGGTGCAAGTCACATGCAGACCAGCAAAGTTTTCAAATGTCATGAAATGGAGCATTGCAAGAATAAAATGTTACTTTGTTAGGACGTAGCCATCGCAGACTGAGACACGATTTTGGCCAGAGCGAACCAAATTAAACAATGATTTTGCCAAACTTTTTTCTTGTAGATATTAAGTTGTTAGTCTCCAGAGTGTGCAGATCTCGTAATTTGCTTTCAAAGGGTGTGGTTTTTGCCCATCTACTTTGATTAACCAGCTGGAGGAAATGGTTGGAGCTGTTTTCTCTGAAATTCTGGAACCCACCCACAAGCCTAGATGTCAGACATCAGACCACAATCTAAATTAAGTATGGAATTTTAAAGATTCTTGTATTCCTTAACAGAAAAAATTTAGGAAGATGTGCCACTTACTATGTGATGTTTTGAAACAAGATTAGGACTTTAAAATGGACCGTTTCTTTCACACGTCTTCAGTTTGATTTTTTCTTCATTCATTTTTGATTAATGCTTCCATTTCTTTCTGTTTTATGTTTAAAGCATAAATGAGGGATAATATTGAAAGGGATCTCAAAGATGTAGAATGGAATATCTGGACTGGATTTGTCTGGCTTGGCAGGCTGTCATGAGCATGTTGGTGTGTCTTTGGGTTTTATAAAATGCTGGGAATTGCTGGATCAGCTGGAGATCTGTTACATTACCAAGGAGGACTCATGCTGAATGAAGCTGGTTTCATTTTTCCAAAGGAACATTTTCTGTGGTTCTGTATTAGTTAACAAGCTATGTGTCTGGTGACATGTCAGTAACATTGATTTTTGTTGGCAACTGCGGACATCAGTGATATGAACACATGATGCAGATTTGTGTGACCGATACGCTTGTTGTGACTCACTCTAGACTTGTGTGAGTCATATGATAGATTTTTATGAAATATGTAGTCTTTTATGATGGTGGTTTCCATTGATAAAACTGGGAGCAAACAAATATTGTGGCCATGTTATTTCAGTCTGAAACTTCACAGTTATTTATATATGAATTTTGTGTGTTGTTACACGTTATATAAACATTGTACATTATTGAGTAATGGTTTTGGAGACTTTAAGGTCCAAAACTTTTAACTTCATACTGTGGATTCTGTGTTCAGAAGCTGCTGATTGCCTAGTTACCCATAGAATTCATCACCTCTTATGGAACCCAAAGATTCATTTCTGGGAGCAATATGACCAACACTTGCATGTACGGATATGAACATTTATTGTCTTGTAAACAGCGATGCCTTCTACCATAAATTTACATATCTCTGTATGCACATGTTGGTTGTATTTCTCATAATGAATCATCAAATCATGGTCATTTAAAAATGTTCATTGCTGTGTTTGCAAAATCCCCCCCACTTGTATTATGACCCCATTAATACAGAGTATTTTGTGTCTATATTTTGTAACATTTGTTCTTTCTTTCTCATGAAACTGTGTTTTGTAATTTTCACTACATGGCTTAAGTTGATTGGAGATTGTTCACATTGGTGACTGTGGGGGATTACTGTCTTGTGTGACGTGACACTGTGTAGTCTGGTAGAAGTGTTTCAGCGTTTTAGAAGCAGGAGCCCCTGAAATGTGGGCACTTGCACCAGAGTATATGGCATCACAGCCCAGTTTACAGCAATCTTGAGAACTGGAGTTCCAAACTAAAATGGACAAGTGATTCCATACATCATCAGCTGGGACCTGCATCAATTAGAGTGTTGAGTTGCTGCGTAGGAGCTGTGGCAGTGCACATTAGCCTTCATTAATACCACAATTGAAGTTGATGTTGGTTGAGAATTACTGGAGGGCAATGCCACAAGCGCATGCTCTATTCATGGTTAAACTTAAGAGCACCTCTGTAGTGAGAGGGATCTTTTTGTTATACAGCACTGTTTGTAACTTGGTTACCAAAACTAATCCTTCTTGGTAGCAGTGGAATGATGTGAAATCAGCAAATAGTAAGGAGTGGCTTAAGGGTATTGCTGATACTGTACTATCTGTGGACAGTTATGAACAAAATTGTCCGTTCTTACAGGTGTCCTTCTTTGTAGTTTTCTGTTACATTTTAGGCTCGTTTGCAAAATTGCGAAAAGCAACTATTAGCTTCGTCATGTCTGTCCGTCCACATGGAACAACTCGGCTCCCACTTGACGGATTTTCATGAAATTTGATATTTGAGGAATTTTCGAAAATCTGTCTAAAAAATTCGAGTTTCATTAAAATCGGACAAGAATAAGGGGTACTTTACATGACGACCAATATACCTTTTTTTTTCATGTCTCGCTCACTTCTTCTTAGAATGAGTAATATTTCAAATAAAAGGTATAGAGACAATTAAAACACACATATTGTGTTCAGTAACTTTTTTTTTTCGAAAATCGTGCCGTTTACGAGAAAATTTGGAATAATATTGTAGACCGGGGCAGACCACAGATGACAGTATGGCGCATGTACATTGCATGCTGGATACACAAGGCTGCAAATAACATAGGTTGTGTAATACTCATTGTTTTTCTACAGCAACAATGGTTGCACGAATGCGCGTAAAATTGCATTGAAAAAATACGACTTTTACTGTCAGACATTGGTTTTGGGCCCGCGCAGGTTTTGAAGAATTTCAAATGGCCCTTTAAAATAAAAAGGTCGGTGCTGTACACAGACCGAAGGCATGGAAAGCTTTCCCCCTTCGTGCATGGGCGACCGAATGCCTGATTTCGGAGAGTGCGTTCTGTATAATGGTCGTTACACTGTCTTAAGAGGTGTCTCGTGATTGAAAAGGTGCTGTTTCACGTGTGCACTTCTCCTAGCCACCTTGATTTGTTCTTTTGTCCGCGTAACAAGTGGGATTTTATATCAACAGGCTAATTACGAACTGCTTAAAGAAGCCTGCTTTAGCGTCTTTTCTTTTTAATTCAGTGCGTTTCTCTGACGCAACGCGTTGAATTACGTGGCATGTTTGACCTATGAATGTGCCTGAAGACACGTCATACCGTCGTATTACTAATGTGTACGGTTTTAACCATATAGAGTATCTTTTGTTCTCTGCATACAGCGTGGCTTTGAATAATGCCAGTTTATTGGAATTACCAGCAGTGTTTCCACAACGAATCGCCAGTCCTACGCGCTGTGACGCCTAATTCGTATCAGCCTCAGCGACTGTTCGCGTCGTTGGCAGTTTTATATGTACATAGTTGATTTTTCCCCTTTTTGGAGGCTGTTATCTTTGTCGCGCCTACTTCTAAGCTTAATGTTGAAGATAAGAATAAAGTAAGTTTGTATACATTTGTGGAAAGAATTTGCGAGAGCATGTAATGTAAAAGTCGCCATTTCTGATGAACTCGAGGCGAGTATTACGTTCTTTGGTGAATTTAGTGTTTCCCAACCAGGGTTTCGCAGAATGTCGTCAGGGGTCGCGCGAGAAATCGTGGAATAATAGATAAAAACCTCGAAATTTCCAAATATGGGGGGAAATTCTTTCCCCGACACTTGGCGGTAGTGGAGTAATCTCCGTGTACTACCAGTTGCCTCATTGTTTTGTTTTGGCCGTTTCATATTCAGTGTTGTGTTAGTTTTGTTTCATACGTGTTCATTTCGTACTGTTACAGAGCCGCCTCGCCTGTGGCGAAAGGTAAGCTTCCCGCTAACAACTTTTTTTTTGGCCTCCGAACGCTGATGTAGGTGGATCGAAACCCTTCACAGACTGAGATGAAACTGAAATACATTTAAAGATTCATTTCGTACCGCGTAGTAAACACATTGCCTCTCAGTTATAATGCCTAGTCTGTTAACGTTGATCTGAGATCCATTTAGAGTGGCACAAATACAGTCGAACCCGGTTTTAACGACATCGGTTTAAGCGATATCTCGATTATTGCGTTAGATATACTGTGGTACAGATTAATTCCTCACTGTTAACCATAATATTTTACGCACTCCTTGGTTATAACGACACAAAATATTCAGTCCCTTTCATGACCCTTTTACCGAGTTCGACGGTGCACTAGGACGGTAGAACGTATAATTTTTTTTGCTGTTAAATCTGTTGGTACATAAGATAGCCAACCGCTGGAGGCGTAAAGGGTTAAAACCAGGGTGTGAGGGTGTTTGTTTTGTCTCGCTCAGCTTGTGAACATGTTTGTGATTATCTGGTTTTAAAAAAGTAGAGGCATTTCTTACAGCTGTGGGCGATTCTGGGCTTTTAAAGATGAAACTTTTGCTTCATGGAGTTAACTAACAAACATGTCAGTTTACAGAAGCCCCCTTACCCTACCCACGTACACAAGTCACGCCATTAAGGCTCCATTACTAACATTTGATGGCCTGGCCTGTTTGGACTTCCTTACAGCCGCAATTCCTACAGCCGTTCTTATATTTCTCGCACGTACAACCCTGTTCGAACATGGCGGTAGGGTTTTTGAAGATGTTTTACTCCAGCGCACGCAGGAAAATACAAACAGAAAGGAAGAAAATTACCTGCGAGCAGAACTGAAGTTATACTTCTCCTGTTGCATAGATCTCTGTTCTGTGCATCGCTTCATGCTGTTTTGTTTCAATTTCTTGAAGAACCCGTTCTTTAAGTGTAGATTATATGTTAAATTGGCTGGATATAATCTGAACATTTCGCTTGTTCGCCATGTTTTTAATCCTTTACTTTAAAAAATTTGTACTGTGTCGGTATCTCTGTACCTAGTTTCGTATGCTTAGCTCCAGTCTGTTATCTCAGTTCTGCAGTTCGCCGTATTGTTGTGTTACATTCTACAGAAATATTATCACCTTCATAAAAATCGTACGGGTTTACCAAGACCTGTTACCATTCAGTATTTCAGGACTCTGAAATGGGTTGTGCAGGCATTGCTTCCGCACCAGATTACGCGCGTAGGCAGTGTTATTCTTACCAATTCCAGGAAGTTAGAAAGTGCGACATTGGGCTGTTCCGTGATGACAGCGTAATTTGCGTGATATTCGGTCAGTTCGAAAGTTGGAATGTACACGTGACGCACTCACCCACCCACACACACACACGGTGAGGCAGTATGTCTCATCATCTTACGCGCGCACGCGCGCGTGTGTGTGGGTTTTATATATATATATAAGGAATGCAGGCTGAAAGGCAGATAAACATCCTTGCCCCGGGCGTGATTTGAACTTTCGGTCCTCTTAATTGGGTGGCTGATAACCACCTGCAAGTGTCGCAGTGAAACCAACTAACTAACTAACTGCCCTAGAAAAATGGCATTATCGCTTGTTAATGAAATCGTTGAAATGAGCCCCAAGATCGAGAAAGAATTTCTTGGCTAGGCAATAAAGCTGTACTGTGAACAGGAGTCTTCCAGATGAATTACGTAAATGTGGTGGGGAAGTAGCATGTAAGTTATGAACCGTTTGTAGGTCACTATACCTAACGTATATGTGTATGTTCTGCAGCAGTATGCTTTATCTTATCCAGGTTGATAGGGTTAATACCTTGCCTGATAGAAAGTATTGCATTTTGTACCCAATTGAGTGGATTACGTCCCACGGTTTATGGAACGGGTATATAGCAGATACATATGCGATAGGAAGATAAGAGATGACTTGAGGTTGTAGGCGTAGATGACATGATACTATTAAAATAGATCTCGTAGACACATGGTTTGATGATATGAAATTGTCTCATGTGTTTCCAAATAGGGGTCCAGTAGCACAGTCTTCTGACCACACCGTAGGATTCCATATAAGGTGGCGAATTTCGTTGCGGGGAGGCCGTTAGCGTTTTAAATACTGGTTTTCTTCGTGGTGTCAGTTCGCGTAGTGCATGCTATCCACATGAGATTAGATATAGAAGGTTTACTTTAGTTACGAGGCCATGAGTACCACATTTGGTCACTACCAGCGTTGCATCACAAAACGTCTGCGAATTAATGTAGAATCTGTACAGTTCGAGGTGAACGGGACTGAGGTTGCCCCGAATTGCCGAAGCACTCCGACTGTGCGGATTACAACAATTTAGAACACGGGTCTCCAATCCGCGGCCCGCCGCCACTTTTGTAAATTATGTGCGTACTACAAAAATTGCACAATAATTTACGCGGTTAGTTGTACCACCGACTGTCATTTTTCACGTGCGGCCCTCGAACCGGCCCACAGTAGCGAGTATGGCGCTTTACCATAAAAAGTTTGGACGTTAATGATTTAGAACATACGTATATTTTAGTTTTCATGTTTGCACCGTGCATCAGTGATAATTAAACACTTTACTATCCAACTAATGCACAATCTATAATATGTAGATAAAATTAAATTAAAGGTAAAGTGTCCCCGTTACGGGCCTGGTGTCGCCCAGAGGGTGGGTAGAGGTATAGCTCTACTCTTCCATGACCGCGGCACTAGAAGGGTATGAGTGGTCAGCAGCACGGCCCGGCCGCACTTTACCCCCTGGATAGACCCGGTACCCATTTTACAGGAGGCTGGGTGGGCCCCAGGGCCGGTCTGGACGGGCGGAAAAATCTCGTCCCCACCTGGATTCGATCCCGGACCGTCCAGCCCATAGCCAATCCCCTTACCGACTGAGCTACCCGGCCCACAGGTACAATTAAAATTATAGAAATATTTAAAAGTGCTCGGACATGTTTCGGATCACAGAGCATCCATCATCAGGGAGCCTTGTAAAGTGCTTGTCTAAAAATTACAAGAATGATTCTGTCGTGTCCGTTGACATCGACAAGGCTCCCTGATGGTGGATCCTCTGTGATCCGAAACATGTTGGAGCACTTTTAAATATTTTATAATTTTAATTGTATCTACACATTATATATTGTGCATTAGTTGAATAGTAAAGTGTTTAAGTATACTTTAGTATTTATTGTTGGGGCACGTTAAATTAATACATGCTTAAATCCCATAATAGTGCACAATACAGTGGACTTTTTGACCCTTGAAGATGGGACATATTGGTTGTCCTAAAAACGTTGGATTCTTGTTGCTGTGCATACGACGTTACATTTCGATCTTGAACATCACATACATCTCTACATTGGACCAGTGCAGTCTTTGTTGTCTTATCGAGAGTAGCTATCAAACGATTAAAAATCACTTAACGGTTGGCATACATAAATGTGCACTTTGTTCGGGATTAACATTTAGACGTCTAACGTCAACTATAGTGGTCGTACCGCACCGCTAACCTCTAAAGTTGCATTTTATATATTTGTTCAACAAATATAGGTACTGAATATTTTAAACATGGTGTATACTGTCCGTTTTTTTTCTCTCCAAAATGCAATTTGTTTCATAATTCTAACATATTTGGTTCCTGTATTATTCACATTTTATATACAGGTTGTGCTAAAATTTAAAAAAGAATAATTCCGGCGCCAGAAGGTTAAGAGATAAAATGAATCTCAGTGGTCAGTTTTATCATGTTGCAATATTGTTTTTTATTTATACTTCGTCATCACCATCATCATCTAGCGATAATGGCATTGGAGTTCTGGTCTCACGCGTCCAGAAGTCTCGGTAGTGGTCTTCCCTGGGTCCTTGTGCCTTTTGGTGTGTGGTTTGTTATTGTTCATACACTGTAGAGTCTGGAATTGCTGTTCGTCGTGTTAAGTTAAACACTAACCGCAGCCAGGGCCGGATTTAAGGGGCGGGCCATCCTAGCAGCTGTCCGGGGCTGCAACCTAAAAAGGGGCGCAAAGAAGTCACTGGAATAATCGGGACTGTGGTATTGTTAATCTCAGGTTTTCCACGTGCGACAGAATTTCTCCTCAAATTTTCCGCAGTTAGGGCACGCGCCCTCAAAATTGTTCGCCAGCCCGGCCCCAGGACGAAAACGTTCAAAGACTATCGGTTTCAAGGGACGCCAAATTATTAGTCTGACCATGGGCGCCCACATGTTTCGGGCCGGCCCTGGATATGGCGAAAAGGAATTCGAAGAAGAAATGGTAGGTCATGTGAATACATATTCGATTCCCACAAACAGGCAGTATGTTTCTTGGTCTTGCCGAGCGGCAGCTTCCATCTGAAGCATGATGCTTGTGCGTGGAGCTAGGCTTCCTTAATAGTAAGTGGTCTTTGAGCAGTCGAATATCGAATATAGATGTCCTGCGAAGTATAAATCGTCTTGTATGTTGGATTCTCCAGTGTGAAACCTAGGATGTTTACAAAAACCCAGTAACCTCTGCCATCACGCAATCTGCGACTCTACTGGTCTCTTATATAACGCGAATAAAGCGTAATTTTTATCCTTGAAGTGACACGTTTTATTTTCTGAAAGCACGCACCCCCACTTCACTTGGCATCTTGAGCGTTCATTCCCTAAGTATGTTTACAGGAAGTTGCGTAATTTACGTTGGATTTCTCAAATAATGAAGTAAATTTGATTTTGGTAGTGTCTGATCGCTCGTGAAACAGCGGTTTGTCTTAACCCACACATTCGTCGAACTGAGAAACCTGCATTAGTGGACAGTTGGGTTACAAACACACCTCCTGTCAAAATGTTGTGACCTCAACAGAATTGCCTCGCCGTATATTTTCGTAAAAAAACATTATTTGCTTACTTGTCGGGCCATTAAGGATCTGTTAAGTTTTTCTTCTGTCCTGTAAAATTGTGTATCGGTGGATTACGAAAAATTGTTGTTTCATGAGCAGTATGCTTCCAGAAACCTTTTTTTAAAGATGATAGAACCAGAGAGAGCTAGTTGATTGTTAAGTTGATTGGTTTCACATTACCCTGATGCATGTATAGGTCCAGATCTTGACCCTCTTGCGAACGTTTGTGTAATAACTTCCACAACTTTGACCTTATCTGTTTTCCCGCCATCAGTGTCCCGTGCAGTTTTGTTCCGTTAGTACAGTTATCGTTTCCATTACAGTGATCTTGTACAATGGTACGGCCCAGTTTAGTGTCTAGTTGACGTTACACGCAGCATCAGATAGAAATGTGCAAATCTGTTAGCAGAATTTATGCCTTCCCCTTGCCGCTTCTTCGTGTTCATTTATATGGACATGTTTCATAACCATGTATTAAGATGATGCAGCTTAGTCACTGTTCTACTTACAAAGCAATACACTGACGGAATTCGACATTTTTTGCGTGTTAGACCTTGCTATCCCGTATTACAAGCGGTGTTTTGTTGTTCGGTTCATGAAGTGACACGCACCACTGTCCGGCAACCAGGCCTGTTGTGCGGTTCATTCAATGACACACCACTTTCCGGCAGCCATTTATGTTGTCCGGTTCGTTAAGTGATACACTGCTGTCCGGCGGACAGTCCTGTCCGTTTCGTCCAGCAGCCATTCCTATAGTCAGGTTCATTCAATGACACACTACTCTGCTGAAACTGCCCTGTTGTCCGGTTCATTCAGTGACACAGCACTGTCCGGCACCCAGCCCTTTGTCCGGTTCATTAACCTTTTGACGCCTAATGTCAACTATAGCGGTAGTACCGCACCGCTAACCTCTAAAGTTGCATTTTATATATTTATTCAACAAATATAAGTACCGAATATTTTTAACATGGTGTATACTCTCCGTTTCTTTCTCTTCAAAATGCAGTTTGTTTCTTAATTCTAACGTATTTGGTTCCTGTATTATTCACATTTTATATACAGGGTGTGCTGAAATAAAAAAAAAAATTCCGGCGCCAAAAGGTTAAAAGACACAACACAGTCCTGCAACTAGTCGCAGCTTGTTGCGTCGGCGTATTGCAATGGCTTGCATGACGTAACGGAAATCAAACGCGTTTGCACAGTCCCTCTGCATTGAAGGTAGACAGCTGCTGTGTAAGAAATCACAGTATTAGTGTCATTAGCACTGTAGGCTGTAGTGTGTATAAATATTGATGACCCTTCACAGCTGCAATTTAAATGTAATTTTCTCCCAGTATCGTGAGCACTACGAAGTTGTCATATTTACGCGCCGACTGCCAAAACTGCGGGTAAACTCCTGCGTGGTTTCAGGTTTCCACCACGGTGTGAATGGGCTGTTCGCTAATCTGTGATGTTACGTGGCATTGATTGGTAGTTACTGGCGTTTCGGGACAGCCTATAGGTTTCACCTCTAAAGGTGATGCAGTCCAAGAAGAAGAATACATGTAAAACACATTTTCATCTAACTGCACATCTGTTGGTATATTATTACTTCTTTGATATGATATGATATGATATATATTTGTTAACTGCAGTTGGGTTGACACCCGGTGGCAGTAGTACAGTACACATTTACACACAAACAATACATGCAACAACACAATGAAAACAATATACAGAACAGAACATACATAACAATAAGAATACATACACGTAACAAGGAGCGTTTGATGTGTTTAGCATCAAATGTTCCTTCGTGTTAACAGTCTCCATGATGACAACTATTATTATTATTATTATTATTACTAGTCGAAACGTGTAGGAGAAGTCATAATATACATGTATACGAAGAGATGTGCAGTTACTTTGAAATAAATACATTCCTACATGTGTCTTTTGCACTGAAGATGCATCATATCAAAGAAGAATACACCTTTTTCTTCTGCTTCTTCTTGGATTACTTGACGCTTGAAGGTGGGACCGATAGGCGTCGGTAACTAACTACCAATCAAGGCTGCGCAACGTCCCAGGAGATCGAAGACCTCCAGAAACCACTGTTCTGATTTATGTAGCCAATTTTGAGTAGTAAAGAAGATGCAACTTGCGGCCCCGCCGGGAACGGGCTCGCCCTCGTTTAGCGTTTTAATAGTAGTTATTTAATGGTATCTTAATATTGTTCGTCCCCTTGTGCTTTTACTAATAAATACTCGTTAATTGTAATTGCCGTCCTGTGTTTATTGGACCGTGCATCATTGTAATGGTTGAAGAATAAAAGACCAACTTGATGTCACTTGCTATTTATTTCACTTCCTGTGTGCTCAGCATGTTTCGGACATTAATACATCCATCGTCAGGAGCTTGCGACTGTGCTGTTGAATTACCACATCGGTCGTTTCGTTCTCGGTTCGTTGTGTGTTGGAAATTTGGTGCGGCTGGTTTTTAGTGTCCGTGTTACAGGCTGTAGTTGTGTTTCAGCCTGCAACACTGACACCACCCAAACCCAGCCGCACCAGATCTCCAACACACAACGAACCGAGAACAAAACAACCGATGTGGTAATTCAACAACACAGTCGCAAGCTC
>Ga0136643_10011134_pt1 | contig 13332 bp, 5 predicted proteins | sample TergutLab28metaG_FD_96883 | JGI IMG/M metagenome (GOLD analysis project Ga0136643, IMG submission 96883) | Labiotermes labralis P1 segment gut microbial communities from Petit-Saut dam, French Guiana - Lab288 P1 (version 3) (version 3) | ecosystem: Host-associated > Arthropoda: Insects >...
AAATGATTTGTACTCCTCACCCAATATTGTGCGGGTGATAAAATCGAGAAGAATGAGATGGGCTGGGCATGTGGCGCATATGGGTGAGGAGAGGGGTGTGTATAGGGTCTTGGTGGGGAAATCGGAGGGAAAGAGACCACTGGGGAGACCTAGGCGTAGATGGGTGGATAATTTTAGGATGGATCTCCAGGAGGTGAGATGTGGGTATATGGACTGGATTGGGCTGACCCAGGATAGAGACAGGTGCCGGACGGTTGTGAGTGCGGTAATGAACCTTCGGGTTCCGTGAAATGCGGGGAATTTCTTGACTAGCTGCAAACCAGTTAGCTTCTCAAGAAGGACTCTGCACCATGGAGTAAGTAAGTAAGTGCTGTATCTACTGCTGAACTAGTGTGTTGTGAGGTCCTCTGCAGTGTTGTTAATTTAAAATTTCAGAATTCTGGAATATGGCCATTCAACAGGGAGTCATATCATTGAAGAATGTAATCTACAGTTGCTGAAGCTGTGTGATGTCGAAATAAATAGGAAATTATATTCGATGAGTTGAAAATTGTCAGAACGTTGGTGTGGCCTCTGTACTGAACTGGCAAAACTAATCAGAAACAGAGAAAGGCGCAGTTAGACTCGCCGGTGCCACGAACTGCAGTCCTTTGATTTGAAGCGAAGCGCGGTACTTTTGGGGGAAGTGCGAATTCATAGTCACATCTCAGAAGTTGTATTGGTCGCCCACTACATTCACGGCCCACCGCACCCTCACTACCGTAAGGTTTATCACCCACCCCGCTTTCGCCCACGATAGTTTAAGGCCCACTGCCCTCTCGCCCCGATGGTTTATCGCCCACTGCATCTCGCCTTCCTTAGCTTTACCGCCCACTCCAATTTCGCTCACGATAGCTTTACGGCTCGCTGCCCCTTCGCCCCGAAAAGCTTACAGCCCTCTGTACCCTCCCCCTTGTTAGCTTTACCGCCCACTTCTCTGTCTCCCCCTTTAGGTTTCCCGCCCACTTCACCCCCATATTAATCATTTTAGGAAAGTAACTTTCGGTAGAAAACATTCTTCACTCGTGAAGACTTAATTCTGTCTGGGCTGTCCATCTTCTGTCACTACATATGTTGGATGAGCTATGTTTCAACAGTCAATTCGAAGTTCGCTCCTCATCGTATCGCCTTTTACACAAGCAAAATTTGCCTCTTCTGCGCCGCGCAATAAAGGCATATAACAACGTGCAGGCGAAGCTCCACGCGTTCTATACCTCATTAAAATCGAAGTGAGTTGCCAGCTTATCTCCAAGCTGGTTTGCTCCCTGTCGTTAGGAAACTCCACCTGCCCGAGAACTTATCTCACTGCGGTGGCGAGGAGATACCACACCTGCCTGGAACCTTACTATATAAAACTGGCAACTGTGGTTACTTTCAGTTTCCTTAGAATTGATAATTAAAGCCCATTGCTTTTGTTTGTAGTGACTGAGGCATGGCCCCACGCCTCCTTTCCTTATCCTGTCTTCTTGTCTAGCTGAATGTGATTTAACTCTGTATTGCATGATGTTTAGGAGTGAAATCGGCCCCAGAATATCATTCTAGTTCTAAATGAAGTCTAACAGGCGTGGGGTGGGAGTTTCCGTTATTTAATTTTGTCGTGATTGCAAGAGACATGTTACGTTTCAAGGCATTTGTATTACAAGTCCTTGCACGTGTCTTATGTGCTGCAGACTTTGTGCAGTTAGACTTGCCCATGTCTGGATAATAAATTAATAGGAGTGTGAGATGTGTTCAGTCACTGTCAGAAAGGCTGACCCCCGTATTTACATAACGTAGACAAAATACATGACGGTGATAAAACAAATTAAAGTTGGAAAGAGAAACCGGATTATTTATCGTTGCAAAATAAGAACCTTAATGTACTTTGAAAGAGTTAGTCGTATTTGTAAGTCTAGGAATATTAGTTTTGTTTTGTTTTACATTCGATTGCGTGCCATTTTGTTGGAAATAATTAAACAAGTAACCATCAAATGCTATTTTGCCATTATGCGACTAACCGAACAGCTTTCAGTCCTCTACGACCATTTCCAAGAGCTTCACAAAAACGTAAATTATCGAGATCAACAATGCTGTGTGCATTCCGATTGACGTTGTTAATTAAGTGTCATTGACGTCCTTTAGATCCAGTTTAAATTTTTTACTGATCAGTTATAAAGTTCAATATTTTTACAAAGCAGATTTTACAAAATTTAATGAAAACGTTTTTGTCATTTATTATTTACATTGCAATTTGTTTAACAGTACAGTGGCTGTAGGTAGACACTGTGCTACTCATGACACCGACAGAGTACTCCGTGCTCAACAAATACTACCTGTAGTTTATTATTTTCGTGCTCCTAAAGACTAATGTCTGTTACCTTAAATGGTGCTTGTATTGGTGTCTTGCTGTATGTGAGTTAATGTGTCGGATTCGTGTGTCAAAAGGTCCAGATTTATGTAAATAATAATAATAATAATAATAATAGTAAAGGTTTGGAAACTGTATTCAATAGTTGCCTGTCTTTACGTTTATTTACTTGCATCGTGAAATTTTCCTCAAAATATTTCTTATAGCCATTAACATGTATAAATAGTAGACTTCATTGGCACTGTGATATTGTTACTATCTGTGCTTGACAGAGCTGGCACCAACCCGTCAAAACAACTCGACTACCAAAGTATGTTCTGTCACTTTTCATAAGCCCACCGCCAAGAGAACCTCGAATCCCACGTAAAATTTCATTACTGGTTCACTTTGTGACACATTTTGTTTACTAATCATGAAGATTTTCGGGTGGGTTAAGGCAGACTGCAATGTATGCAGTAAAGACTGTAATGAACAAAAACCTCTGCAGGCCTGGTCACTTAGGTGACCAAGATATATATGGGAAGGAAATATTAGAAGGAATCTTAGAATGAAATGCGGTGGAATAGAGTTATAACATCATAAAAGGTTCGTATTGTTATAAATCAGTGTTGTGCTGACCTTGGAGTATAATGTTACGGTTAACAGTGATGGATTTATTGGTACCGCGTTATAGACGGGTTGTCGCATAAACTTACGTCGTTTTAACCGGGTCTGACTGTGTACTGTCAGGACGTAAACTGAATTGAACTGACTCCTAATATTTTCGGAGGGGTTTTGTGTTAGCGGCGCTGGACATACCTGGTTTGTTGACAGCGAATAAATTCTTCATTCATTTGGTTAGTTTAGTTTGCAGTCATTGTCTTTGTTTCAAATGTGGAACTGTCGGAAATGACAGTTGATCAAATAATCTTTCCAGAAATAATGTTGTCCATACCCAGAAATCCACGTGGCCGACTCGTACATTCTGCCAACGATGGGTGTTTGTCGTGTGGTTTGACTGCCCTAACTCTGCTTAGTCAATCTTCACATGCTTGACCGCAAACCCCAAGGAACTTGCACGAAATGGGAATGGGTGGGAGGTTGACATTCTCACTATAGTCTATGTAATGAAATTGTGGTTATGAAACGTGGTGAGAAACTGCAGTAACGGATAGTAGGAGACACTGGTTAGAGTGTCTTTAAAGCGTAATTTCAAAAGTTAACCAAGTGCATATTTCGTATGAAATTTGTATACACGGTGCTAAACTGCGTTTCATTTTGACGATTTGCATCCCTTGTGTGAACTGACAACAAATTGTAAATATCCCCTTACGTACACTTGTGTTTTACGATGTGTGGGACTTTGCAGACTGCATGTTTCGGCCTATTAGTTGACCAATCATCTTGTCTGACAAAAGAACGTGTGCCGTATTTGTTAGCATTTCGTGTGTTCACAGACCAAGATCTCCGTCGTTAAACACGTGTAGGTCTAACCAATACGACATGCGTTCTTGTCTAAGAAATGGTGAGGACTACAAGGCCGAAACATGTAGTCTGGATAATCCGTAAATATCTTACAATAAATTTGTGTCTAACGGAATTTTTCCATTTGTATTATGAACCCCTAGAATGCCAATTTTTTTTTCACTACGAACCACGGTTACAGGGGGATTTTTTTTCTAGGCTGTTCCATTCATTAGAATCCAAATGCCTGTCTGTCTGTATGCATGTGATAACCGCTGAACGGTTGTTCATGAAATTTCGTATCACAGGGTTTCTCGGAAGTATTTTACGGCAGTTCAGGGTTTATTGAAATCAGATAATTTTAACGACGATTTGACGTGAAATCTTATTAACCCAACATGATGTGCTGTTGGAGGGAAATCTTTACGTGTACATGTGTAGCCAATTCCAATTGTGTCCGGAGAAAAAACTATCACGTTCCGACTCAGACAGTTCACATCGCGCTTGACTGTACCGGTACCACTGGATTACCTTTCATGGCGCGCGGCCCATTGGACAGCGATATGAGTTGATGTTTAAGATGGAAGGGAGGGGTGGCGCGTCATGATCGTTGTTGGATCCAAAACACAGGCGCCAGATTAAATACTTTCTCCCTACATTTCCTGGTTTATTTAAAAATTACTCTAGTGAAGGAGTACACAGATTTTTTAAAAGTCTAGGAACCACTTCAAAATTCTAGGTGCCGGAAGGTTGATATGGAATAATAACCTGAAATTCTGTTACCATTGGACTCCATAATAAATCAGACGAATCAAACTCATATCCTAAAGCCTAATCTGATAGCCTTTTACATTTTGCCGTCTCATCTACTCCTTGGTCTTCGGATTAAAAATTTCTATCTTATCTCCTCATATGCGTGATTTCAGGCTTCCGCCGCGGAGTAGATGGGAAGTGCCCTCTTGTCTGCTCTTTCCCATCCTCATAAATGCACACAAACTGTCCTGCTCTTTACCTGATAGACTTACCAAGTTGAATATTCTGTACGGTAGGTATTCTTAAGGTATTGCTTGAGGGTGACGTTCGGTATTATCCACATATCTTCTTCTACCATATCAAAACGTATGGAGGCAACAGCAACATTAGTATTCCTACAACTGGGCTTGAAGTGGATGTTTTGGTATCGTGTGCTGCAACTGGCGACAGTTGTCACACTTTCATTATATTCTTGTTTGCTCCGGTGAAAACTTTTAAGCACGAATATGCAACGAAACGAATCCATATTGCAGGAAATATCTCGCTACGTATTTCAGCTACATTTTTTCCCTCCCTTATAGGCTTACATGTTATCTCATCATACGACCTTCTGACTTTGTACGGAACGCCGAGTTCCGACTTTCATATCCTGTCTACTTCTCCAGTGATTTGGAAAACTGAAACTTGTGCGAAAAGTCGCACCTGTGCCTAAGAATCGCAGTTTCTGCATATCTAAATGTGGGGCCTTTTCGTCTTATTCGCGCTCCGGTTATCTTGACACCAGTACCGATCGGAGAGAGGTCTTGTTTACGGGCAGAAAAGAGGCAGAACTACGCATATCTTTGCAAGGTGTAGTAGCAGTACGTAGAAAATAAGATGTGTGGTGAAGGGCCATGTAGTCCACCAAATATCGTTAGAGTTTAATTTAACTACTGAGTCAGCTTTTAATGCAGTGTCCTGTAATGCCTGTGTGTGTGTGTGTGTGTGTGATTGTTTATGTTATTAGTATTGTGTGAATTTTATAATTGGAGATTGTGCTGCTAAGTAGCACGTAAATTAAATGAGACTTTAATTGAACCCCAGAATGAGCTCGACCAGGTTTGATATCGGGGTGAGATGGTAGAATAATATTAAGATGGATCTCAAAGAGAATGAGAAATCGTTTCATGTGGCTCACCATAGAAACCAGTGGCTTGTTTTTATATGGAGGGTTCTTGTGTATACGTTAATGCAAGGATGCACAGATTTTCCAAAAATCTAGAACACATTTCAAAATTAAAGGCGCCAGAACGGTATTGAAGCAAGTAGCTTACTGTGCACTAAAAATATTACACTTCCCCGCACAAAAGGTAGTCTCCGCGGAAACCTGACGGTCGGGATTCATGCATGTCTGAGCTTATGAACTCCCGGTATTTATACAAGGCAGGAATCTGTTGAGCTATTTGCCGACTGTCAGCTTCTCAGGAAGGACTGTGCTTCCTGAACCGTAATATATAAAATATACAGTCTAACTCAACTCTAAAATAAGCAGTTATTATTAAACATTATAACTTCATATCATATTTCACAGCTACATGTTTCGGCTCGTTTGTATGGAGCCATCTTCAGGCTGAGCTTTTAAAAAGGTATTGTATACAACTGACAATGTTTTGTTGATTACGAGATCTCGTATTACGTTTTCTAAAATATGTTATGGATTAAGTTAAAAGTGATTCGATAAACAACAGGTATCGAGACTAAAAGTTGCAAGTAACAAATTAAAAGAAATTGAGATGTGAGGGATACAACAGATTGATATTTTGGGCAAGTTGCTTATTTGACAGTTGTGTTAGACCGTATATTTTATATATTTATTTATTACTGTTCATTGAACACAGCGGGAATGTCTCACCTGAAAATTTGCTTCCTGAAGTCAGTTATTCCAGGTTGTTCCTCAACATTAAAAATACATATGTATATTGTTTCGTATGGTATATAGAAATTAACTTTTTAAAGTTACATGCTGGCCGTAGTAGGGTTATGTCTACTTGAAACCAAACAAAGAATTAAAATATGTCAGTTGTTGTATTCAGTGCTGCAGTTGACGGTTTCATTCTTATGAATGTGTTGAACGCTACGATGGCAAAAGCGCAAGCCTTTTGAATGTTATCTGACCTCGTTGTTGCTTTCTTATGAAATGTTACTTTGAGAACTGCGTGAAATAAGGTGTATGGTTGGTAACACTGCTGGAGCTTAGAACACAGCCTTGCTGAGTTGTAATACATTGCACTTAGTCTGAAGTTTTAAGAATTCATTCCAAATGCTTTGTTTTAATCAAAATTGCATTAGAGACGAAATTTATAGCATAAGTTAATTTTAATTTTGCGAAATGCGCCCTACCATTTAGCGGAAATTTTTACTTCACGACTCCTCTTAGAAACGTAAAAAGTGATATAGGCCTAAAACTAACTAAGTACCTAACTACCCAAGGAAATTTCTCTGTGAGGCGGATTCTTTGTTGACAACTTAACAATTTCTCATCTAGTCCATAAATTCCCCATATGTTATGGAACCCGAACGTTTATTGCTTTCACTTAGCAGCCCGTCACTTGCCCTACCGTCAGCTAAATTAATCCAGTCCTTACCCGGACATCTTATTTATTCAACACGTTTTGTAGCAGTATCCCGTTACACACGCGTATGTCTTCCAACTGCTCCCCGTACGCATTACTCTTCTCCCACATACATGCCGCATGCCATGCCCTTCTCAACCTCCTTGATTTGATCATCCCATTTGTATTTGCTAGGACTGCAAATCATGAAGCTCCTCTAGATATATGAGCGTCATTTTGTGTTCGTTCAGTACCAGTGTATGTCTCCGTGTGAGATACAGCTATGTTGTTACTATGTAACAGAGCTGTTTTGTGTTTGACTGAGACATATATTGACACTGAACAAATGCACCATGAAGACCATGCATGTAGTTCCAAATGTCACTGCAAAATTTAGCCTATGTTGGCACAGCGTAAGTTAATCACCCGCAGTGCCACGACAGTTGCATTGCTGTATTTCTTAGCAATTGACCAACTCAGTGCACAAATTCTTGTTTTATAATAGTTTATTATATTCCTCTACATGTTTCGAATACTGTTGTGCTCATCATCAGGAGGTAAAATTGTGTTATATAGTATCTGGTATCGTCACACTTTGTAGGTGGCCGTCCGTGCGCACCGGACGGCCACCTACAAAGTGTGACGTTACCAGATGCTGTATAATACAATGTTACCTGATGATGATGAGCAAAACAGTGCTCGAAACATGTAGAGGAATATAATAAACTTATTATAAAGAGGAATTTGTGCATTAAGTTGGTCAGTTGCTAAGATTATACTGAGATGAACGGTCAGCAAAACATTAAAAAAAATTGCTGTGTTTGTCTAAGACGCATAGTTATACGAATGTCCTGACTACAAAAATGTCATCTTTATTGTAGATCCAAATATCTTCCCCAATATTCTGTTCTCGAACGAACAGCCTCAGCATGTTTTCTGCTTTGAATGTGACAGGCAAATTTTTACACCAGTTTAAACCCACAAACAGTGCAGCAACTGCGAAGAAAAAAAAATGCAGGACGGATTAGTAGCAGGTGTTTCCTGTGTTTAGTGTGTTCATTGCTACAATTTACAACGATTTGTTAGCTATTTTTATGTTGTGATTTTGTCTCCAGTTCTTTTGCCGAGACATTAACATATTACCTACTTCGTTTCTTCCGATGTTTGCTTCTAGACTTCATGACTTCACGTAGGTCTTTAGCTCGCACAGTAACATTTTAATTATGTCTGTATTACGTGAATGTGAGGCTTGACATTTTGCGCTAAAGGCAGCAAAATAAGTACAGGAATTGTTCCAAAATAGTTACCAACAAGATGACACTTTTGGACTATCCTTTATTTCAGGGTTAGTCGTCCTTCACTCTACATGTTTCGAGCTTCAGGGAGCTCATCATCAGGGGTTTCACTTTTTTACTGTACAGGCAGCCTCTGGCATATTGTGTAATCTTTTGCTGTATTGCACCCGTTCCCCTACGTGTTCTGTTCCCGTAGGGGTGCAATATAGCAAAATATTACACAGTATGCCAGAGGCTGCCTGTACAGTAAAAAAGTGAAACTCCTGATGATTTGTTGCCGCTTCGAAGTATTTTCCTTCCGAGTTTAAGCGGCGGATCCAGCGTTTCTTCTACTGCTGGAAGCACCCATAGAAATGAAACACCGTCGTGTCTACGATTTCATTTTAGGAAATAAGAGGAAATCATAAGTGGCAATATGAGGTAAGTGAGGAAAATACAGCCGGCTTGCCAGTACTTCTTCTTGCCTTTGAACAGCAGACGCATAAACGTCGAGATCCTCCGCGTGTTCAAGTGCTTCCCTTCCAGTTCGCTGGCATGTTCCATACGAGACACCTAACCTGCCACCAGTCTCTCGAATGGTATCTATCGGACTTTGTTGAAGATTTTACGAACTTTTTTCCCCACATTCTAATCTGTGTCACTTGTGGTGAGACGATCTGAACGCTGTCAATCCACAACCGCATTTTCCCCAAGTCTGAATAAATAAAAACACCTAATCGTCAGTGCTGAATCCATGGCATTGGCACCAAAAAGCTGTTTTGAGCATTTCATGCTTTTGCGGTGCAGTTTTCACGAATTGGATGCAAAACTTAAAACACACACACACACACACATTGTTTCTTGAAATCGGACATCAGCAGATATGGGACTGAACATGCACACAGCACTAAACAGCTGTTGAGAATGAACGCAAGGGTTTATGGCTGCAAAACTCGGACTGAATCGTTAGATAGAGACACCCCGGCATCTAGTGACACAAAACTGTGTTTCTTGCAGTTCTTGGTTCTAGAGGCGAGTTCGCAGTTTCTGGATGCGCCCTTCTTGCTTATACGAGGTGTGGCACCTTCTGGTTATGGTATTTTTCTTATATTCCGCAGTCGTAAAATGATCGTAATTCACACAATCGATGGACATTAAGAAGGTAATAGTGTTTTATCTAAATTTCAGTTTCGTCGGATAGGCAAATATTTCCGATTAATATGGCGACGTGTTAGATTCCTATAATAAAGCACCTCACGATACAAGAAAAAAATGATTTTAGTCAATAATGTGACGCAGACTGCAGTCGGGGCACAAGGCTTGAGAAGCACTGAGTGCGACTGAAGTTCTCTGTTTTGTTGCTTCCGTCTGTCTTCCGCACCTAAAATAGACCACAACCGCCCCCTCGTGCATCACATCTGAAGTGCCATTTATTTCATCCTATCATTTTTCATCCAGTGTTACATGAGCTTTTTAGTGTGGTAAAGTATATGAAGAAGTAGCTGGCACCAGCTGCGAGCCTTATGTTCCTCATCAGCATCCCTTATCCTCTGCCTCTTACTCATTTTCATTTGTACCAAAGCCATTTGCTTTCAAACTCTCTACATAGCTGAATCGATTTCCCGTTCCTTATGATACTCAATTAACGGCATTCCAATTATTTTAGATATAAAAGACACGTCAAGAGCTCACTTGTGAAGCTCTTGTAGACAAGAAATTATGTATAGACTGGCGGTATGTGAAACAGTGAGAATTTCCTGTCACCTTGCAGTTATGTACGCATCAGACCGTCTGATGATTACTGCCGTCCGAATGTTTCTTAGAACTGAAGTATGTAGGCCTACACGTCTCTTTTGTCGTTGGCAGACACTTAATGTCTTTTCTAAGTGACAAATGCACATTTCGAGGCCGTCTGACGATTATCTCCCTGTTTCACATACCGAGAGTCTCTTAGAGGTGCAAGCATGTACATGTCGAGTGTCGACTATTGAATGGCATCCGTGAAATGCACTCAAGAATAAGTGCGCTCCCTGTGAGTGAAAACTTCCCGTCGTGGTCAATCAGTAGTACCGTCGCCTATCTTATGTGTACGTGTATATACACATACATACATACATACGTACATACCCACACATACATGCATACATACATACATACGTACATACCCACACATACACACATATATACATACATACATTTTTAAATAAAATAATACATATATGCATATACACACATACATACATATATACATACACACATATATACATACATACCTTTACATATACGAATTCTCTCATTTTTATTTTTCCCATGAAACTCTTTTCAACGGCGGTGGATGACCACAATCTCGCTTTATTGTGCCGAATACTTTACATATTTGTCTGTGAGATTGTCTCTAACCTGCGATCCCGCGGCCATATTTGTAAACTATGTACATACTATAAACATTTCACAATAATTCAAGCAGTTAAGTATACCACTTATTGTTATTTTTCCACGTGCGGCCCCCAAACCAGCCCACAATAACGGGTGTGGCCCTTTGCCATACAAAGGTTGGAAACCCATGTCCTAGAACAAATCTTTGTCCTCAAGTATCCGACTTCATATTACTTCTTTTTCTTTTATTTTATTGTTTAGTTCACTCAGTCTATTTATCTTGTCTAGTGCTTCGGGGGACAACAGTACTGGAGTGGACCATGAGGCAGAGCCTTAGCTAGGCTGAGTGCCTGCTTGTGTACTCCGTATGATTGACGGGTGGAAGTGTCTGGGTATCATATTAAACCTCTCTGTAGTTCGACCTATAGCTCTCGTGTGCTTGAACTTCAATTTTCCAAACCAGTGAAGTGATATAGAGAAACGTACGTTTGATTCTTACGCTTTCCTTATATTAACATCCTGAAGTTTTCCTTTGTAGGTTTAACGTTAAAAAACAAGTGAACTGGATGCCAGAATTTCCGAAAGTGTTATAGTAAATTACTTTTACATTAGATCTGCACGTAATACAAACTATTTAAGGGAATAAGTTACAAGTTTCACATTTTGTAGGAGTTTTACTACATAACTGTTCTTAATAAGAACTTATTGTAATACTAATTTGTACGTCAGCACAACTGTTTTTATTATGCAAGGTAATATGTAGTCTACATGTTTCGACTAATATAGTCATCTTCAGGCCTATTCTTTAAAGGTTAAGTCACAGGATGCTGTGCACACATTGGGATCCCATTGTGTTTACATCAGTGAAATATTTAAGCCATATCGTTTGCCTAGAAGAGTAAAACTTGCAAAGTATGTAACTAATTGGTTAAAATACATTTAAAAAATCTAAAAATAGTGTATTGGCCTTTACCATTTAAAAAATGCAGGTCCCGTTACCATCTAATTATTCCAGGGTTGTGAGCTTATACTTGCATACTCTGGCTTCACTGCAAGTATAACCTCACAACCCTGGAATAATTAGATGGTAACGGGACCTGCGATTTTTAAATGATAAACGCCAATACACTGTTTTTAGATTTTTAAAATGTATTTTAACCAATTAGTTACATACTTTGCAAGTTTTACTCTCCTAAGCAAACGATATGTCTTAAATATTTCACTGATGCTAACACACTGGGATCGCAATGTGTGCACAGCATCCTGTGACTTAACCTGTAAAGAATAGTCCTGAAGGTGACTATTTGTTAGTCCAAACATGTAGCCTACATATTACCTTGTGTAATAAAAACAGTTGTGCTGACGTACAAATTTGTATTACAGTACTTATCCAAACACTTCGTGATGTCTTCATTCAAAATATTAAGAACTGCTGGACCACAAACCAGGGGCCATGCCGTGGACCAGACGGTTAATAGTCGTCCTTTCAACTCGTAGGCTCCGTTTCGAATCAAGACCAGTCAATGTTGGATTTGTCACAGACGCAACAGCACGGGGACTGTCAGTCTGTCTGAACCAATCCTCCATTTTCATATATTATTCATCTACCTTCGATGTTGTGTAGTCTCAGCAGTTTACAGCGTCCTCAAGTACGGTTACTAAGCAGGAGAGACATCAGTTTTGGGTATTAGTGTTCCATTAATATAGGACACTTTTCATTGTGGTCTTCACAGTAATCAGAGCTTTCAATCCCTGCCATTTTATATCAGATATTTATCGGAAACGGTTATCCTTACTGACCATTCGATCTTACCTTCCCTAAAATATCGTGAATTGAAACAGAGAAAGCGAAAACATAAAGCGAAAACCTAACCACATTTCCAGTAGAACTGAAATAGATATTTGATTGCTAACGATAATTGGAATTAATTAAAGCAATTGTTTAACACTACAGTGAACAGGAATCTGCTACTGTCCAATGCAAGCAGTAAAATATAGAAAACAGTAAATTACATTCTTTGATATAAAGTGACTATAATTGTAGCCATAATGATTGGGTGTGTCTGGTTTGTAACGCATGGCGGCGCTTTTGTTTCCAGTTTATGTAGAATTATGGAACAGAGTTCTCTTTGTGATAGAGCAGTAAATGCACAGCGAAATACATCTCTCGTCTGTCACCTTCGTAGTTTTGGAAAATTATTGATGTAGATATGTGGAGGGCACGTTGTGGCGCAGTTGGTTGAGGCACTGCGCTACAAGCCGGAAGGTCGGGGGCTCGATTCCCGATGTTGTTATTGGAATTTTCCATTGACATAATCCTTCCAGCCGCACTACGGCCCTTGGGTTGATTCAGCCCCTAACCGAAATGAGTATCAGGAACATTCCCTGTAGGGTAAAGGTGGCCGATGCGTAGGGCTGAAAACCTTACCACCTTCATGTGCACACTGTCTTGATATCTGGCAGCCTCAATCTCTTGGAACCCTCACGGCCTGACAGAACTGTACAGGGA
>Ga0136643_10011136_pt1 | contig 13332 bp, 7 predicted proteins | sample TergutLab28metaG_FD_96883 | JGI IMG/M metagenome (GOLD analysis project Ga0136643, IMG submission 96883) | Labiotermes labralis P1 segment gut microbial communities from Petit-Saut dam, French Guiana - Lab288 P1 (version 3) (version 3) | ecosystem: Host-associated > Arthropoda: Insects >...
AATCAGAAACAAAACACCGAACTGAGGTGTGCCTTCCAGTACGAATCAGAAACAAAACACCGAACTGAGGTGTGCCTTCCAGTACGAATCAGAAACAAAACACCGAAGTCTCCGAGACAGAAAAAGTTGCCGAATTCAAAATCTGAAACCGTTTTAAAGACTGAGGTTTTTTTTTTTTACTCAAGGTTTCGTGCGATACGAATCTGGTGTCCTAAACCAGTCAAACACATTTTTACATTGTTTATTCCGTACTTCATGTTGAAGTAAAGAACTCGCGCAAGACCAACAAATACACTATTCTATAAATTATGCATACAATCGTTTACATAGTTCCTATATATTTTGGCGCTATAGCCTCTCCTGTGTGAGTACTTTGTGCGTTGTTTTCGTTAACTTTAGCCTTTTAAAACTAACCGATAACTTTACGTACCACCAGGTTTAACATTCAAAAATTCTACATTGTGATCGCATGGAATTTGTGTGTTTTGTATGGATCTCGGAACAAACAGCAAATTTTGTCTTACGCAGCATTAGAAAATTGGTTTTTATAACCGAGGTGGAGAGAGTTTACTGCGCGGTACGCACCGAGTCCTTATAAAAAAAACGCATACATTTCGTCTTTGAAAGGTGATTGTGGATGCAATGTGAACCGTTAAATGATAAAATCCGCACATTTTATTGAAGCAGTGATAAACTCTCAACAAGCAGGTATTATACACCATTGTATAAACACAAAGAAGAAGTTATTTAAAACTAACGCAGCGGTATGGTTTAATAAAAAGTGCAGATTTCGCCATTTAACGGTTAAATATATCCCCGTTAATGTTAACGGAAATAAAGTAAAAAGAACGCATGCACTTGTGAGATAATGGCGCCAAAACATGTAGGAGATTTCTAAAAGATCGCACGCATAAATTATGGAATAGTGTACTTGTTGGTGTCGAAGGAGATATTGACTTCAGCCAAAGAAATATTCAGACTCCGAATTTGAAGTTCAGGTGACCGTGCATCGTGATAAATTCTTATAATAAAACCAACCAAATGCACTAATTTCTCAAATTTATTTTTGAAATAAAACTCTAAATGTTTGCTGACAGCTTGCTCTCAAGCTGTCAGAAAACCTGTATGACATATGTCATTGCTGTGTGTACAGTGAAAAATTACTGATGATGGACAGAGGAACTGTCCAAAACATGTAGAGTTTTATTCCAAAAATAAATTTCAGAAATTAGTGCATCTGCTTGATTTTATTATATGAATGAGACTCCGATTATTGACGCATTTAGGACACCGCCTTCCTCTAAAAAATGTATAACACATGGAAAATTGATGAAAGCGCTTTTTCCCACACAGTGCATTGGGTACCGAAATACCCGGCCACAAACGTCACGATTAAAATGAACTTTCGAAATTTTCACTTTTATCGGATGTCCCGCATTTCAAGTTTTCATTTTCCGACAGTAAAAGTATCGTCGCAATTTATACCAACATGACAACACTAAAACAAAGTGGCTATGGAATGGAAGCTTTGGAATCGCGTTTCGACTTCCGATACAGGTAAGAGATACCTGTCTTCTCCAAAAGAGCAGTTCTGGGGTCCACGCAGCTTCCTATGCAGTGGCTAGCGGGGACACTTGCCAGAAAGTAGAAACGTCGGCGAATAAAACTGACTCTCACTCCTTTCAGGCACTTTTGCAAAATTGCGAAAAGCGACTATGAGCTTCGTCATGGCTCTCCGTCTGTCCGTCCGCATGGAACAACTCGGCTCTCACTGGAAGAATATTAATGAAACTTGATATTTGAGAATTCTTCGAAAATCTGTCGAGAAAATTCAAGCGTGATTAAAATCGGACAAGAATAACGGGTACTTTACATGAACGCCGATATACATTTTTGATCATATCTCGCTGATTTCCTCCTAGAATGAGAAATGTTTCAAACAAAATTGTAGAGAAAATCAAAACACACATTTTTTGTTCCAGAACTTTTTTTCGAATATGCAACCGTTTATAAGATAATCTGGAAAAACTTGTAAAGCGGGCAGGCCACAGAAGACAATATGGCACATGCGCATTGCATGCTGGATAACTAAAGATACAAATACACACTTTCAGGTTGTGTAATACTCCTTGCTTGTCCGCTGCAACAAAGGTTGAGCGAACGCACCTTCAAGTCACGATATACATATATCGGCTGTCTTGTTTAGTGTCGAGTTTAAGAATGAGTACAATTACATTTCTTCTACGCCACCCTGCCCCGCTCCATGTCTTCATGCCTTGCGCAGGGAAAAAATTAACTTTACATTTATCTAAAGTAATCTCGAAAAGACATTCCGAACAATAGGCCCAGGAATTTAAGAAATGACGGAATGTGGGCATGCAGTCACAAGAGGAGTACTTTGCAACTTCATATACCCAATAAATTACTGCATAAAAACATAACATAAACATAGTGTCCCTTTTATGGCGTCCCCGATTACGGCAGCTGTCACGACATGGGCCTAAAATGCAGGTATTTGCATGGGATAAAGCTTCCTTGCTCAGGGCCACAACAAATTGTACAATCTCTTCATTACAGAGCCGTGTTAAGATTAGCATATTTGAGATTTCACGTATTTAATAACTTCGTACTGTCTAGAGCTACTTCCTAGCATTAAATTTGTGAATTACGTAGGACAAACGACATGCCTATATTTCAAATGCTATGATGCTAAAAGCAGATAAGATAATCACTTTTGTGTTAAATGGCTTTGTGTAAGGGTTTGTCCTTCTGGGACAAGACGCTGTGTGAGATCCCAAAAGAAGGGAACCCTCAGCTATGAAATCCTCAAAAGTCGTATACTTTATGTAACTTAATTCTGAGTCTTCAGAAAGGACCGAGGACAACAATGAACATACTGACGCAGCGCCCCCTTCCCGTTTACGTGTCAGACGAAAGAGACGCTCTAGTATGTGCTGAAGAACTCTGTAAGCTGTATCAGCAATAATTCAACATCACGGCGAAAGAGAATCCCGCCAACCGACTTTAGCATCGTTTTTCCACTTTGCACTCACTCTCTATTCAAGCCTACGAAGCACATTTGCAAGACATCGCCTTTTTTCCTTCTTCTTCTTCTCCTATAGCATGTCTGGTTGGCACAGACACACGTTTTCCTGCCATCGTTTTGAAACCGAAATACACTTTTTACATTTTTTGTTGTTGTTGTTCTTCTTCTTCTTGCTCTTGTTAAGCCAGCACGACAGCATCTGGCTTGCACACATTTCACAAAGCAAACATATGTCACGTAACTCACTAATTCTAAATCGCTTACAGTTTGACATAAACAGATTGACTTCAAAGTGTATTTAAAATGAAGGAGGGAACACAACTGAAATTCGGCCATATTCTGTTCATCGTTTCTCTTTCAATTCTAGTGTTGATTCCAGTTCTGTCTCCGTGTTACATTTTGTCGCCATAATGATACAGAAATTTATTTTATGTACTTTCAATTTTCTAGCGATACATTAAGTTCTCTTAGCGATAAAGCTTCTGACGTGTACTGTAAGGTACTCACTTCGATTATCAGGATTATCACGTTTAGTTTTTCGCAATTTTGCGTGTCTCTTTGGATAAGGCGTAGGGGTAACTCTGTATAGAATATCTCTCTTAGACAGACATGGTTCTTTTACTTAAACTTATCTTTTGTTCATTTGACAACGTTTTCATAACATGGCGTCAAATAACAGAATAATTGTAAATTAACCTTTTAAATCCTAAGACTTACTTTATGTACCACCAGCTTCAATATTTAGAAGTTCAGTGTCCTGCCTACAATGTATTTATGTGTTTTGCGTGGATCTGAGAACAAACAGCGATTATTTCTCTATATCGCATTAACTGGTAGGTTCTTATAATCAAGGCAGAGAGTTTACTGCGCGGTACGAACTGGGTCTTTAAATGAGACAGATACATTTTCGCCCTTATAGGGTTAAGAATTGAAAATGTTGTTAAAATGGCCTATTGAGGTAAAGGTAAAGCTTAATTTGTCCCTGCCAAAAAGAACTACAGCAAAAATAAATTAGAGCACCGCTCATTCCTAAAGGCACGAGACAGACGCGAGTGGCTAACATCGCGCCCCGCCACTTTACCCCGGGGAAAGAACTTCGGCACAACTGAATAAGAGTTTGGGTGGGCCCCAGAGCCGGTCTGGACGTTTCGGAGAACAGAAAAATCTCTTGTCCCTTTCTCGAATCCAAACCTGGATCTTACAGCCCGTAGACTAGTCTCAGTGACGATTACGGTACTCCGGTTCACGGCCTATTGAGATGTCATAAAATATGTATTGAGCAACTCAGTAAAGACAGCTGGTTTCCGTGTCGAAACTTAAAACCCGGGACTTCCGAATAAAATGCCACGGGTTTCAATCCCTTCGCTTCAGCGACGTTCCTCGATATCTCAAGAATTTACACTTAAATATCTCATAAATTTTATTACACAAACAAAACAATGACCATTAAAATATCATTTAATGCCTACAAAAGAAAACACTTTTTAAGCAGCTGTTTAGAACCCATCTGCTGCCATATTTAAGAAATCTTCATTTTTCCAACTCTGTAAATATATATTTCTTACGCTTCCCAGAAAAGGCGGAAAATTTCCTGAAACAGCTTAAATGACTGCCCTTTATAATAAAGATAAAGCCTGTCTTTTGAGATGTATGAACTGATAACAGGATGCTGCAAAATCTGCGTAGATTTAATAAGCACTTTCATCATGCAGTTTTTCACCATTTATTATGAATGATGGATAAAATGGAAGAAGCGTTGTAGTGGAAAAGATGGCGTCAAGTCACGGGTATTATCCATGAAATCCGTGAAATAATATTCTATTTTTTCGTCTTGTTTTCTGTCACGTTAAAGTAGGCGGACTGCTTAATGCATAATAGGCATATGTGCATATAATGTGAAAATAGCTAGACGGTTAGTCAAACCCCAAAAAAGCCAGAATCCGAAGAAATATAAGAATATGAAGAATTTATGATGTATAGGTTCATTCAAACTTGAAGATTTTTACAGTGATAAGGGAAATAGTATCCTTTCATAACTGTAAGACTTACTGAACCATTCCCACCACTCACCTGATATTATATCGTATCTATTCGAAAGAGCCTCGAATTTCGCATCGTTAGTGACGTGCTCGTATTTTGAACACGATACAAACAAAATACTCCTAAGGGATTTTTTAAATTAGTATATTGTCCAACGAGGCGTAAGATTATGAACGCTTGGTTCCAATGCTTCACCACTTAATACCATCAAACTGAGAGGTAAACGCATATTTTGTGTACCGCTACATTCCATTGCATTAACAATTATTACATACATATGTACAAATACATGTAGGTAAATTTCACCCAGGGAACAGACAACGAAGGCCCAGAGGGAGAGCAGACTATAGAGCTACTCTTTCTTTAACCTCGGCGCTAGATGGGGGTGGTGGTAAATGTCACGACCCGGCCTTTGTACGCCCGAGAAAGACCCGGTACCCACTGTATAGGAGGTTGAGTGGGCCCTAGGACCGGTCTGGACAGGCGCGGAAATTATCACTCCCAACGGGATTCGATCCCCGAAACGTCCACTTCGCTATACCTACTACGCTATCTAGGCCCATATATATATATATATATATATATTATTACTTTCTGATCTATTTCATACAGAACCAGACGTCCATACCCTGGGGAAATGTGTGATAATTACGCCTCATTTAATCAGCAGCTGTACTGGAGTAAATAATGCTATGCTCAATGAAATTTAAAACTTTCAATTACTACCAAAATCTTTTAGAATTGTTACTATGGGGCGATACACGTGTAGACACGATGACACCATAAGCCCATATTGCTTATACCAGAAAATCAGGAGGAAACAAAAAGAGCAGCAGAGAGTTCGATAAAATCATACCCTCATATGGGACGTAACACTCATTCTTTTTGGCAAGATGGAAGAATAATTCTGGTGTGGGGGGGGGGGGGTGCTGAAAAATACTGCAGGTAATCAAACATGTAATTCAATGCCAATTGCCAACACTGTAAGTTACACGCAGGGGTCTGCAAAAATTTGTTTTGTTCTAGATATTAATAGCCCAGTTATAAATCTGTCTCATAAAGTTTGTGAATTCCATTCATGAGCCAAAACCGCTTTATCGGAATTAATTACAATCATCCTTCCAGCTCCACCGAGTCAAGAAGTCTCGAAATGAGCAATATGGGTCAAGTGGTAAGAAGTTTGGTTTGTGTTTAGTGGCGCCTGGTTTGAATGTCGATCGGTCCACCGAATATCCTGACATGTTGTAAGTGGTTTTTCCAGACTATTCAGGAAAATTCCAGGACATTACTTTAAATCCAATTACTATCGCTTCCATTTACGTCTTACCAATTCTGTTCTCGCTTACCGTTAGGTTGTTCGACAATACATTTTATGTGGTGCCCCGAAATAAAACACGAAAATTTATATGAAAGCACATTATGTTTTACTGAAATAAGGTCACTCCATTAAAATGCAGTGCATGGTTAGTACGTTGCACAGAGTGCTGAACGAGGCGCAGTGCTTAGCTATTTGAGATATATGAACAGCTGACTACACGAACTTAGCAACAAGCCGCTCGATACAAATTAGCTCATGATAACCAGAAAATGTTTTGGATTTGAACTTTCCTCATTCAGCGAATGGGACAAAGGCATTAACTTTAACTAGCAGAGAACTTAACTTTCATAAATATAACTGACTGTGACAAGTGTCGGAGTTGACACAAATTGCCAACATTAACAAGTGAAATGTAAGACGTTGCTAGGGAGATGGTTTTCAACAAGGAGGAACAAAGACTCAGAGAAGGAGGGCTGTTTGTGTAGAGAAAGTTTATCTGCTCTTTACAGCGCGAGTTGTTATTCCTGGAATGCCAGTCAAAGACCATAGTAACATATCTTTATTTTCAATGTATTAGGGGTCTGTTTGGCATTGTAAATTTATACTGTGGTATGAAGTATTCCAGCTTATGCTAACTCGTAGTTTCACACATAGTTACCAAGTTTCAGGCGAACCCACTGCCTACGTCTTCAAGGAAACAGCAAATGGAAGAACCCAGTTCCACCTCAATGTTACTACACGATGTCACAATACAAAATACTGCAGCGCACATTTTTACTTTCAAGGTAATGGAAAGTCTACATCAAAGAATATGAACCATACAGATTAGACAGCTATTGTAAGTTTAGAGCTGAACAGAGGATCAGGATGAGAGTTCAGTACTCTAAGAACTGGAAGTTTGTATTTCATATATTTAAAATTTATATAAATATACTAAGAGTTGTCAAAATGAAACATTAGAAATACCACTACAGGTAATTGGAGAATAAAAAACCAACTACACGCCACCAATTTTTTTTGTACTTCTTATAGGCTCAACATGTTTCGGGCACTACTAAGCCCATCATCAGGAACTTACGACTATGATGTTGATTACCACATTGGTCGTTTCGTTCTCGGTTTGCTGTATGTTGGAGGTTAGGTGTGGTTAGGCTGGAGTAATGTCCGGGCTGCAGCCCGGACATTAATCCAGCCTAAAGAGCCACATACGCTGTCTTTAAAAGTAACAGCAGTAAATAAAAGGCAGAGAACGTATTCAGTGTGTATTTTTCTGTTGTGTGGGATGCTTCGGTAAATGTAGTTATCATGCGCACGTTGCAGACTGTAGCGGATCAAATTGGGCAAAATGAACTCCCATCTGTCAACGCACGGTTCTTCCTACAATTATCAACTTTCCTATGGACCTTATGACGTTTCGCCCTAAGACATTTTTATTTTCCCTTAAGGTTTTAAAAGGTTTCACAAGCTCTAACGTTAACTATCAAGCGACAGATTATTTTAGTTCGAGTGCATTATATCAATGGAACAATCCCACATTAAACGTATCACAGTATTACCACTTTTCAAAAGAAAATGGACGCTTCGTCGGTGGAAATAAGGGAAGCAGCCCTCTTCTTCTCTACTACAAACATCACTATTTTACCTCAAATTTCTTTAAATACTCACACAACAAAATTTCCACGCACCAGACTAACATAGGATTGATAAACCAAGCCAGATGACGCTGCACTGTCGCTCTTAACTTCCGTATCGACTCAAACAAACATAACAAAAATGAAACCAACAACAATGCAAAAGTTGGAATCCGTGACATACGTGAGTACACACAATTTACCGTGGGAATCCATATTTCTAAATGGAGGAAGGTTTTTACGGTGAACGCGCGAATATGATTTAATCTAGGCCAACAAAAGGTACGGCTTTATGATACTCGTGACTAATCGAATTACGTCTACATCTTTGATACCGAATTTCATACACATCGGGCAATAAGCGAGGAAAAACCGCACATAATTCATTTACAACTCTAAGTAATGTAGGGTTTGCTGTTGATTAATCCGAGTTTTCCGAAACTCACCATTACTTAGTATATTGCTATGGGCCTCTGTTGTACCAAATTTCATTCAAATCGGGCGAAAGACGTAGAGCAGAGGGCAAAATTTCCTTTACGCCCCTCTGTAAATTATGGATTACATTGAACCGCTTTTCGGGGACTTCATGTTCTTCCAGTGGCGTTACGTGGAGATATTCTATAACGAATTTCACCCAAATCAGTCACAAAAATATAGAAATAGCGTACAGAAGTTCGGTAAACTTATTAAGTAAAGTGCGACTGCCACTACGACTGGCATAAAACTCGTTATTCCGTGATAGCTTTTTGCAAACAACGCTTATACTCAATCTCATGAAGATCCGACAAAGTTTTATCCGATAAGACTATGCCACACAAAGACAGACAAACATATATACTCCTTATATTAGCCTTATCTTTTTTTTTAATTCGACATAAGTCTATTGTGGATATTTGACAAGAATAATGTAAGTATTCAGAAAGTAAACGCAAAATTTTCATCTTGGTGAAACTAATATGACACGCATTCAAGGAAAGAGAAACGTGTAAATAGTGCTGCTGAGGAAAACTCAGTTTTACATAAGACTTTGAACACAAAACATAAATTAAAGACGTAGAATTACAGAAGGTGAAGTGGATTCATCTGGCTCAAGAAAGAAATCGGTGGACCATTCTTGTAAATCAGGTAGTAAACTTTCGGCTTCCACAAAATGCGGGAATTATTGGACCAGCTGAAGACTTGCTAACCTCTAAAGGACTCAACAAAATCGAGTTACTTGGTTTTTTATGTGATATTAATATCCGAAGATTGTACTGCGCGATACAGGCAACCGTATAAATCAAAAGACTTAGAGCATTCTAACACACACACACACACACACACACACACACACACACCTCCTACCCAATTTGATTGTGAAAATGTATGTTTTGTTTCACTTACTGCAAGAAGGCTCTTGCCTGCCGTCGACATAGCCAATAAAGTATTTTAACCAGATCAATGACTCTCGATTCCTATTATCTCCTCCCTCTTCAAGATAGCACATTTGTGAACAATTCTAAGATTACCCAATTCATCCCAGGATTACTAAAATTTACAGATCCTGCACTGGCGTGTCTAAAAAAAAGAACTCCAGGCTAGGCTTTCGTCTCTACTAAGCCATCCGAATGGCTTCAGATCTAATTACAAATTCATAAACTCAGAAGAAATGCAAAGGCTGTTAAATGAGGCATTGCAAATTATTTTCCGTTCTCTCACTAAACGCTGAAAACACAGTCAGGAAGCTAGCACAGCAGTACAATGTATTTTTTTTACTTTAATATATCGAATTCATTTCCCCGCTGCAGAAAGGTGCAGTGAGACACTTCGTCAACTGTTTCGGTTTTCCAGCTGTAATGTCGAGAAGAAACATCCGAATAAATCACTAAGACATTAGAAAACAGGACAGAAAACAGCAGGTTGCTCTCGTTCCCCCTCCATACTTTTAGGTATTCATAAACGATAATATTATAAGAACAACTTTTGACGTGACCCTACAAGGGTTGACAAATATCAATAAGTAAGGTGCCAGACTAAAATAAAAGCGTATAAACTTCTCCATTTGAAACACAAATTGATGTAACCGGCACTAAAATTACAAATATATACGTAGATTAATGCAAAATTGTAATGGACATGCATAGAACACTGTAAATAGATTTGCAGTTCTGAAAACTGTTACAATGCTTAGCCCTTTAAACGCCAATTTAAATTCCATTTGCCATTTGCCGGCATTATTAGGAGCTCACCATTTTCTCCACGTTAGCAGGATAAGGGTTAAATAAGACAGAACTTTGATCGAGGTACACTGCTCCAGCCAAGTGTAAAGACATGCTGTCTTTTATCATATTTTATTAATTTGTGGGTTGAAACATCTAAGAGGGTTTCAGAAATTTCAAATAAATAACAAGCAACATCAATTTAATTGGAGTATTCCCGTAATGCAAACTAAAGAAGTCAATTCATTGCTGTTACATAGTTAAATTCCTGTACAAGGCCGTAAACGGACAATTTCATGTTTCTGATATAAATCTTACCTTTCCTTAAGATCGTCCAATAGCTAATTACGTCTTCTTCAGAGGCTTCTCCTAATTTCCATCTTTCCTTCCATATTTCCTTTATCAACGTGTTTCATAAGGCAGTTCCTAAGCAAGGTGTGACCAATCCAGTTATCCTTCATCATTTTTATTGCATGTAGCATTTTCCCGGCTACCTTGATTCTATGTAATACTTCATTTCTCGCATGACCCACCCAACAGATCTCCAGCAACAAATTCCACACTTTCCAGTTATTTCTAATCTAATTTCCTAAGTGCCCAAATACTCCAAATGAAATTTAAGTCAAATTTCCTGGTAAAAGAATTTTCTTCTTGTTGAATGTTGCTTTTGTTGTTGCAATCCTGGATTTAATAGCACTTGTACATCTTGCGTCATTTGTTATTTTGTTAATTGTTTGCGCCCTTCTTCATGGTAAACACAGCCACGTTAGGAGTAAACTGTGACGCTCATAAATCTATACTTTTCCGCTCACTAGATAATCTGACGTTACATACTGCACATTCTTGTAACAGCTCTAACCATATTTCCTTCCCCTGCCAAAGAAAAAACTTTCAAACCTTAATGGGACTCCTAACTCCATTTCTATACTGACAGGCACTCAAAATATCGAAATTCCATTCTTCAATTTTATCGCAGCTACACATTTTATCTGTATAGGTATGTTCAACCCCAACTTACTCCTCCTTTCCGAACCCTACGTGTCTGGTTACCACGCTAATCACGTAGTCTTCTCCATTACATTAATTAAAACGCCCTCTCGCCCTTCACCCCTCTTAGTGTGGCAGATCCTGAAGCGTTGGCAAATGGAATGCGAGGGTTGCTATATTCTATGTCCGTCTATCTATCTACACGTCTATGTCTTTGAAGGCCTGTTCACGCAGCAGTCTATATGTCATTCTCATTCTCTATGCACGTCTAGCCTTTGCCCTCTCTTTTCGTCTCACTGTTTCACTGATTTTATAGTAGAAGTGTGGGAGGCCAAGTTTTGCGTCATTTGAAACCCTACAGTGGATATGACACAAACTGAGGGTCTGAACAGGAATGTATCTCAATGCAGGTGGAAGTACCCTAATCATATACAGCACTGTCACCTTGCGATATGAGCGGTGTCAAATAAAGCCTCAAAGTGTGATGAAATGTACAGCAAATGCTTTGTTACTGCGTTTTAGAGCAGCGTTTTACCCACATTCAGAGAGGTTCAACATCTAGTCAAAGCACGAAATTGCTGAAATAAATACCACACTAGTGCCTTCTTCGATACGGCACACTGTAAAAACATTAGAAGGAAAATACTGTCTCCGTCTTCAGGAAACCACAGAGGTTCAGGATACCCTGAAGATGTGACGACCGGGATAGCGTAGTAGGTAGAGCCACTTGCCCCCACAGGGTTTCCAAATCCGCTGGGAGCGATATCTTCCTGACACACCCAAACCGGCTGCAAGGCTCACCCAGCCTTCTATTGAATAGGTAACGGGTCTCTTTTCCGGGGATAGAGCAGCCGGAGCGTGGGGTTGACCACCCACCCACCAACCCACCCACCCACCCACTTCTAGTGCCGGGGTATAATATAGGTAAGCTACATTTCTACCTCCCGTCTGTGCCTGCTTCTCATGTAACGGGACAGCATTTACTTTACCCTGAAGAAGCAGGCCGTATATTTCTCCGAAACTTAGTACCAGCACACCAGACCGAACGAAATTACATCCCATAAGACAACAACGTCAATTTTTAAGATTTGAATACTTCAAATTTTATACAAGTAGCAGGAAGTCATTTTAAATCGTTCTGTTCAAATGACGTGTAGGAGTGAGACATGACATTAATATTTGTATTTATTGACATATTTGTACTAGTATTTCTCAGTCACGAAATACGTAAATACGTGCGTGTCTATACAGGACTACAAGCATTACGCATTGCCTATAGAGGCCTCTGCATGCGTGTATATATATATATATATCCACACGAAGTCTTATGTGCACACATATGGTATGTATACAATCAACATTTCCGAATTTAGTACATACTTTCCGCAAGTACCTTAGCATTTCCAAGGTACGACCTAAAGTTTTTTACTGTTGTCGTATCCATGCATGACAGTGTATCATAAGAAAGTGCGAGTTTGTTAAATTGTCCAGTTTTCAGTTCTGTAATTATAAGTGCATGTCACCGTTTATTTCTTAGTCCAACTCACTCCCTATTAACCCTTAAGGTCTCTTGTTTCGTATAGTCCTCAGAACTAACAGCGATTGTTTCCCTATAGAGCACAATGTTACTTGTTTCGTAACAGCGGTGAAGTGTATTTACAGTGTGGTAAAAACTGAATTTTTAATGTATTTAAGTTTTATCTTAGTTTTTATACATTTTAAGGCACTGAATATGTTGTTAGGCCTACTGCACATAATTTCGTAACATATCTGCATCTGATGTTTGTGTGACCGTGCATCTCTGATGTAATACTATAAACAACCAATTAGATGCAACAATAACAATTTATTAGTAATTGCAGTCAGCTCAACATGTTTCGGGCGATAATTTCGCCCGAAACATGTTGAGCTGACTGAAATTACTAATAAATTGTTATTGTTGCATCTATTTGGTTGTTTATACTATTATATCTGCATCTGCCTATACTCTATAACCCACGAGTCTGCACTTATTAACCTTTTGACGCCTAATGTCAACTATAGTGGTCGTACCACACCGCTAACCTCTAAAGTTGCATTTTATATATTTATTCAACAAATATAGGTACTGAA
>Ga0136643_10011138_pt1 | contig 13331 bp, 10 predicted proteins | sample TergutLab28metaG_FD_96883 | JGI IMG/M metagenome (GOLD analysis project Ga0136643, IMG submission 96883) | Labiotermes labralis P1 segment gut microbial communities from Petit-Saut dam, French Guiana - Lab288 P1 (version 3) (version 3) | ecosystem: Host-associated > Arthropoda: Insects >...
AATAATAATAATAATAATAATTTTTTTAGTTATTTATTGCAATTGGGTTGTTATCCGGTGGCAGTGAACATAAAATGAAACGCAGTACATCAAATCCAGCGACTCAAAAGAGAGGTAGGCAAAATCGTTGTGCTTTTATTCACTCTGTGCTCGGAAAACAAAAGAAAAAAATTTTGAGCATTACATATGCCTTTTAGTTTTCATCTTGTTTCCCAGTAGTCATGCCCTCCTATCATGACACAGCGTAAGACCAGCCACATCAAATATGGAAAAGCCAGTCTGTTTGCTGCTTATCCAGAAGACATTTAACACAGGTCCGATAAACTGTAACATACTAAGCAAGTTTTACATGTCACATGCTCACAAAAAAATGTCATTTTAAAAATACTCCAGGAAAATTAAACGTGACTGGCCACCTCATGGGAATAAAAAATACTCCACCTGCGCAGTGAATGAATTATGATAAGCATGGCGACAGTTTTGCTGTCACTCAATGATTTGATCTCTTGGCAGGGGTTGCGGTAATTGATTCCTAACTGTTGTAATAAATCATCACATTTCAATGGACTGATTTAATAAAAACATAATTTATTGTATTGCGTTGCTTGCTAAACTACAGGTAAACACACTTCGGAGCGCGCAGTCTTGTGGAATGCCACGCGTATGTACTCCTAAGTCAAATGTAATCCTTGAGGAAAAAAATGAGACATTTTTACGTCGAAGAAATCAATGTGAAATGAAGGCCGCGATGTTCTGCTTCATATTCCGGAGGTACTGCCTTTGATTACTGGACAGGAAGACGTATACCCTGATAATTTTAAATAGATCTAAATGATCTCTTCTCCATAGGACGACATGTTACTTTGGATTCTCAGAAATCTTAGAGAAGGGAAATAAGTTGTTTTTCTTCTAGGTTACCATGGGGATTACCAGGCAATCACTCTACCATCTTTGCAGCGCTAATAACGCATCTCCATTCTTTCCTAAGGTACATTCTTCTTTTTTTCCGAAAGGTATTTACCCGCAAAAGGAAATGGCGCCGAGCATTAAGTCGAAATTCAAAGATATTAACCGCACCTCTCTAAAGGTGAGAGGAAGTGTTCGGTTGATTATAAGAATTTGGTGTTATTCATTTTCCAGTTAAATTTGATCTGCGCAGTATTTTTATAGCTTGCTCTGATGCAGTCTTCAGGTAAAAGTAACAGACATATTGCAACCTATTCTGTTAGATCCGACAGATCAATCTGACACGTACCCGTGAGAGAGATCTAACGCATCCAACAGAATAGATTTTAAAAATTTGTTTTAATAGCAGACAGAAGCGCAGCCAGATTCCTAAATGTTGTACACCCACATCAAATGTCCCAGACAAATGACAGTGCCAAAATACAGTATTCTAATAAAATACGAAAATGCTCCGCTTACTAATTAGCTAGCAAATATCAACATTTATACATTGTTCATTCCGTGCATTATGACATATTAAAACTCCGGTAGCATCAACAAATGCACAATTCTACAATCTATATATTCTTTCTCTTACTTGGTTCCTACATGTTTCGGTGTTGTTGATAAATTAATGGAGCTTACACCACAGTTTAATTAAAACGTACAACAATAAATAATTTACAATAAACATAAGTAATACAATAAACATATTTACTGCATTAACCACGACACGTGAGGGGGGGGGGGTGTTCATAGACAACTTCACACTCCGAACGCTGTACTCCCGGGGCTGAGCACCTTGTACCCGTTGAACAGGAGGCTGCGTGGATCCCGGAGCCAGTCTGGTCGCTCTGGGCAATAGAACATCCTCTTACTCTTACCCAGAATCGAACCACGATTCAAGGGTTGTCCAGACGTAGCAATTCACTGTAAAAAATGTGCCAGGGGTAGCCAGCTAGATGAGATTCGGCAGCACCAGTTTAGGAGACAACTCAGGCAAAAACGACGCACTAAGGAATGCAATGCTTGTATCTTCTTCTGTTTGATGGATCCTTATTTCTGCTCATCAATCTACAGTATGTAAATTTAATGGAGTATATATCGTTGTGTTTGTGGATCATTCAAATCAAATCGCTTGCTGCCCGTCAGACACAAAGAATAGTATTTTTTTCTTTTCTTACGGACAATAAGCGATTTGATTTTAATGACAGACGAGGTTAGTTTCAGCTAATTCACGGTCAGCCTCGTGTTCATCTGAACTACATATTATTTTCCTGAACGCAACTTGCGCGAGCCGCGCCTGGCACGTGCGCAAACCATGTGGTGGTCACTCCTGCACTATGATATCCCATCTCCTTAAACAGACAGGAATGTGGCAAATCTAATATAACAATATAACCTAAATCTGTACTTTACCAACAAATCAACGACTGCTTCCACGCTAAATTTTGTAACAACCGACTAACACGCGACTTTTAAAAGACAGGTGATTGAAGGATATACACATCTCGTTTCTCCCATAAAGCATGTACGCACGCAGAGACCTATACCGCTACAATTTCAGCAGGTTTCTCCAGCAAGACAGTAGCTGTATTTAGCCTTTGGAGAGTCACGGAACAGGATATAAAGATGAGCCATTAGCGAAAGGGTAAAGTGATAGCATAAATTAATGTTGTTTAGACTGTTGTCCTGTAACGTTCGGATAATATATGAAAACAAAGCACAACACACACCGGGTATAGCGTACAGATCCGCGCGGATGTAGGAAAGAATCTCGCACCGCCCGCAGGCTTGGCCGCAGCAGCCGGTTGGAGGTCACCGCAAACAAACTGCATTCCTACCAATGTCGCCTACTACACCGTGCTGCCTGCGTGACTAAGCATACACAAACCCCCCAGGTGACACATGATGTGGTATGACTCACGATGCACTACCAGAAGGACCGGCAAAGACTGACTGATGGGAGTTGTTTTATTGCGCAACAGATAAATGGTGCTGTCCAGTGCATGCTGATTTCTGACACACCAGTCTTAACGCAGGTAGAGGAGTACGCAGCTATGGCGACTCTCGTTTCCAGTGACTGAAAAAAAAAATGTCGGTCTGTAGCAAATTACGAACTACACCTTGGACACGCATTCAAATAAGATCTGGCGAAACTGAATGGCTTGCATATGGACTCCTGTTCTGGGCATGTACATTTACGGGCAATCATTTTTTGTGTTTTCTGATAACCCGTGCACTGAATCCTTCCAAGTGTGTCAGGACGTGCGAAAATTTTTGCAATACAGAAACCAAAACTGTCGCCAAAATGTACCAGAAATCGTCAGAAAGATGGAGCTCATGCTGGTAGCCTTCTGTACGTTATCCTGATAGTTCTGATGATATTACAGTTTGTATGAAATCCTCTTTATTTTTTTCCAGGGCAGATTTCATTATTTTTGGTAAACAAACTTGTGTTGCGTAAGCTCAGTGAATTATATTTAGTCATTCTGCCAGATTATTTAAATTCCTTGTATAAAAATAAGACAGAACCTCGGAAAGTTTGGAAAAGATGAAGAATATATACAACTGCATCTTAAATTCGTAAGAAATGAATTCAGTTATGAATCTTAGAAGTGGATTGTGGGATATTATTAAAATGCGTCTCAAAGCAATAAAGTATAAGATGTAATTGGACTCATAGGCTTGTTGAACATGGTAATGTACTTTGGATTCCATAAGGGCGGGTCAATGTCTTGTGGCTCAAACAAATATTAGCGTTTCAAGAATAAATCTGTTTAACGTACGTTAATTACGCCGGTATTCATACACACATAACTTTAATTTTTGGCGCGTTTGCAAAATACAGAAAAGCGACTATTAGCTTCATCGTGTCTGTCCGTTCGCATGGAACAACTCGACTCCAAATAGACAAATTATCATGAAATTTGATGTTTGAGTATATTTAGAAAATTTGTCGAGAAAATTCAATTTTCATTAAAATCTGACAAGCACGAGGGTACTTTACATTTATATCTCGCTCAGTTCTTCTTAGAATTAGAAATGTTTCACACAAAGGTTTGAAAAAATCAAATATTTTTTATTCATTAACTTTTTTCGAAAAAGTGCCTTTTATAAGATAATGTGGAAGAACATGATACAGCCACACAGGTCACAGATGAAAACATAACTCATGCGCATTGCATGCTGGATACCTAAGGCTACAAACACATACTGAGAATATGTAATACTCATTGCTTTTCCACTACAACAATGGTTGCATGTACGCGCCTCATTGTTAGGTTATACGTACAATGCCTGTCTTATTGTGATTATAGAACCCCTCATACCTATTAACCATCACACTGCTCATTTAACTTGGAAGCAGCCACATTAGGTTTGCTATTTCCTGTGCATGCTTCATGTTTTGTGTATTGGCCTATATGATGTTCAGCAGTTAAGTGAGAACTCTTGTAACGGGGCGTGAGAGGAATCCGCTTGAATGAGAATTCGGATCTTCGTGGGTGGTATAATCTGACGAATGACTGAATGTGGTAGTGTACGTGCCCAAGATGTCCAGACCGACGCTGGGGCCCACCCTGGAGTATAGCGGCTGGAGCTTGAAGTTGGACACTCCCTCCCATCTACTGCTGAAGTTAGGAATAAGTAGAGCAATATCTACACTCATGGCGTGGACAGGAACAGCTCTGTCTTTACCTGACATGCAAGTTACATGATGAAGACCAACAGAATTAAAAGCTTAATGTAAATTCTCGCACGCAATACATACTTGAAAACAACTCTGACTTCAGTACCCTTCTTTCTGCGATACTATAATTCTGCTGGAGCACACAGAGGGTTCCCTTTTAAACCATTAAATTTCCATACTCATGTGTATCAAGATAAGTCACAACTGATCTCACTGGGAGTTACTGATGTGTTAATTTTGGATGCCTTTGTCTGTGAGGATTGTTAATAAACATTAAATTTATATCTTAGAGTGATTAAATTAAGAACAGTGGTGTGGGTTGGCCATGTAACATGCACGCTGTCGTATCAAACATTCATACCACGTTTTGGTCAGAAAATCTGTGGAAAGGTGAGACTTAAAAGATTTTATGATATTATTCTCTTAAAATAGAACTTCCAAAAATGCAGTCTGAAAATACCAACGGGACTCGAAGAGTTTAGAATGGAATTCGGTTGCAGGCTCCTAGCTAAAATTGTAAGAGTTGTCGAACGAAGGAGAATGAAATAAGGAAGACACGTAGCATGCAAGAGGAACATGAGTATCGCGCAGCATTTTGGATTGAACACCTCAACGTTGGACAACGATTAGGTGTCGGTGTAAATGGGAGTATAGTAACGGCATTCTTCAAATAATAAAATCTGGCGTTACAGTTCAGACCTAACTGACTCAGGTAAGGGACCAGTGGTGGGTTCATGAGAAAACAGTACCGGAAATTTCGACTCCGTTAAAAAGAGGATTCTTGCCCAGGGAACTGCTTGCTTACGGTAACAAATTCAGTCGAACTGAACTAACGTCAAAGACAAAACGAAAGTACCAGATCTCCCCATGAAAGACCACAGCGAAGCAACCACATTTTATTGCAAGTCTGTGTTTGGAAGTCACGGGGAGGGTCTCAGGAAGAACTCGTACGTTTGTTAGTCGTAAGATACCTTAATGTCCTGTATCACCTGTATTATTTGTCAAATGTGTAGAGCGAGTGATTGCGGACAGTGAAAAACGAAAGGTTACCGAGGAGGCTGTCTTTATTTGCGGCTCGAAACCGCAACCCAGACACAATTTACGCTACACATCCAAACTGCACTTGTATCAAATAAGATGTCGTTGCAGTTTCGTTTGTTTACCTGTCTTCAATTCACTTTTATTTTTTGAAGCAGCTCACCAAATTTTTCAGCATGATTTCGTCGATTGATAGGTCTCTTCCTTACCTGTGGCAGACTGTTCTTCATCAGATAAATTCCAGGGACCGAGAACGAAACGGAATTATATTAAGAGAGAGGTATAGATATTCATATTATCAGCCGTTACTTTCGAATTTAGATTCCATCTTCAAACTGTTTCCATTTATTAGAACGGTATTTTACACCGACTGCCACATATTCTCGGGAAGGTACCACTATCCAGGGTTTTCATATCATTTCGCCCCCGACCATTATAAAAGACCTGCCGTCTGTCATCACAGAAGGCAGTCGTAAAGCGTCCTGCACGATTTTCGAATGTGACATAGGCAGTGTTTGCTCTCAGTCCTCGCAGGCACAAGAACAACTGGGTCTTCATACGGAAAAGACCGATTCCTCCCACATCCTTATCGATTCAACACTTCAGGTTAACTTTCAGTCTCATTGTCGCTATATAAGAACTCAAAAGAATGAAGAGTCCCTAAATATCCAACACTCATAACAAGCAAAATGCCTTCTGACTACTGAAATCTCGATGAAGACTATTAGACGAATGACGCAACATTGCGCAATAAACAACCAAAACGGTACAAAACCCGCGTGGTTGTCGCGGAGTAACACTTTCGAACGTGTCACTTGGATCACACCCGTTTTCAAGATTGCGCAATGACGTGCAATATAAGAATACAACTTTATAAATCTCGAGTGACGTGTGTCATAAGCTCACCTATACGTTGCCTAAGACTTGAACCGGTTTTTTATAAACACGTTTAAAACATTATCTCCACCACAGCCATAAATTTGTGCTGCACAATAACTTATCCGTACAGATTACAGTACAATGGTGTTCTTTGACAGAAACTTCGTTAGTTTGGTAATGAGATACTTGTTGCAAAAATTTAGAGTACGAAAATCTAAGACCAGTGCAGGAAGTATGAAAAGTTGTGTTTAGAATATACGAGAAATGATAAAAGGGTGAAACTAGGAAAAGGTATGCAGTCAAATACAACTTAATCACTGAGGTGTATTTAATGACTGTGTGATGGAAACAACTACATGTTTCGGCCTGTATTGGCCATTGCGCGCGCGCGTGGTGTAGAGATCTCTACATGCGCATAGCTTGACAAACCGAATCAAAACAGGAGTCAGATAAAACACTATAAAACAGAACAGATACAGATGGTAAAAGAGTGATATACGTAAGGTCTGGAATTAACAAAAAGGGGAAGAAAATACACATGTTTATAGCTGAAGGTTATAATTTTTATAAGTGACTGTACTGAAATCAGTTTGTTTTTTTGTACGGTAAGGAAGGACCACGCAGACACTTGTTCACGTACCATTACTTAGCAAGCAACAAATAAATATATATCACGTCCTACTTCTAGGTATATTCGTATTTATTCCGTTCTGAAACATATTTTAAAAAGTCTGAGTTCAAATTCCAGAAATTCATATTAGCACTTGTGATTGTTAATGCTTATAAAAGCTGAATCAACTATATTATCTTTTAGCAAATTTAAAACATATAACCAAAACTGAAAACACAAAAGCCATACTAACTTAAATTTTTTGTAGCAGAACTGTCTTCACACAGCACATTGGGAACTGAAACTAGTTAGGGACATTTCTCACCTTCACAGATATAGAGTTTGCGCCCAGAAACCTTGCTACCCAGAGTTCCTTTTGTCGAAACAGGTCTCACATTGAAAGGTGACGCTGGAATTAAGGGAAAGGTTTCATGAAGCGCCAGTGAATTCAGGCTGGGACCCAATGAGATGAACACGAGAAAATAGAAACCTGAATGTTGGGATACGGAGGCGAGATCGCTCGGAGGACTTGAGCATTGAACAGACATCTGCTAAGGAGTACGTTTTGTCTTCTTTATTCTGGAATGTGCATCCCGACTATTCGACAGAGTATAGTGACTTCAAAAAGTCGCGCACAAATTACTCAGTGACATGGGGTCATATTTCAGAAGAACATAGACCACAACACATCGGTGTGCATACCCGAAAAGGCGCAAGTCAATCCAGGTGTCTCTCCTGCACAAATTATTATAAATAATGCTTTGATATCGTTACAAGCTGATTTCTCCAGTTTTCGGATATTTCCCATCAACAATTCTGTCACTTTTTTCATCCTGCACAAATCTTTCACGTATTACAACACAGCAAACCTGGGTCAACGAAGCATCGTCTCAATGAAGCATCGCTTATCAGGTGATACTTGAGACTTAGGTTAAAATATAGTCAAACGTCATTAAATTCAATTTTCGAGTGACAATTTGCATTATAAAAACCTTTTAACCCTTTTTTTGTGGTCCAGCAACTCACGTTGGGCCTAGATCGCCTCATTGTTGAGGTTATTAGATCTCACAGAATTACACACACACATGCACACACACGGTAGGACTCCCCTGCAACAGTGATCAGGCCGTCGCAGATGGCGCTACCTGCACAACACACAACAAACACCTGAGATGAAAATCCATGCTCTCAGGGGCATTCGAACCCGAGAACCCAGGAGCCGAGATGGCTGTACACGTACGTGTGAGACCACACGGTCACGTGGATTGGCTCCTTTAGTCCATTAGAAGCACAAAATTAATCTACATTATATTTATACATGGAATTTCGTTAGAAACTCAAAGTCAAGTTTCCTGTTACAAAATACGCATTTGGAACAGGTGAAATAAATTTGATGAAAATGAATGATACTGAATTAAAAGAATAAATGAGGAAAAAATAAATAAATGTTACCATTACGACTGTAGGGTACTAAAATTTCCTCTCTTCGTAAGGGTACTGCTTGCGAAGAACGACTGACAACGGTCTGTTAAATTCCCCTTCATATGTCTGAGTATCAGAATAGGGCCGAAAGTTATCGCACATTTTTGGCATTCTGCAGAGCAGTAATATTCATTTGTGGTCACTCCAACAAGTTACTGGGGAACCCACAGTGTCAGCTTCTTGCTGTGAGCACCTCCGAGCTTGGATGTTCCAACCGTGGGACTTTTTTTCTGGTGTTTTGTGACTACACAAACTTAATGACCGGATGATTGCCCTCTAAGAATTACTATTGCATATCCAAAACAGTCATTTTCTCACAGGCAATTCAGCGGCGGATAATCGCCAGAAGTTCTACCACATGAGCAAAGAAAAACAAAGAGGAAGAGAAGGATAAATAGAGTCAATGACTGAGAAGTTAATCAAGACGGAGCGGGGTACAGATAAATAGTAGGTGGTGAAGTAAAATATGGTAATAATAATGGAAAAGGAAAGAATAAAGTGTGGGTAATGATGGGGAAGAAGATAATACAAATATGTAAAAAATGCTGAATTCGCAGTTTCAATATTTCGTGTTATAAGGTGGTAGGGAAAGGTTATCATTCTTTAAATTTCTAACGGTCCGAAAATGACTTTACCCGCCACTGAACGCAAAGGCTATATAATGTTAATGTATTTCCTGTCTCTGAACTGATCTTATTGCTGCAGAATAAAGCGATTAGAGCTGGTCCTGCAGGTAAAGCTTTAGAGAAAATCCCTCCAATGGACCTCTTGTGCTAGCCTCTGATGAAGACGGTTGACACAGGCTACTGTAGAGTACAGGTAGAGGAAATATTGAAAAGCTCAGTGCCGGATTTATAGGCTGAGACATCGACAAACACCGGCCCGAGCTGCAGCAAGACGCACGGTGTCCTCGCACTGAGGGTTGTGGTTTATTTGAGTAATGGCACGTGCAAAAAGAGCGACCTTGTTTTGACCCACTGCTTGGTTTCGGTTTATATCACTGCCAAGGAATTGGCAAGTTCTCCGTTCTAAGACAAAGAGTGTGAAAACGATTATTACGTTCATTAGAGCAGACAATATTCACAGCTTTAGCGACTTGTTTCAATGCAACCGTCATAATTTAGCGCTCTGCCAGGCAGTCAGTCCTACTAGAAGAATTTCTTACACAAATGTAGTTGTCGCCACTCCGTAACCATCAAAAGACATGCTGCAATTTGCTGTTCAATCGCATTGAGTCTTTGTACGCCTTTTTTGAAACCTTTTCCACTCACTCGATTTAAGTTCACCTGTTCCACACAAGATGTTGATTCCAAAGCGACAAACAACAAATTATAGCACACGATACTGTTTATAGTGCTTTGCGAAAAATACGCCATATCGAAACAGTTTGAAATACAATTTGAGTGTTTTAATAAGCCTGCGTTTTTAGACAATTGCTTCAACTTGTACTTAAATTAGGGGTGTTACTAAAAATATACGGGCCAAATTTAAATTCGACAAATAAAGTTTAGTCTTATACGCCCCGGAGGACCGCGGTAGCACAGTGGTTAAGGTGCTGTGCTACAAATCGGAAGGTCGCTGGTTCGATCCCAGCTGGTGTCCGATCGCACTATGGCCCTGGGGTCGACTCAGCCTCTAACAAAAATGAGTACCAGGAACATTTCCTGGGTGTAAAGGCGGCCGGTGCGTAAGGCTGACAACCTACCGCTATCCTGTGCCGTTGTCACGAAATCTGGGAACCTTAACTTCCTGGAACCCTCTGGGCCTGTAACGGGACTGCTTTACTTTTACCTTATACGCCCCAGTATTATTTTCAGAAATCTTATCTACTTCAGGGCTGCCAAGTGACTTCAAAAAAATAAACATTAATATTAAAGGTCTTTTGATATAAAAGAGCTGCATAGCAGGTTACTTACACGTAACCCGTTAAATGTGAATGGTTAATTCAAGTGCCATTAGGTCTGGCATTTCAAAACTGAATTTTTCGTACGAGCGTCTATAAGATCTGTCCCGTAATATTTTTGGAAAAAAACTTTCACTGTTTCCTTAAGCAGCACTGACAGCTGACTGTATTTCCCATGAAGTATAAACTTATATTTTAAACACAATTTACTTTACCTGGGAATTAAAACGTAATGTCTTCGGTATTGGTCTTTCCCTGTTACGTACAGTTCTCAACCTTACTACACTAATATCTGCAGTTTTTCGTCATAAGTCTTCGGCTCCCTTTTCTGTCTCACCAAATGTTTATTTGTTTGTTATGGATTATTAATGGCGCCAACAGAAGCTCAGACCACACAGCGTGCGTCCATAATATGACCAGTGAATAGTGAATTGAAAACCATGTGGAAGGAAGAGACATTGACCTAACTTGAGGTTCTATCTCGTGCTCACATGGAGAAGCTGAGAAAAGTCAGGATAATCGTTGTTTCTTACGACATTCAAACTGAGAACCTTCCGAAGGCATGTCAGAAGCTTCATGGTTTTACGCTATATATTTGGATCTACCAAGTTTTGCGTATGTATTTTAAAGGTTTCTCGCTTGAAAAATAATTCGTTGGTTTCAACATGAAATGTACTGAAGGGCGATTGACAATATAACCACATACTGCTTTCGCTTTATGCACAGCAAAACCAAGAAAATTATTGACATATGACAGTAATCTTAATTTATACGTCCCGTAATATTTTTATTCCTCGATTGTACGATGTGTGCTTGCGCCCTTCTGCAGCTAAGCTATAGAATTAAGTCGCACTGGTTATAAACTGCGAGTGTAAACCTTTGGAGCTGTGGCATGACAGATAAGTCTTACTGTGTTTGTTTGTTTTGTTTCTGTAGTGAAACTGACATTGTGGCAGATACGTTACATGACTCAGGCAGTCTGTGCAGATCGCTGGCACGTGCTGAAATCTGGATAGGATAGTTTTTCTTAGTCTTCTAAAATTTTTTGTTTTATTTTTAAATTTTCCCTACGTCATACGGTCGTGTCATGTCTCAGGCGGTCAGTCGCCCGTCTGTAACTGTGGAGTCCCTGGTTCACTCCCAGACCGACGTAGGGTATGTGGGACCTGTGGTGGAAAATGTGGCAGTGAGAGAGGTTTTTAACCTAGAACTTCGGTTTTCCCCTATCAGTATCATCCGACCAACGTTCCAGGCATCATTTATCCGTCACTGACACTATATATCTTAGCATTTGACGACGTCTTTAAATAACGTGTTAAAAATATATTATGTGAGACAAAAACGGTTATTGTAGATTCGAGACATAAATTAAATTATGGCTAAATTATGGATTCCTATCAAATTAAAAGAGAATGCTTGGATCTTTAAATCTGGACTTTCTTGGGTGAAATATAAGCAACAGGAAGGCCAGCGTTTTCCAAACTTCTCTTCCGTAAAAGAACCCCTAAAACAATTTTTCATATTCACAGGAAACCCGAACAATGAAAAGGTTTACAAGCCAGGAAACCTTACGTATATTGAACCCTGCATCATCTTGATAGTTGAATAAAGATAGACCTACTTGATGTCACTTGCTTTATTATTTCATTATTTAAAGCTCAGCATATTTCGGATGTTAGTACATCCATCCTCAGGAGCTTGCGACTTATTTGTTGAGTTATTTCATGGGTTGTATTGCTCTGGTTCGATGCGTGTTGGTGTTACGGTGTGGTTCGGTTGGGCTGGTGTGGTATCCTTATGCAGGCTGAAGCACTGCTTTAACCTGCATCCGGATACCACACCACCCCAGCCAAACCACAGCGTAACACCAACACGCATCGAACCAGAGCAATACAACCCATGAAATAACTCAACAAATAAGTTGCAAGCTCCTGAGGATGGATGTACTAACATCCGAAATATGCTGAGCTTTAAATAATGAAATAATAAAGCAAGTGACATCAAGTTGGTCTATCTTTATTCAACTAGGCCAGGAAACGTTGACGAGGGCGGGTGAAATTCAAGTATTGCTACATTCCTGTCAAGAAAATTTATTGGTAAAGAGTTTCTGCATGTATATAAAATGACATTGCAAAAAATTGAAGAATGTTCCCGTTTTTTGTGTTACTCAATATTTTTAATATAAAACTATCATATCACAGAAAATTATTCGAGTACCGCCAATTGACGGACAAAAATTTCCGCGCGATTTCGAGGAATGTTTAGAATTTTCGCTGTACATTAAAATTTGTATTTATGTATTTATTCCACGATTACTGACGGAACCCTCAGCGATGTTTTGCGGAATTGTGATTAGGAAACAGTGCTGTAGGCCCAGTGTTGTTGAGCACTAAGATGAAGCTTACATCGAGCATACAAAAGATCTAATCTTATCAGTAACTCAATGCAGTAAACAGGAAAACAATATTGAACAATATGGTGTCGTATCATATTGTTCAGAGAGAGACGGTCTTATGTGGCTACAAAGCTTGATCTCTCATATGAAGGGCAGAAAACAGGCTGAAACTTGTGGATAACAGGGTGAGGACAGCTGTTCTGTAATGGAGGCAAAAGCAGAACGAGGAGCTTTGTAATTTATGCAGTTCATGGAGGACTAGATTGGGGGGGGGGGGGCACCAGTCCCCAGCATGGGGGGGGAAAAAAAATGGAAAAGGTTTTTGGGGGGGAAACCTAAGGGGAAAAAGGGGGGGGATGAATTCGGGTTGTTAAGGAAAGGCAAAAAT
>Ga0136643_10011144_pt1 | contig 13329 bp, 12 predicted proteins | sample TergutLab28metaG_FD_96883 | JGI IMG/M metagenome (GOLD analysis project Ga0136643, IMG submission 96883) | Labiotermes labralis P1 segment gut microbial communities from Petit-Saut dam, French Guiana - Lab288 P1 (version 3) (version 3) | ecosystem: Host-associated > Arthropoda: Insects >...
AGGAGAAGGATATTGAGGTTTGTGCTGTAAGGCTAAAAATAACTCCCATACAGTTAATCATATTAGCTATTTACAGGTCACCTTCAGGTAACTTTACCAATTTTTTTAAAAACCTAGACAGTATTTTGAACATATGGTATAGTAATAAAATTGAATTTGTGATATGTGGTGACATAAATATTAACTATTTAGAAAACTATACGAAAAGGCAACAATTAGATGCACTATTACAAACCTATAACCTAATAGGAACAGTATCATTTCCTACGTGTAAATCAAAAGCATCTACTGCTGCTATTGATAACATATTCATAACAAGGACTAAAAATTATATTATAAATCCCCATATGAATGGGCTTTCTGATCACGTGGCGCAGATAATAATGATAGAAAATATTGTTCTTACAAAACAAATAAATAATATCACCACAAAGAGGGACATCAATGACCAAAGTATGCTGGTATTCCAATTACTACTAAGTCATGAAAATTGGGAAGAAATTTCTATGGAGGTTGATGCTAACACTTCGTTACACAAATTTTTATGGAGGATGATGCTAACACTTCATTAAATAAATTTTTAAATACATACTTAAGGATTTTTCACTCTTGCTTTATTAAGAAACATACAGACTTCAATACAGACTGCAATACAATTTCTAAACCTTGGATAACCAAAGGGATAAAAACCTCCTGTAATCGAAAGAGAGAGTTATATCTGAAGGTGAGGGATAATAATGAAATGGAACACAAGTTATATTGCAAACAGCACTGCAAAATGTTATCTGAAGTTATAAAGGAAGCAAAAAAAGTGTATTATAAAGAAGTTATTAGTAAGTCAAAAAATGAAATGAAAACCACGTGGAATATTATACATAAAGAAACAAGCAAATTAACTAATAAGAATATCATTAAATCATTAAGAATTAATGATCATGCAGTATATAACAAAATAACCATTGCAAACGAACTTAACAATTACTTTTTAAACATAGTAGGGAGTATTAGTAACAAAAGAATTAATGAAAAAGAAGATGCAAGTCCACTACAAAATTTATTTAAATACTTTAATCAGCCATTTAAAGATATAAGTTGGCCTTACACCTCTGCAAAAGAAATACACAAAATAATAGACTCACTGAAGGATAAGAATTCCAGTGGGTATGATGAGATCTCAACAAAAATCATAAAAATAAGTAAATATAATCTCTCCCTTAATAAATATAAGTAACAAAATGCTTGTCCAAGGTCTCTACCCTGAAAGGTTGAAATTCTCATTAATTAAGCCAATTTATAAAAGTGGAGACAAATCTTCCCCATCTAATTATAGACCAATCTCCCTACTGCCTGTATTTTCTAAAATTTTTGAAAAAGTCATACATAAAAGATTATTTGATCATTTGAACAATAATGTTATATTGAACGAGCATCACTATGGTTTTCGAAGCGAAGTGTCAACAGAAAATGCTTCTTGTTATTACTAAATGAAATACTGACAGCATTGAACAACAAACAGATGGTGGGAGAAATATTTTGTGACCTCCATAAAGCATTTGACTGTATTAATCATGCTGTGCTATTACAGAAAATGAAATTCTATGGAGTATCAGGAAATTGTACAATTTAGTAAAGTCTTATTTAGATGGAAGATATCAAAAAGTAATTTTAAGTCATAATAATGGTATTAAATCCACCGGGAGAAAATAAAACAGGGGGTACCACAGGGATCAATTTTGGGACCCATTTTTTTTTTTCTAATCTATATAAATGACTTGCCAAATTTAGCAGCCATTGGAACCAAAATCCTTTTGTATGCAGACGATACCAGTATAATAGTAACTAGTCCAAATTTGGAATATTTTGAAACAAAAATAGATAACATATTTGGGGATATTAATAATTGGTTTAAAGTAAACCAATTAATATTAAATTACAATAAAACACATCACTTACAATTCAATATGAAAAATAGCTGGGATTATGATATGAAACTTAACTACCTGGGTAATTATATCACAAGCTCATCAAATACAAAATTGTTGGGTTTGATCATTGATGACTCCCTATCATGGAAGGCTCATATAGACCAAATGATGTCCAAATTAAATACAGCATGTTTTGTAATTCGAACAATACAAGCTATAATGTCTCCAGAAACTTTAAGATGGTCTATTTTGCATACATACATTCAATAATGACTTATGGGATAATTTTGGGGGGAAATCAACCATATAGTGATAAAATTTTCAAAATTCAAAAAAGGGTGATTAGAATCATCACAAATTCAAGAATGAGAGATTCATATAGGGAACTGTTCAAAAAATTAGAAATACTACCCTTATATTCTCAATATATCTTCTCAATATCAGTATTTGTTATAAAAAACAAACATTTATTTTTATACAAATAATCAGATCCACAGTATTCACACAAAGATTTAAAACCAACTTACATCCACCCACAGCTAATCTAACAAAGTGCCAAAAGGGAGTGTACTACTCAGCAATTAAAATGTTTAACAACCTTCCTCACAATATCAAGGACTTAGCTAATGAGATAATACCATTTCGGAATGCTTTAAAGAGGTTTTTACTCATAAATTCCTTTTATAATAGTAAGGAGTATTTTAATTATCAGAGATATTCTATTGAAAATTGAACTGACAATTGGTTTTAGGTGTTTTATTATTGTACTTTATTTACAGCTAAGATTCTTCCAACACTATGTCTATTATGTTGGTATGTATGTGACAATGTCTATGTCCAGAGGATTGTATCCTAATTTGGATTTATAAAATGCAAATAAATTACATTACATTACAAGTAACAACTGGGTAACATGTAACATCATGTGTAAGGAAGCATACGGTGTGTGCAAGTACTACCAATCCTGCAAATGCCACCAACAATTTTTCCAACCACATACAGTAAATTTCTTATATTCACTGAACAATTTTCTGCCTTTCTTCACTACCCATCCACACAGCGAATATACAAACTAAATTTCTGGTACTTTTAATTTCCATAATATTACCACATGAAACAAAAATGGAGATAAAATAAACAAATTATCCAAACCTGTGAGCAAATATCTTTCTGGAGCCAACATTCAACACAACATCACACAGTTCACGGTGACGTCGTAACACATTCAGTTCAGTTAATGTTCCACGAGGATGCTTCTCTGAAGTATGTGCAAGGCGAGCAGGTGAAGGGGGCCGCTCCCCTATTACCATTTCCCCCATCCTGCTACGAGGGTGCTGGGCCAAGTGCAGGCGCAGGGGAGGAGAGGCCCAACCCCACACAGAGTCAATCTACAACATTAGCAATGAACCACCATCATAACCTATACAAACAGTATCAATGTTCATGCCTTTCAACTGCATATTAACCAATATTACTTTCTACTGTGCAGAAAATCACAAACTGAACCACTGCATCCTACAAACTAAACATTCAAATATCAAATCTCAATTCCAGGCTCACATATCCTTATTCGTAAAAGCAGATCTGCAACTCAACATAATCTACCTTTGATATGTGGTAGCGCACTAAATGAAGAGTACTCTGCGCGCAAAACAATATTCTACACAAGACTACCTAAAGCTGCATCAAACAGCTAGCCATATTTCATAAACATAAACATTCACTAGCTGTCAGAGATTCCGCCATCTTCCTTACGACCATCACGCTCACGATACGAAATATCGACCCCTCGTGCACATCGATATAAATCGAGACACGTGATACGACCGTGCAGCGCAGGTTAGGTAACGGGAATCGGCGGAACATAAAATTAACTAACTCCACGGACTTCAGTCCTTGAGAAGCTAACAGGTTCCCAGCTAGTCAAGAAATTTCCCGCATTTTACGGAACCAGAAGGTTCATTACCGCACTGACAAGAGCCCGCCACCTGTCCGTATCCTGAGCCCGATCAATCCAGTCCATGTCTCTCCCAACCCTCTTCTTGAAGATCCATTTCAATATTATCCTCCCATCTACACCTGGGTCTTCCAGGTTGTCTCCTTTCCTCAGTTCTCTCCACCAAATCTTGTATGCACCCTTACTCTCCCACATATGTCCTACATTCCCCACTCATCTCATTCTTCTTGATTTGATCACCTGAATAATATATGATGAAAGTATAGATCATTAAGAAACTAAGGCAATATACCTTATTATTTTACATTATATTTTCTCTGACATATTTCTGCTCAGATCAAAATATAATGTTAAAAAATAAAGTATATTTAGGGCCTAATACTTGAATTTAGCTGGTTTGTAATAAATACAGTCGTGACACAAAGTGTGGAAAATGTAGAATATTAAGATTCCAAATTGTAGGGGCTTATGTAATTTGGTTGGTGGGTACCAAGGTTTCGGTCAGGACATACCACCTCCATAATTTGATGTCTTGTGAAGATAAACCAAGAATGCTCCTTAAGAACATTCATCCCATGAACCAGATTATTGAGTGTCTTAACTCAGACTGCATTATGAATTCTCATCACTCTGAGCACCTCATATCCTGTACCAAAAATATTAGTAACAACTAAAACATGAATGGAAATGTCACACTGGTGAAAACTGAATTACAGAATAGGAGTGTGGTTTTTTACAGACAGAGTTTTTAATATCACATACTTTTTCCACAAACAGTTTACACAGAGCTTCATGTCTTGCCTCTCAAACAAACTGAGAAAATGAGATTTGAAATTCTTCCTAGTTGCAGACATTTCAATATAAATACATACTGTAGGCTCAGGACCACATATGATGAATTTCAAAATTCTACAAACCTGATATCACAAGAAGAATCACACACTCAAAACTACTTACATCGTTGAATGTTCATGAAACAGAAACAACTGCCTCCATTATACACAACTGTCACCACATGAAATAAATTAAATACATACACTCTAAATATGATTACATAAATAAAAATCTTCATTTCTGATGGTGATATTTTCTACACAGTACACACGACACTTACACACTAAAGTTGCACCACTGCCCAGTGTTATACAACAGTCAACACACAAAATAAAAACAACACAAATTGTAATACAAAATATACATCCGTTCTGAAGTTCCTCAGTCTCAGACGTCAGGGTGCATAGACAACGACCACATGCCCATTCCTCATTACTTGGAACAGCATTTTGTCCCTGGTGCCTGTAATAAAGTACATTATTTTGCATGGTCATTCACTTCCTATTTTTCGCACAATTGTTTGTGCTGTGAGCAACACAACACAATGACATGAAAACACTTCATGTAAGGTAGAGTTGTCTCCACACTTCATTAAACACCACACAGTGAGGGTATAGAGGGGTGTGGAGGTACAGTACATACAGCTCCACACATTCTTAACCCTGGCACTAGACAGAGATAAGTGGTTTGCTTCCTGGTCCAGTCACTTTATCTTACGGACTGAATAAGGCACTGGCCTAGCATCAGAAGTTGTCTGGATGTTTTGAAGATGACAGAAATCTTTACCCTGCCACAAATTTGTGGATGATTCCTTGGTCATCCAGCCCATAGCAACGCTTTCTTGTAAAGCAAGCAGTTGCCCAACAAGGACAGAAGCTTCCCACTTTAAATATAGAAAGAACATTCATTCTGGATTTACAACACCCTGAGCCAGATCAACCCAATCATAAAAATCACACCTTATATCAGATGATGTTAAAATCTTCCATCTATGTCTAGTACTGCCAACTAATCTCTTTCATTGAGTTGTGAACAATTATCTGCGGACTATTTCCTCTTCCTTTCAGTTTCTCTGACTCAAATTATACAATTTCTAAAACCTCCCATGCATGCCCCATTCTCTGCCAATCCCTTCCTTCTTAATTTTGTAACCTTGACATTATTTTGCTAAAACTGCATATTTTATTACACAATTTAGTGCCTTATCATTTGTAATAACACAATGCACATACATCACACAAAGTCTATTATTTTAAATTATGAACATTATACTTACCTACTTACTTACTTGTTCCAGGACAGTAGTAAGGTAAGTAAATCTTGTTTCCTATGGGAAAATTTCACCATGACAGCAAAGAGTTCCCTTCCTTTTTCTCCATCTTCTCATCGCCAGTGTTCTGTCCTACTCCTCTAGTGACTTTTCTTACAGAGAAATATAACAGAGAGCGCAATGTAATATACGCAAGTAGATGTACAGTAAAAGTCTGCAGTAAGACAGAAATAGAGCCGTGACAGACATTAAGCACAACAATTACACTCACTTGGACAGCGGCTTATAAAATTTTTACAACTGGGTCATTTTGGTCTTTATGTTATTTGGTCATTATTGGTATTTAGGTTAGGGTGGGTTGGGTTAAGTAATTTTTGTAATGTCACTTAATTATTTATTGTTATTATGTATTTATTGATTTATCAAATCAATCTATTTATTTATTTACTTACGTATTTATTGGCATAAAGTAATGTTGTGTAATGTTGTTCAACCAAACATTACATCCAGAATCTGCTCACTCATTAAGTACAGGCGAAAAAATTGCAAAATAATTGGAAACTCTTGTGGATAGAAGGGCATGACTTGAATATAACCCCTCACCTCCATCAATTGTCTCTATTTTCGACAAAAATATAAATTTTATTACAAAGCTTAAATCTTAAAATATGGCTGGTAGTAGGCTGCATTCTGTAGCAAAGTGGTTGGGCATGACCACCCAGTTTAAACCACCCCTGCAGTAGTTCCTTGTTATCTGCACTTGTAAGTGCCTTTTTGAAATCTTGATTCTCAAGTGTTGTATGTAAATGGAGAAGTACCAACAGACTGATTCAAAACCTACACATATGGCACTTACATTTGCCCTGCAATTAAAAGCAGATCTATCAATGATATGCATGTTTTTATATTAATTCATTATTATTATATTTAGACACATTGGTCTTTAGACTAGGTTAGGTTATGTTATATATTTGTTTACTTATTTTATTTTATTTTTTTCAACTTCCCTAAAATATCACAACTTGCTCAACAACTCCTTGCTTCTCATGAGTGACTCTGTTCCCTAAGTTTTTGGTCTTTATAGTAAGCGATACGAATGGACTGTTTGCAAAATTGGACACAAATATTGAACAGTCACAGAAAGTAGCAACAAACTGTCTCCAACAGTACTGCCAACATCATGCCTCTCCCACGGTTACATGAAATTTTTTCATATAATTCCAAATAATGTGCTTTGTTGGAATTATATGGTTACTATGTTTAATGCATGTAATATGAATAATATTCAGATTCTGCGACCTATTCCTCACAGTCCAATAAACACCTAATGCTAGAATTGTTACAAACATGAAAAAAACCTAATGTTACGTTCACAAGCCCACTGAAGGAGCCACCTTCATCCCACACCCTACTTCACAACCCAATTAAACCTTATCCTACAAATGAGGTAAAGCTTGTCATATCAAACAGAACAGCTCTAAGGTGATGCTGTGATGATTATGTGTTAATGCCTTCAGTACAGAGATTCATTACATACTATTTCACATATGACAGGAATAAAACTGCTGAATCCCACATTCTAAGTCCATAGTCAACCATGTTTTTGCAGAACCCTGATTTTTAATCTAACAGACTTTAATGGCATAGAAGTTATTGACAAAAACGCAAGTCGTATGGAAGTACCTGACACCTCATCAACTGGTAAGTACTATGCTGATACAAGAGTAAAATAAACCAACAAAAGGAAGAGTCCATCACTGGTCTCTGTTTTGAGCCAATTATATCAAGTCACTACTGGTACACAATATTTCTTCAAGGGCTATTTTAGTATTTTATTTCCATTTACACCTAGCTGTCACAAGTGGTTCTTTTCTGGAGCATCTGGGAATAAAACTTAGAATTTTTTACCTTCTGGTATGTCTTAGTTGTACCATCTTTCACTTCATAGCACAACTTACATGCCTCTTGGTTGAATAATACAAATTATGGGACTCCCCTGGATGCAGTAATCTCCATCATCCTGCAAAATATAAAAATAAATGATCATACTAATGTAGGAATTAATAAACTAAACAGCCAATGCAACTGATGGTTTTCACACTTTGAAATGTACTTTTTTAATTTTGTTCAGGTAACTTCAAGTAAAGTCTGTTTTCTACTCCAACCGCATGCTAGTTAATATGTCTCTAAAAGAGTTGATATTGACGACATCTGCAGGCTCTTTTCAGTTGCACATTTTATGTAGTGTTTAATGAACTGGAAACGAAGTGGAAAAATGTCCTGGAACTTACTAAATACTTTGGCATAATATGAAGGCATGCTGATAAGTTCTTAGCCCGACCAGGAAGGAAACAAACTACAGCGAACAAATTCGGGATTTATTCAACATACTCCACACGAAGCTCAGTACACTCAGTACACTTCTTAGCTCTAACTTTTGCAAGCCACTCAAAAGACAAATCAGAAAGTTGTCCGTCCAACCAGGTCTCCGCGGCAGCAATGACCTCCGCGTCGGACGAAAAATTGCGAACTTTCAATTGATTTTTTCAGTCCACGGAACAGGTGGTATTCCGACAGGGCCAGATCCGGAGAATTGGGTGGGTGAGCAAGACATTGGAAGCCCAGGTAGACCAGTTTCTTCTGGGTTGCAAGTGCTCGGTAAGCCGGGGCATTGTCATGCAAGAACAAGACTCCTTTGGTGACCTTCGCGCGGCGTTTTTCATTCAAACTGTCCTTCAATTGCACCAGCAGAGATAAGTAATACTCGGCGTTGATAGTTTGACCCTTTGGAAGATAATCAATGAGAAGGATGCCGTCTTGATCCCAAAAAATTGAGGCGAGAACTTTTCCAGTGGATTTTTGTACTCGGAATTTTTTGGGGCCGGGTGAGCCACTATGCCGCCACTCCACTGATTGTTGCTTTGTATCCGGGTCATTGTGATATAACCAGGTTTCTTCCATGGTCACCAATCGCGACTGGAAATCATTTGGATCGCGCCGAAAAAATTCCAAAAGTTGCTCAGACGACTGGTACCGTTGACGTTTTTGATCCGTGTTCAGGCATTTCGGGGCCCACTTCGTGGAGAGATGCCGCATGTCCAAATCTTCATGAATGATGGACCCAACCCTCTCACGTAAGATGCCCAGTTGCTCAGCTATTGATTTAGCCGAAATCCGGCGATCTTCTAAGATTAGCTCGTGAATCCGATCAATAATCTGCGGGGTGGTCACTGTTTTGCGTCGTCCAGGACGAGGCGCATAACAGGTGGAAATATCACCACGTTTAAACTGGGCCACCCAGTTTTTGACGGTGGCATACGATGGTGCATGCTCCCCTAATGTTTCTGTCACAATGGCGTGAATTTCCTTCGGCGCCTTGCCTTGCGGGAAAAAAAAAATTATGACAGCTTGCGTCTCCATGTTGTTGAAATCGCGCGCGTCTCCTGACGTGCTTCTTTTCAGCCTCTGTAACAGGAAAAGACTTGCAATTCGGCACATGAACAGATCCCTTTTCCCAACGTCACTATCGATTCCGTCCTACGACATCGGGAAGTAGGTCGGGTTAAGGACTTATCAGCGCCGTAGACTTTCTTACGCCGTAAGATATCATGAAATCAAGTCAGTTCTGTACCCTGAATATACCTTTTGAATTCATGAACCCACCTTTTCACGACTCAACTAAAAGCGCAGTCCATTATGAAAGTCCTTCAGACTTTTAGCTACTTGAACTGTGGCATGAATCACGATGCCCTAAGGATGTAATGACACTTTAAATTAATTTTATGGTTGTAGATTTTAAACTTTTTTTATACTTCTAGAGAGGAATTTCTAGCATAATTTCTTCACGTGACTTTACTGTCACAAGCACTGACCTGAAATGATTCGTATATTTTCTCTTACAGTAGTCAAATACAACTTAACTGAAGCTCCATCAACAGTTAATCAAAAACCTACCCCTATGCTTACACATAGGGGCACGAACAGTTATGAGGGGAATGAAGGCAAATAGCTTCATGCTCTGGTCGCTTGACCACGAGAAAAGAGCTCTGTGCCTATTAACTATTCTAGGTTATTCCTAAAACCGGTGTAGAGACGGTGACAAGAGCCCTTATCATGAGGCTCCAAAGAAGTTTTATATATGGTTTGAAGGATACTCATTGGTTTCTCATCAATCCGCTGTCTGTTTTTAATAATTACATGATAAATGTACTGTACATAAAAGGTAAAGTTCATCCCAGAAGAGGCCACGATGCCTCAAACGGGGAGTAGAGGTATAGATCTACTATTTCCTCAGCTGTAGATTGGGGTGGGTGGTCAGCACCACACCCAGACACCTTTACCCTCGGGAGAATAAATATTCTTTACAAAAATTCGAATGGTGTAACATGGACTGTGGAGGATAACTGCGGAACCTGTAACACAGACACTCCTGAGCAGTGAAAACGCTGGGGGCTCTTACAGGTTCTCGTAATGCTATAAAAGTACTATTTTTATTATAAATTCCAAGAAGGTGCCTTTAGAACACTACAAAAACTGCTACTGCTTTAGGTCTACTGCCAAATTTACATTTGTATCGTGCAGTTTACAATGAACTTACTCAAACTGGTATCTTTTTGTAAATATTAAAATAGGCTAGTTTTATCTCCGGAGACCCAAATATAACAATGAGGTTGCTTTTAAACAAGTCACATTGATTGATACAGTTATAGACTTAACACATGAGATGGGCTTCTTGAACCAACAAAGCTGGAAAATCCGTGCCAATCCTAAGGATGCGGACACTTGATTGGGATCTGATGGAAAGGTACCACAAATTAATGTCAAGTTGACGCGTTAAATGACTGTCTGTATCACGAAAATATAACATTTAGACTGCAATTATTATCATTCATGATGCGTACTCAGGAGGGTCTGCTAGGCTGCAATCTAACAAAAAATACAGGTTTTGTAGGCATGCTAACAAATGCTTTACCAGCCACTGAAATCGGTAGATGACCAGTATATTGGAAATATTAATAATAAATTTAAAAACTTACATCTTGGATGAAACTAAAAAAATCAAGAAGATCGGACTTCGTGCTTTACACTAAGTGGTTACATCATGGAACATGCAGTGATACTTATTCATCCATAAATGCAGTTGTAAACAGTGCTATGTCACAGTCATACTTACTGCTTGACTTTCATGAGGCCAAGACCCACCCAGGGCTGTAGGGCCGATGATGATGTTGATATGACCTTTATAACATGTAATGTAATTTATTTGGGTTTTATAAATCCAAATTAGGATATAATCCTGTGGATATAGACACTGTCACATACATACTATCTAACATAATATACATAGAGTTGGAAGAATCTTAGCTATAAATAAAAGTACAATAATAAAACACCGAAAACCAAATAAAAGTACAATAGTAAAGCATCTAAAGCCAATTGTCAATTCAGTTTTCAATGGAATATCTCTGATAATTAAAATATTCTTTACTATTATAAAAGGAATTTATAAGTAAAAACCTCTTTAGAGCATTCCAAAACAGTACTATCTCATTAGCTAAGTCTTTGATATTGTGAGGAAGGTTGTTAAAAATTTTAATTGCTGAGTAGTACACTCCCTTTTGGCACTTTGTTAGATTAGCTGTGGGTGGATGTAAGTTGGTTTTAAATCTTGTGTGAATACTGTGGATCTGATTATTTGTATAAAATAAATGTTTGTTTTTATAACAAATACTGATATTGAGAATATATATTGAGAATATAAGGGTAGTATTTCTAACTTTTTGAACAGTTCCCTTCATGAATCTCTCATTCTTGAATTTGCGATAATTCTAATCACCCTTTTTTGAATTTTGAAAATCTTATCACTATATGGTTTATTTCCAAAAAAAATTACCCCTTAACTCATAATTGAATGTATGTATGCAAAATAAACCATTCTTAAAGTTTCTGGAGACATTATAGCTTGTATCATTCGAGTTACAAAACATGCTGTATTCAATTTGGACATCATTTGGTCTATATGAGCCTTCCATGATAGGGAGTCATCAATGATCAAACCCAAAATTTTGTACTTGATGAGCTTGTGACATAATTACCCTGGTAATTAAGTTTCAAATCATAATCCCAGCTATTTTTCATATTAAATTGTAAATAATGTGTTTGAATGTAATTTAATATTAAATGGTTTACATTAAAACCAATTATTAATATCCCCAAATATTTTACCTATTTTTGTTTCAAAATTTTCAAAATTTGGACTAGCTACTATTATACTGGTATCGTCCGCATACAAAAGGATTTTGGTTCCAATGGCTGCTAAATTTGGCAAGTCATTTATGTAGATTTAAAAAAAAATGGGTCCCAAAATTGATCCTTGTGGTACCCCGTTTTATTTTCTCCCAGGCGGATTCAATGCCATTATTATGACTTAAAATTACTTTTTGGTATCTTCCATCTAAATAAGATTTTACTAAATTGTAAAATTTTCCTGATACTCCATAGAATTTCTTTTTCTCTAATAGCACTGCATGATTAATACAGTCAAATGCTTTCTGGAGGTCACAAAATATTCCCCCCACCATCTGTTTGTTGTTCAATGCTGTCAGTGTTTCATTTAGTAATATATAATACATAATATATAAAATCAAAGTAAATTATATATAGCCTCAGGATCAGCACCCCCTGACCCCAATGAAAAGTTATGAATTTGCACCTGTTATTATTGACTAGAAATATTTGCAGGCATGATGCTTCCTCTGGAGACAAAACAATCCGGAGGTAAATTACTCCCCCACTCGGATCTCCGGGGGGGGGGAGTGTTTCTGGGGGAAGCATCGCGCAAAATACACAGGGAAATGAAATTAGGCATGTGGAACGTTAGGAGTCTTTATAGGGCAGGTTCCCTTAAGGCAGCAGCGAGGGAATTAGGGAGATATAACTTAGATGTAGTGGGGGTGCAGGAGGTCAGGTGGGACAAAAAGGGCACAGTAAGGGCAGGGGATTATAATTTTTTCTACAGGAAAGGAAATGAAAATCATCAACTTGGAACAGGTTTTTTTGTGCACCATAGATTAGTACCAGCAGTGAAGAGAAAAGAGTTTGTTAGCGATAAGTTGTTGTATATAGTGCTGAGAGGTCGCTGGCTTCATATCATTGTGTAAATGTGCATGCGCCTAGTGAGGAAAAAAGTGAGGAGTTGAAAGATAGTTTTTATGAGGAATTAGAGGAGGTGTTAGATCACTTCCCAAAATATCATATGAAAATTTTACTAGGAGATCTTAATGCAAAAGTAGGTAGAGAGGATATTTTCAAGCCAATAATTGGACAGGAGAGTCTCCATCAGG
>Ga0136643_10011145_pt1 | contig 13328 bp, 6 predicted proteins | sample TergutLab28metaG_FD_96883 | JGI IMG/M metagenome (GOLD analysis project Ga0136643, IMG submission 96883) | Labiotermes labralis P1 segment gut microbial communities from Petit-Saut dam, French Guiana - Lab288 P1 (version 3) (version 3) | ecosystem: Host-associated > Arthropoda: Insects >...
ATAAAATGTATGTTTTGATTTTCTCTGCAACTTTACCTGAAACGTTTCTCATTCTAAGAAGAGCCGAACAACATGTTTTCATAAATGTACTGAAAGTGCGCGCTATTCTTGTCACACTTTACTGGAAGTTGAATTTTCTCAACAGATTTTTGGAAAAAATATTCAAATGTGAAATTTCATGCCAATCCGTCCCAGTGGGCGCCGAGTTGTTCCATGCGGAGAAATGGACGAAGGGACAGACAGACAGACGGACGGACAGAGAAAGACAGATAGATAGACATGACGAAGCTAGTAGTGGCTTTTCGCCAAATTGCGAAAACGCCTAAAAAGTAAAACAATTGAAGTAACTTTTTTGAAAAGTGCGCCGTACTTTTCGTTGAGGGAATGAAAGTGCCATGGGACGAAAGTGGCGGAAGAATACTGCTGGGCGATGACACAAGTTGCGGGGTGACTATGTAGTGTCCAGTCGGGTTTCAGCGTGTTAGAGTTTGGATTTAAACTGGACGGCCTTTGTATAAATACATATTTCACCAAGGGTAACACAATTCCGACTTGCGCAAAATTCGGCTGACATCGGATGTTCTGGAACGTAATTACAGCGTAATTCGGGAAGTGTCAAGTGACCAACTTGTCGTTTTGAAGATTATTGTCTTCTGCATTGTGACAGTGGGTAGATGGACAGATAGGCGGTAAAGTTTCGGAATAAGGATGATATGACCGCCGCCAGAATCCAAGGCGTCGTATTCCAGAAGACAGTCACCTTCATAGGCGCTTTCGTGGAAACCCCCACTCTAACATTCGGTCCTAATTACGAAGCGCTGTGCTTTGTAATGGGTTTGCGCACATTATGACAGAGCGTGGAGGATACGCTTAGCTGCAAAACAGGCGTAACTATTCTAGAAGTCGCCTTGCATTAGTGCTCGACTTAAGAAATCTCGCGTGATGGTCGACAGTTAGTTACCGCCGCGAACCACAAGATAGAGCTAGAGTGAACAAGGTCCGCAAGCCCCAGACTTCGTCAAAAATTCAATTAAAATCCCCTCGCCGGCTGAAAATCATAGCCCCTTGGGTGTTGGGCCCAGTTCAGCTCTTCTCCCTCCTCCCTCCGCCCTCTTAATCCCGTGGGCGCAGTGTGTTATTGCAGCTACAGGCGTCGGGACAGCTGATGGAAACAGGAAAATTTAGCGTTGTTGTGCATTTGTGTTGGAAAGACGGAGATCGAGTTGGGAAACAGCGCGACTGTATCATTGGGATTATGTTTAGAAAATGGGGTAAAGTAGTGCCTAGGATAGGCTGTCGTTACGTGTAATTACTCTTAAAGCTGAACAGGACAGCTTTGTGGTATGTTTCTATATAAGCGGGGTTTGTGATTCTGTGTGCGATTTAAGTGCAATGTGAAGGGATGTGATGTCGTGGAATGTGACAAACATTTAGCTTGTCTGAAAACACGGCATCATATGCAAAAAATACTCCAATTTTTATTTGAGTATGGGCGTGCAAATTGAAAAAATTCAGGGACTCTTTCCTGTATTGTCATTTGACAGATTCACTTTACTGATACATTCTGCACTACTACAATTAATAATGTTACTATTACTACTACTACTACTACTACTACTACTTTACTACTACCACAAAACTATTACTACTGTTACTACTACATTACTACTACCACTAAACAACTAATACATTACTACCACTACACTACTACTCCTGCTACTACTACTACTCCTGCTACTACTACTACTACTGCTACTACCACAATTCTAATACCACTACACACTTACTCATTATTACTACTACTACCACTACAGTATTACTACTGTTACTACTACATTACTATTACCACTAAACTACTACTACTACTACTACTACTACTACTACTACTATTACTACTACTACTACTACTACTACTTCTACTACTACTACTATTACTACTACTACTACTTCTACTACTACTACTACTATTATTACTATTGCTGCTACTACTACTACTACTACTACTACTACTACTACTACTATTACTACTACTGCTGCTGCTGCTGCTGCAACTACAGCCAGTAAGGCTCAGTTACTCGGAAATCATTCGTTGTTTGTGTTTTATTTCGGGGAAATGAGATTATGTGGAACTAAATCTTCAATTTTCCATACATCTTCGTGGTTTGAGACATATTTTGTGTTGTTATGATTAGGCTCTATTCTTCTCATTCTGTAGGGTTTTTGTAATGGCATTTAAAAATACAAAGCTGTACACAACGTGCTGGTACAGACCGACAACTTTCTGCCCCCTTTTGTATTTTTAAACGCTGGACAATGGAAAAAGTTGAAGAGGTGGGTGGTTCTGAGTGTATAATTTTAATGTACAAAAATAGACCGTAATGACACACGGAACTGTTGCATTTATTCTAATGTATAACAAGATTAAAGTGCTTCAAGGAGACGCGTTATTAAAGGGCGCACTTTTCACATCTCTGTTATTCCGGGGCTGCTGCTCAGGGCTGAGCCGTCAGCACTGTGACCACAACGACTACATTTGCTAGCGACTGACTCCTCCCACCGCCAACAAGAACTTTAATTCTTGCAGGCTGCAGGCATTCCTTGCTGCTGGTGAGCTCCGGTGTTATGGCTACTCGCGTTTTCAGCTCAAGTACCGAGTCTCATTTTGGGAGCTAGGGAGAAGATGTTAGCATTCTGATGACTGCGATTATCCCAAACCATTTCTGTGTTTGTGTACAGTCATATTCAAAACATAAAAAAAGATACACAAGATTCATCAGACTCCTGATAACCTACTTCTGTATATAAGATTTTGCTTACTCTTATTTTTCTCTATATGGAAAAGAAATAAAACTTTTTGCCACCAACATGTGTTGACGGTCCGGGATGTCTGAGCCGGTATAGTGACTAACATTCAGGTTGGACGACCGAGAAATTTTGGTTCGTTTTCAGGTAGGTGCAACAATTTGTATCTCCTCCGAACCTTGAAGACTGACTGTGGGGCGCACCCAGTCTCCTGTTCAGTGGGTGACGAGGTTATTTGCCCTAGGTAGCGCGGGGTGACTTCAATCTGACCACTCACCTTCATCTATTGTCCAGGTTAAGAATGCGTGGAGCTAATCCTCCACACATACTTAGCTTCTACGACGTACGCACAGACGGCTTTGACTTAACATAAACATAAACACGTGATTACGTGATATGAAGCAGAAACACAAATTTTATTGTTTGTGTAATTAAATTGTTATATATGATATAAGAATTCTTACTTTCAGTGGGATTGGACACTTCTGAGAGCTTGTATTATGTATTAATTATTGTCTGGACATTTTAAAAACCGGCTTCAATTTATAGGTATCCGGTGCATCCCTAAGATAACGGTCTTCCGTCATGTAACGCCCTGTATTTTGGCATATTCACACCGTCGTTTCTGTAAAACCGCTGCCCCGTCTTCCATTTCTATTCTGAAGATGAAGGCAACACTTTCTACAAACATTTCCTGCCCAGTTAATAATGCATTATCAATCAACTTCTTTACGGCATGAAACTTTCGGCAGTTATTAAGCGGTCATTTAAAAAGTCAGGAAATGTTAGCAGGGGTAAAACTTCAGCAACTTTTGTTACTTTCCCCAGATATGAAGTCCTACACTATTTTTATGGAAAACAATAAAACGCAAGTATTTGAATCTAATGTTTCAATTGTAACACACACGGTAGAAGTTTTCTTCATGTCGATTGTAATCGATACCTCTAACATGTCGAGTTAACTTTTTTCTTTTACTTATATGTACTCCTCACCCAATATTGTGCGGGTGATGAAATAAAGAAGAATGAGATGGGCTGGGCATGTAGGGCGTATGGGCGAGTCATGTGAAATATACGTGAAACTGTGGGCTGCCTGTCCCAACAAACGAATAAACTGGTCAACATGCTGTGCGGTGCGTTCAGTTCGCTAATTTATCAAACAACCCTTACGCAATCAAATTTACTGGATTATTGTTTTTGACATTTTTTTAATTTCACCTGCGGCATAAACTCTCATAGCAACAATAACACATTCTCTGTCAGCTGTAAAGAAAAGTTACAGAGAGACATCTGTTATTTTTGCCCAGTTTTAAAGAAAATCAGAAAATATCGACAGATTTTGGTAAAAAAAAAGTCTGAAACTTGAAATTTCACGACAGTGTTTGATTTGGGTGACGCGACAGGTGTCAAGTGTTTTGCGCAGGCGCCCAATGAAACGTAAAATATATCAAATATCTTGCAACGAGCAGAGAACTATAACAGCAGATGTAATCTGTTACAATAACCTTTCAAAAACTAGACGCTACTTTATGTTCTTCCAAGTGTAACTTAAAAAATTTTATGTTTATGGTTCCGTGCATCGCTGATAAAATTTATTTAATAATTGTCCCAACGAGATGCAACACAAAGCAGTCTATTTATTATTATGCGAGTTCACTTTACATGTTTCGGGTGTCAACCACACCCATCATCAGGAATACACAAAACTGTAACTACAGCCTCCGTTACTGGTCATATTTTTTGTGCAGCTACCTTCCCTCCAACGTGGCCAAGCTAGCTTGTGTTGCATCTCGTTTGACAATTATTAAATAACTAAAAAACTATTTGTTCGGCACACTGACTGTGTGAGTTTTTGTGTGTATCTGAGAACAAACAGAGATTTTTGTCATAAACATCATTAAACTATATTTTTAATCGAGATGGAGAATGTTTACTGCGTGGTACGAACTGGGCCTTTAAATAAAATAGATTTGCGTTTCTTCTTTAAAGTGTTAATGATTAAATTACTGTCCTTCATGTCTTCTCTTCTAGTGTTATATTTAGTTACTGAAGAGACTGTACATGAAAAGTAAGGAAAAAAGAGTAGCTGAGAACACATTTGGTTCACAACAGACACCAGGAAACGCAACAGTTCCTCTCCAAGCTCTCTGTTCCTTCTGTTACAGTTACTTATTTTTATTTCCTTTATAGCAGTTTGCTGCTTTAATATTTCCCTTCTGTTCTGCACTCTTATCTTTCATTCGTTTTTAATAACGCAATTTACAGAGCAACTTTCACGTGAAGAGCTAAGCAGCATTTGCTATGGTGTAGTCTCACCCTTGTTGCTGTATGTAAATTTATGTCGTCAAATTGTGTGTGATGATTTTCAGAATTAAAACTCTACCTAACTGGGCAGTACAGTCCCTTGCTCTCTGTGTTGTGATAATGTAAAGTGAGAGAAGACATTTAACGTGAAGCCTTGCTAACCAACTCAATGGAGCAAGTTCCTGCTTGAAAAGCTAAGAGTTTCACAGTGAGTCAAGAAATTCATCACATTTCATGCAATCAGAAGATTCATTACTGTTTTTACAAGGGCCTGCCAGTAGTCCCTATCTTAAGCCAGGCATATATTGGTTAAAATGATTTAAATCTAAACAAGGAAAAGGTATGTCCCTCAACTCCTCTAATTATCCTGTTATTTTAAGGACATGAAATCTTATCTCAATAAGATATCTAGTTACTGAAAATCAAGACTCTATGTCACAATTCTAAGGTTATACCAAAGTTATGTGAAAATTAAAGTTTTCCTGTCCTTAATTAAGCACCATACTATGAAGTCAAGGTATTTTCATAAGAAAAGTAACACAAGTAAAAACTATTATTTTATTGTACTCCTCACCCAATACTGTGTGGGTGATAAAATCGAGAAGAATGAGATGGGATGGGCATGTGGCGCGTATGGGTGAGGAGAGGGGGTGTATAGGGTCTTGGTGGGGAAACCAGAGGGAAAGAGACCACTGGGGAGACCTAGGCGTAGATGGGTGGATAATATTAGGATGGATCTACAGGAGGTGGGATGTGGGTATGTGGACTGGATTGGGTTGGCCCAGGATAGGGACAGGTGGCGGACGCTTGTGAATACGGTAATGAACCTTCGGGTTCCATAAAATGCGGGGAATTTCTTGACTAGCTGCAAACCAGTTAGCTTCTCAAGGACTCTGCACCATGGAGTAAGTAAGTACGTAAGTAAGTAGGTTACAATCAATACAATAATCCAATTTTATGGTATCTTGTAATGTCTCTGTTTGCACTTCCAATAAAAAACCCAACCAATCAAACCTGCTATTTGTATGGCTTTAGGAGTAGTTATGCCCTTTTTACACAACATCGCCTACCACACACAATTAGCGACCACATACTTTAGAATCAAATGCTTCTGTGTGTTAACAATCTTCCTGAGGATGGCTAATACCATTAATCGAAACATGTTGGAGAAATAATAGTATAGACATTAACTAACAGATGTGCAATTAGTTGGAAATAAATACACTTTTAAATAGAAGTCAATACTAGGTGCACTATCTTTCCTAATTTTTAATATCTTTTCGAATAATGATACTGTCACCATCATAACGTCCAGAAACCTTGCTACAAAGTCTTGCACTTGTATGTGTTATATATTCGACGACGACGTGCTTGTACGTTTGTAGACACTCCTTGTTGTCTGAATCTCCCCGAAGATGGCTAATCAATCCGAAATACGTACCAGAGTATGTATGACAAAGTTCACCACAGAACATGCCACAAAGGCCCAGACGGAGAGTAGAAGTATAGGTCCGATCTTTCTTTACCATCGGTGCTAGAGACGGTGGGTGATCAACCCCATGCCCCAGCCTCTTTACCCGAGGAAGGAACCCGATATACTTTGTATAGGACGCCACGTGGGCCCCAGTGTCAGTTTCGATGGGTGTGGGAAATCTCGCCCCCCATCCGCATTCGATCCCCGGACCGTCCAGATAATAATTCTATATTTGTAACTTCTGCATTTGTAGGAATGGTAATATATAACACCTTTAATGCACGTAATATGAATAGCATTTAGCGTAATTTCAGGCTCCCGCCTCGAAGCAGATATAAACTGCGTTCGTCTGATGTATTACCACTACTCGCAAACTTATAACCCAGAACATCGCAGTTCCTTTGAATAACACTGACGGAACCGTGCAATCATTTTGTCGTCTGTGCGTCGGTTACTGAAAACCACGAATCACCTAGTTTCACAGACCGTCCTAGTTAACTAACAACATCGAATTTAATTCTTTGTGTATATCTGTGTGGTAGATGTCACTGATGTCCCTCAAGTCAAAAAAGTCGTTACTAATTTCGCTAGGTTTCCCGCCCTGGATAAATACGGATAAAGGATTCTGCAGAGAACATCTTTATCTAAAGCTCGAGATGTGATTGGTGGGATGGTACTAAGAGCATAGAGTAAACAACATTCGGATGGCGGAGTGTGTTATACGTGGAGTGCTTATACTGTATTCGATGAATTAAAGTGAGATAAGAATTAGTACTGTAACGCGTTAGCAAGTGACACATGCCAGTAATTTTCATTACAGCGAAATGCCACCCGTGTCTGGGGGGCACTGCAGCTTTGGAGAACTTATTGAGGTTATATGATTGGTGTGATGTATGTATATTGTAATGCATCAAATACGTATGTTATCACATGGACGTAACAAATTTTGTTTCAGGACTATGAAGTTCTCAATTTGCTGGGAAAAGGAGGCTTCGCCAGTGTATATCGATCAAGGTGTTTGAAGACCGGAATTGAAGTCGCGATTAAAATGGTACTAAAGCGTCTGTAAAAATTCAGATTAAGTATTAAGAAGGAGTATTGCACACTGAGCTTTTAATGTCCCTTCACCTAAGTATAATTTAGTAAAGGCAGCAGCAACTTGCACCCCCCCCCCATCAAATTCTCTGCTCCATCATACTCTTGTCACACCGAAATGCAGGTAGATTTTCGATTTAAATAAATAATAATTGTGTATTTATCACAGATATACAATGAAGAATCACCATGACACATCAGTTTCCTTAAAAACTTAGGAAACCTCCAAATAACAGCCCTAAATGTCAAACGAAATGTATACCTCTATGACCAGTTTGTATGTTAAATTCCTTCATTGTGTTCTGCTAGGGTCTATTTGCAGAAAGTATGGGTCCTTGCACCTTTTTGTTGTGGGTTCTTTTTGTAATGATGAATATTTTTAGTTCACTTCATGTTATTCTGCTATGTACATGAGAAAGAAGAATTCATGTATGCCATTTCAGCCAGTTTTCTTTGAGTTGTGTTTAAGGAACTAGTGTGTAACAGAAGCATGAGTTACTTCCATAGTAATGAGGAACTTTGCATTTCTTTTCTTAAAGACACATTTTAATGAGGAACTTTGCATTTCTTTTCTTAAAGACACATTCAAGTTCATTTCTATGTGCAACGGAAGTGTTGTTTAAAAGCTAACTAGCCAGTACAGTGATAGTACATATATACTGAACTTGTGTTCTGCAGTTCATGTTGTGTAAGGTGAAACCCATACAAACACAGTAACTGACAGTTTAGCGACATAAACACACAAATGAAACATGTGATCTTGGTTTATGGACCTAGGATGAGATATAAAGAAATCCAGATTGTAACCTCAGACCTATATCTATTGCCTAACCTTCATGTATACAACCTTGGTGTATGCATTCATAAATCAAAAGCTGGTTTATACACACACACACACAAACCCAAGCACTGCCAAACCTTGGTATACAGACATCCATTTACTGTCTTTGGTCTGTACACACAAGCCCGAAGCACATCCTTGGTTTATACTCCTTACACACACTTGTGTTGATACACATATCAAAGTCAGTTATTGTTTTTATTGTATGTATGCCTTAGTTACTGAGTCTCCAACTAATGGCCTGCCAGGTTGTATTGTGCAGCCTGCACCCACATTTGTAAATTGTGTGTATACTACAAAAATTTTACAATAGTTTTTTTTCCCAATCTGCAGCCTGTGGACCAACCCACAATTACAGGTCAGACTTTTTCCATAAAAAGGTTGGAGACCTATACATTAGCTTATCACTGTGTTCTCTAGTATGGTGGTAATTTTATGAAATATGGCAAGAAAGCTGTGCAGAAACCAAGGCATGCTTAATAATTAAATGTGCATACTTACTTGTATATTGTGCGTGGGTTGAAGTACAATATTTTGAATTGTTGTTGAATGAAGACTTAGAAAACAGTATAACATTAGGGCAGAAACAGTCTGTGCCCCTGTTGTACGGTAGTGTGCTGCTGGCAACTGAGCAGGCTGAATAACTTAACAAAACAGAAAGAATGATAAATTAATGCTACTAGAGCATGCCCACAGTAACTTATTTTCTTCTACCCAGCTTTGTGGCCTCTTGTAAAAGTTTGTGATGAATGTATCTTTCTCTGCTGGTGCATGGCCATATTCTGTTTAGACCACCTTCACGTGTATCTTCCACTGTGCATGAGTTAAACTGTTTTATGTTCTTGTGTGACCCACATTTCTATGAGTTTTACACCTTGTGTTGTATATGACATAACCTAATCTTGAAATACTGTAAGGCTGCTGCCCAGTGTTAAAGTTCAAGTAATTTTCTCTGTAGAGTCTGATGGTTCCATATTCATTAAATTTTCTAAGAAGGATATGGATCTTGAGTCTGAACATTCATCCTTACCATACATGATGGGGCAAATAATGTGTTTGTGTACTTACATTTGTCACCTATTTAAGAAACTTTCTGTGACAGAAAGAGTGATTCATTTCCATTGTTATCTCATTGTTTCTCAGACTGTGGGCCATGGATTGCTGCTGGCCTGAAAGCATTTTTAAATAAATAAATATATGTATGTATGTGCATGCACACACACACACACACACACACATATACATGAGCATGTGTGTGTGTGTTTGTGTGTGTGTATGTACATAAATACTGGTACATGAAGTATTAGAAGAAATAGACCATTACATATGTTCTCAGCTTTTTGTCATGGTTATTATTTTGGGTATCCTCACCATGGAAGATGATACGTTATTCAGGTGATGTTGAGGAACTTGTTGCCTCCCTCTTGGCAGGGGGCTGAATTTGGTTCAGGTGGATGCTGAAGTGATGGAGTGGGCAATTTATGTTAATTATATTTACACACTTATCAGTACAAACCATGTGCCAGGTATTTGCCCTGCACACACAACAGCTAACTTTTTCCTACAATTTGTGCCAAATCTATAACAGTTAAAAAAAAATCAACACCTTGGGTTTGTTTAATTTTTTTGTTATTAAACTTAAAGTGAAAGTTTCATAGTACTTTCTTATACCCAGCATTTTTTTGTTTTCCATTTTTAGCTAAAATGAATGATTCTGGTATATATCCTGCTTTTAAGTGAACAACTTACAGTTGTCTGTGTGCAAAACATGAATTTCATAGTGGAAGACTATCAGTGGTCATTGATTTACCTTTAGATTTTTCAACGCCCGTGGCAAAACTGAGTCTTACTGGAAATGTAAGTCTTTTAAATTTGAATGTGTAGTCCAGTAGTACTCTGTGTATTCTTCAGGTAAATACATTTCGTCTTGCTGTATGGCCAGTAATCACTGCAGCTTCAATCAACAAAGTTGTACAGTTGCTTGACTCCCTCATTAGTACCATTGCAAAGTGTCAGTGGATTCAGGTGTCATGAAGATTTCATTGGCACACCATTTGTACGTTCCAGTGTGTGTTGTGGCAAACCCATATTTCCCAAGAATTTAGGAATTAAGTAGGACAATTTACTATTTCATCATCATCCATCTGTGTGTTGCATGTAGAAAATTTGATGCATGTAATGATCGGTATTATCTGTTATGTTTACACTATTTTCCAACAGTTTAAGTCCTCCAGAATCTTTATTTCACCATTGCCTCATTTCAAAAGGTGTTCTTTGAATTCACCATTAGAAGTATCACTTTCAGTTTACACTTGCATGTTTGTCCTAAGGCAGGAATTCTGGATTTTGTTTCTTATGTATGCAGCGTAAGCTTTCACCTGCCTTTTATGACATAGTACACTCATACCAAACAATGATCTTGCACTCTTAAAATTTTTGTCCTGACAGAACCTCTACTGATATTTCAGATTGGTTGCCAAGTAGATGTCAAATTTAAACGCAATTTAAATGCAGCATGCACAGATCTGCCTCCTAGCAGGAGAATTGTGGCAGTACCTGATGAAGTAACAGCAAGAACAGTCTTTTTGATGAACTTTAGCCAATAGTATGTTAATTAGAAATGTTTTTAATGTTCCCCACACAGCATTAGTAAAAGTATCCTTTCTTTATTATTGGAAACAGAAGTAGTAAACAAAAATGAATTCAGATTGTTATTCCTCTTACCACAGCTAATTTATTGACAACCTTTGCACAAGATATGTATTAACTGACTACTTGTGTCAGCTTAGTGAAGTCGTTCTCAAGCCAAACACCAGACTGTAGCTGTTTTTAATAGCTTTACTGATGATGAACTTCCACATTCTATAGCAGCAAGGGTCACCCGAGGTATTGTATTGTAGCTAGAATTGTGTGCTAGGATGTCATTCTGTTTCTGTTGTTTGGTATTTGTTACATGTAACCCTTATTGGCTTACTGTGTTTTATATTGAATAAAGTAAATTTCACTCTATATAACCTGTAATGTAGGCACATAGGGGGACTAGAGGTATAGCTTTACTCTTTCTTTAACCTCAGCACTAAATGGGGAGGGTAGTTAATGCCATGCCCCGGCCACTTTACGTCTGCGCGGGGGTAACCTGGTACCCATTGTATAGGGCTGGTCTGGATGGGTGCGGAAGATCTCGCCCCACCAGGATTTGATCCCCAGACCATCCAGCCTATAGTGAATCGCTGTACCAACCACACTGTCCTGGCCCACTCTATATGCCATACATTGTTGTTTTCAGATTGACAAAAAGTTAATGCAAGCAGCTGGAATGGTTGGTCGAGTGCGTCAAGAAGTTGCAATTCATTCTCGCCTGAAACATCCTTCAGTGCTGGAATTGTATACATTCTTTGAAGATGTGAATTATGTCTACTTAGTGTTAGAACTGTGTCATAATGGCGAATTGCAGAGATATTTAAAAAATAATGCAGTGATTCTAGGTGAGAAGGAAGGTAAGAATGTGGTGAACAGAACTGTAGAATGTTTTATCAGTTGAAGGTTTTCTCATTCATTGTATTATTTGTGTAGTCAAATTCCTGTCATTATGTTGTTGAATTTCTTCCTTTATTTTTTTCCTTCAGCTTGACACCATCATCATCATCATCATCATCATCATTCTCAGTGATATTTAAACATAATTGAAACTGTTCCTAAAATTATGAATGAAATAAGTTGTAGCGTACATGTGCATGTTTCATGTCATGTAGTTTTTTGTGACTGATACCACAGCGCTCAATGTGACCCAGAACAGGAGTGCACAATTCCTGAACAGTTGTTCCCCCAGGTGACTAAATTTTATTTTGTGGTACTTAATATTCTCAGCATAATTATTGCAAGTTTTTTCCTTTGTACACAAAAATGTGTACCACTGGACATGCATTGAACAGAAAGTGCCAGATAACAGTAAGAGTCACATGTCAGTCCAGAACTGTGGGGCCTTGTTATGGAACTTACTTCATGTCACCCTTTTGATGCCTATAATTTGGAGGTGGCTCCAAGATTTTTGGAAAATTTGTGGACCCTCTGACCCAGATCATGATAGGTACAGGTACAAATGTCTCAAATTTGAGTTTGTATGAATTCACAGCAGAACTTAGTAGCAGGTAATATTCTCAGTGAAGAATCTCTCAGTGGGATGTTATTTATTTAGACCCTGTTTTCATCTTGAGTCTTCTGCTAGGTAAAGTAATGATATATGTGTGCATTTTAATAATTGTTTTCCAACAAGATGCGACTTATACAGTTTATCACTTTTCTGTAGGCAGCTCTACATGTTTTGGGTGTTGACATCCATCATCAGGAGCTCGTACAACTGTAATTACAGCTTCTGGTATTGATTAACTGCAATGAATAAAATACGCTGCTGTTAATACTAAGTAATTACAGCTTCTGGTATTGATTAATTGCAATGAGTAAAATATGCTGCTGTTAATACTAATATATAATTATATATTAGTATTAATAGCAGTGTGTTTTACTCATTGCAGTTAATCAATACCAGAAGCTGTAATTACAGTTGTACGAGCTCCTGATGATGGGTATCAACTCCTGAAACATGTAGAGCTGCCTACAGAAAAGTGATAAACTGAATAAGTCGCATCTTGTTGGAAAACAATTATTAAATTCGATTCACGATGCACGGACCCATGTATACAAAATACACATGCTTGTTATGAAGGCATATTTTGGGGGGGGGGGGGAAAAAACCTCCCCCAATCTTAACCTCCCCACCAACAGTAAGTGAGTGGTCAACTTCCGTCCCCACCC
>Ga0136643_10011148_pt1 | contig 13326 bp, 8 predicted proteins | sample TergutLab28metaG_FD_96883 | JGI IMG/M metagenome (GOLD analysis project Ga0136643, IMG submission 96883) | Labiotermes labralis P1 segment gut microbial communities from Petit-Saut dam, French Guiana - Lab288 P1 (version 3) (version 3) | ecosystem: Host-associated > Arthropoda: Insects >...
AGATGCTGTATAATACAATTTTGACCTCCTGATGATGAGCACATAGTGCTCGAAACATATAGAGGAATATAATAAACTTATTATAAAACAAGAATTTGTGCATTAAGTTGGTTAATTACTAAGTTTATACTGAGATGCACGGTCAGCAAAACATAAGAAAAAATGTAGTGGTTTAGTCAATATACGAACATGTAATACGTAAACGTTGTGTTATTCGGTCCCCATCTTGGTAACTGATTTTATCAACAATGGGTGATGATTCCTAAATTGAATTCTCCATACCCATGTGGCAGTGCTGTTGGTTGACATAAATGTGTTGTCTTACTTTCACATACTTGAGATAAATGGATGCGTAGCTTGTCACTTGCGTTTGTAGTGTGATAAGCTTTATCCTGACATACTGCTGTGGTAAAAGATGACGTCCCTGTGCTCACTATTAAGGCGTATGGGGTAGAGTTGTGGCTCCACTAATTCCTAACCTCGGTACTAGATGAAGGCGAGTGGAGAGCGTTGTGACCAATGTGAAGGCGCCATTATGAAGGAGGTGGTTTGGTACCAGAAACGATCTGAACGTTTTGGAGAAGGGAAAAAGAAATTATAGTCTGTGTCGAAAATTGCATCGCAATTCCTCAGTCTAAAAGCCTGTATGATAGTCATTATACAGACTGGTCTGTCATGGCTCCTCTATAGGATTGTTATAGATGCTAACTGAGGAGTTTGCAGTTGACCTTGGAAGTGGCTGGTGCTGGGGAAAGACGACCGTCCCTCTTTTGTGACTTGTAACGGATGTATTCCATTTAAAAGTGCATTTGGTTGAAGTGCAGTCATATTTTGTGTGTGTGTGAGGTAATACAGGTGTTTTCTCTAGTGTTCTGTGTGGTTAGAGCTCTGCGTGTATTTGAATTTAGGCTTGTTATAAAAGAAGAAACTACGTCATACTGTGATAGAGACTCGTGTTTTTGGCAGGTTCTATACGTTTTCTCCCCGGTAGTCGTCGCGATTATGGTGCTCTTCCCAAGCTGTGAAGGTCAACTGCATTCTCATGAGTAAGCGACATTGCGTGGGTTCGTGTGGCAGGTATGCGATATGTGTACATTATGTTCTACGTATACGATTTATAAGAGTTTATCGATATGATGTTCTGTTTGAATCCTCGATATTCTCTGTAAAGTGCGGTTTTGCGATCCCTTATGAAAATCCGTCCTGGACCAGGTACTGCAAATCCCAATCCAATTTTCCAACTGGAAACTGTAATAGATAACGAGAAACATGCAGTGACTTTTTCGTAACATTGTAATTCGTTTTAAACCATTTACAGAGTAGAACATATGAATGAAAAGCTAAGAGAAGAATGCAGCATCTCGTGGTTAAGCTGTTACTATACGGAACGTTAACACCACAGCTGCATAAAACTAACCATGTAGTTGCTTGAAGCTCAGCGTAGGCATTTTGTGTTTTTAATATCGGGAATGAGGGATCGAATCCCGGTGGGGGGCGAGATTTTAAGCACCGTCCAGACCGGCCATGCGGCCCACCCAGCCTCTTATACAATGGGTATCGGTCTTTCCCGGGGATAAGGGGGCCGGAGCGTTGCGTAGACCACCTACCCCAATCAAGAGCCGAGATTAAAGAAAGAGTAGCGCTGTACCTCCGCTCCCCCTCTGGAGCTTCTTGGCCGGTTCTAGGGTGAGCTTTTAACTCTGTAGTGACGGTAATAAATGAGCTAGTTCCGTATAATTGTATGTCCACTTTACGTGGCGCAGATTGCTTGAACACTGTTTCTTCCGTTTTCTCATCAGCTAAGAGTGAGGACGTAATGGTTTGTTTAATAAAAGCTTCATGCTTTGTACTCAGCTATATATTATTAGGGCGCTAAAATCATGTCACATATGGATAGGAGGTAGTTTTAGTACGCATGGCATAGATAGGAACTTCTTATAACATATTTATTCCAGACACTTGAATGGAACACCTAGGTGACGATGGAAGCACTCCGAGTATTTAAAAAATAAAACATATGTTGTGTTCACCTTGATAATTTTAGGATTGGGCTATAATGAAACGCACGACCCTTCGGATTTCGTGTAATACTGGGAATTTTTTACAACCCGAGTGAGTTACAACTTCTAAAGGCTAACCAATTTGTATTAAATCAATTTGCAAATATGGAGTGGCAAGAGTACCAACGAGCATATAAACTGAAGAGCTTGGCTTGTAATAATTCAGTAGAAAATAACGCGTCTCGTTTACCGTATGGCAAAAGAAAACAGATAGAGAAGTGCTGATGGAACACCCTGTATAATTATTACTCTGCAAATGTACGTGTCTTGGCACAGGGACGTGTCATGGCCCAGAAACAGATTTGACACTTGTTGAGTGTCTGAGGTGACGGGATCAATAATTCACCTTTCGGACACCCAACCCTCCTCCTCCCACCTCCCATATCGCCAAACTTCCCAAACGCATCATTTATGTACTTCTGAATTAATAATACTGTGGGTTGGGATGACGCAGTCTTTTGTTATGGAGATTAGATCAGATATGGATTATAGCTGTTAATATCTTAACTGAGACATAGTAAACAACCGAAAGGAGGTGGTTGTTCACCGTGGGTCCGTAGGAAACCCTCACCGTCAAAGTACTATATCCCGTTGCGTCACAAGTGGCCTTGGATATTCTATTAGGATACGGTTATTGTAGAACTTTTGTGGGACCGTGATGAACATCTGGGTTTAATAAGGGGCGGAAATGTTTTAGACACCGAACGAACCTAACGTTACAAAGTGACCAGGTTACGGGCTTTATATCAGTGGAATCATTTTTCGATTCGCGCCCCACCCAGCCCACTATGCAGTACGTACCAACCGCTTTCTTCCGCGAGGTAAAGTGGCTTGGGCTTGAAGCTGAGCACTTACGCGCACCTGGAGTCGAGTTTAAGAACGTGTGATGCCCTAGCACCATTCCTCCGTATGGCTTCATGACGTGCACAGGGACCACTGTATTTGGGAGGGTATTCTCCCTGGAGTTATCCTCCAATGGATATGTACAGCCACTACAATATTCCAGTTCCCGATACTCCCAATATTAAGCGGCCTGCAGACCTACAAAGACTCGCCATCTTCGGTACAGCGGGACTTATCGATTTCCACCTTATCTGCAGTTCGCTGTGTGTAAACTGTTGAGTCAGTGTACGAAGCCTTATTGTGGGACAGCAGTTACGTGTCAATATACCGAATACACCGACGTGCAGCTGTTGGGAAGCAGGTACCATACTGCATTTGTCGTAGGGTATGACTGTCTCTGATTTTATCCACAGACATGGGCATTTTGATAGATTGCATTTATACAAGCAGTAATAGGGTATAAGAAATGCGACGTGAGGGAGTGGATTGCTGCAGCTGGCTCCGGATATAGTCTGATGGCAAGCTGTTGTATGTATGGTGATGAACTCTTAGGTTCTACAGTATCTACTGCCTTTTGAGATGGGATCTGTGGCATTATTCGCAATACGATGGCGGGGAATGAGTCCGAGCAGAAATTAAGGTTCTAGAGGGCTTTACAGAAGTATTATTTACTGCGTAAAGGGCGCTAGTAAATATTTTCAACATTTTAATGAATGTCACTCCAGGCATCGTGACGTCTGACGTTGGTCACTGTAGGCAGTTATCACATGCCTCACTAATTGCAGTTATCGTATGTCTCGCTAGGCAGTCATCACATGTACCACTTCAGGCAGTCATCACTTGTGTCACAGTAGGCAGTCGTCACGTGTCACTGTAGGCAGTTATCATTTGTGTCACAGTAGGCAGTCGTCACGTGTCACTGTAGGCAGTCGTCACGTGTCACTGTAGGCAGTCATCATTTGTGTCGCTGTAGGCAGTTATCACGTGTTTCACTGTAGGCAGTCATCAGTTGTGTCACTGTAGGCAGTTATCACGTGTGTCACTGTAGGCAGTCATCGGTTGTGTCACTGTAGGCAGTTATCACTTGTGTCACTGTAGGCAGTTATCACTTGTGTCACTGTAGGCAGTCATCGCTTGTGTCACAGTAGGTAGTCATCACATGGGTCACTAATTGCAGTCATCACATGTACCGCTGCAGGCAGCCGTCACATATACCACTGCAGGCAGTCATCGCATGCGTCACTAATTGCAGTTATATATCTCGCTAGGCAGTCATCACTTGTGTCACTGTAGACAGTCATCACTTGTGTCACAATAGACAGTCATCACTTGTGTCAATGTAGACAGTCATCACTTGTGTTATTGTAGACAGTCATCACTTGTGTCACAGTAGACAGTCATCACTTGTATCACAGCAGTCAGTCATCACATCTGCTATCGTTTCCAGTTACAATTTTTCCCTAAAGTTGCCCACGGTTTACGGATGTTCAGTGCAGTCGGTGTAATGACTAGAGGACGGGCTGGATGACGCGCTGCTCGATTCCCGACAGTGTAAAGATTTTTCTCTTCTCTAAAACAACCCGACTAGCTATGGGGCCCACTCAGCATCCTTTTCCATGTTACAGGGGTTCTCTTCCGGTGGCAAAATTGTCGCCGTGTGAAGGCTGAACTCTCACCTACATTTATTGCCCAATGTAAGAACTAGCGGAGCTACATCTTTACTCCCCTTTACACCTTCGCGGCGTGGACAGGGACGATTTTAGCTGCTCCTTTACTAACAACAGTTTCTACACAGTAAATTAATACAATTTTCTGTATTTGACGTCACCACTTCCACATTACTTCACGCTTGCGTTGAATTCTTTTCTTATTACAAATGAATGTCGCATGATTTTGGTTTGTTGCTGTACATACTCGCTGTACCTACCTGCACTAAAGCAGAGCAGTGAATTCTCAGACCACTGCCGTAAATAGATCAACTGCGTGCACTAGACAACACTTTGTTTTGTCGCATAGAGTTTCAAACTGCAGTTCGGCAGTTTCAACATAGAGCTAATGGCACTAAACAAATGCATTCCACTTTCATTTCCTTACGCGACAACCTCCCGTATATTAGTAACAAGGAGTGTAGCAGTAGAATGCGTAGTTTTAACACTACTCCGTCATTGAACGCCGTTCTGAGCAGCAGCAACTCTTTTACCATCTGCCTAAGGTCCGTATTCATTTTGCGTACCCTTACTGGTGGTCGTTTCCCAACCAAAATTCTGTTTGAATTTCTTGCCTCACCTTCATAGCCACATGCCTAGACCGTCTTATCCTCCATCTTGACTCTTACGGACAATACTAAGGGAAATGTACAAATTTTTAATTTCCGAAATGCTCATACACTTCATTATTATTGGCCCAAATTCATTTCGGGGCCTTTTGTTTTCAGACTCTTGTAATCTATGTCTTCCTTTCAAAGCAAGAGGACGAAAACAACTGAAAACGTACTTATGCACACCAGTAATATGTATTTACTTTAAAATTGTCCAGTTTCACGTACAGGTAAAATATTCTGCTCTTCGAATAGGGCGTTATGAAAACCATCGTTTGTGAGCACAGAAACACAGAACCATTTATAATATTCTGGCAAAATATCACAAATAATAAGTCACTCTAAGTCTTGTATCGACGCTACATGATCTCTGCCTGTGATACAGCATCGTAGAATGCTAAGGGAAAGCTATTTCTAGTGGTGCCTCTAAGTATTGGAAAACGTGAAAATGTCGTCCTTTGCCAGACAAAGGTTGTTTATCACTAATTTACTGAATGAAAATTAGCTGGAGGGTCGCAGCTTATTACTTGAGAGGAAATCAAATCATTTTGCGAGTTCTGAGTACTTACTCGTCCAGTTCCTCGTCGGAAGACATGTTGCAGATTAGCACAAGGTATCACAGATCATAGCTGACTGGCACCACACCTTCCCTCAGCCGCACACGGCCACGCGCACTGCACTGCCGCTCGCGCCCAGCGCACTGAGGGCCAGGACACGAGGGCTGTCCCCAGTTCTTTCGGGGCGGTGTCCGTCCTATTCAACCACCTGTGTATCCTTACAGCTACCTACCGACTTACAACGGAAGAAAAATTCGTGTAAATGTAAATGTTTTATGGTTTTCCCCGTTTTTTTTCTTCTAAAATTCCATTTGACCCCCTTTTAAGGACAGTAGTGTCACTTCGATGTGACCAAATCAACTTTGTCACATCAATGAATATGTCCAGATTTATGGACAAATTTCTTTCTGGATCATCACATAGATTTGTGTGTTTAGTCTTTTGTCATCACGCCCCTCAGTTAAATGTATTCACCGAGAAATCAGTTTATTTTAGGTTACGGACGGACAGACAGCCTCCATAATACGCAAATGAAAATAAATGTAAAGCTTTCCCTGTCCAAGCAATGAAGTGTGTGGGGAGTAGTTATACAACTTCACTTATTCTTAACCTCTGTACTAGGTGGAGGTCATTGATTAGCTTCAAGCTCTGGTCGCTTTACTCCTGTTATAAGATGCCCTTCTACCTCCATTACGAGAAAACCGATGGCTTCAATCGGTTGGTGTCGGGAATTGAACCCGATTACCTATTTCATTAAGGCCGTACCGCGTCAGGTTAAAACACACGAAACCATAGAAGAATTTTAATGCAGCATACGAGGAACAGTCTAATAAAAGTCTTTATATATATATATATATAAGCACATTTTTAAAATCGTATAAATCTTATACTGGCCGGGTAGCGTAGTCGGTATAGCGACTGGCTACGGACTGGACGATCCGGAGATCGAATCCCGGTGGGGGCGAGATTTTCCGCACCTGTACAGACCGGCCCTGGGGCCCACTCCGCCTTCTGTATAATGAGTACCGGGTCTTTCCTGGGGGGTAGAGGCGGCCGGAGCGTAGGGCTGACTCCCCACCCCATCTAGTGCCGAGGTCGTAGAAAGAGTAGAGCTATACCTCTACTCACCCTAAGGGCCTTCGTGGTCTATAAAAGGGGTGAAAACCTACCTAAATCTTACACTTTTAAATTGTATGTTTTATGTGTAACATTACAAAAACAGTGTCTGTAGAAAAGGGGCCGCTTAGACTCCTTTATAAACTTATCTTCATTTGTGTGGTATGTCAGAGGGTGGCCTATCTGCAGGTCGCAACATGTAGCATACACGTAAGAAAATTGAATTACATTAAATCTGTGTTGTGTTAGACTGAATAAGTGTTGTTTGTTTAGTAACAGACACAACTGGACGGCTTCCATGAACATCCGTTCAATTCACTGAGTTATTTTGGGTATAGTGTATAAGATACATTAGGTTAGGTTAATGAAGTTGTACATCGAACGTCACGGTTGAAGTTTTCCTGGTTTCGATCGGCGCTCTGGAGAACGCCTCTCATAACAGTTTTTTCGTGTTTTTTTTTTCGGAATACTATCTCAAACTGGGCTAGAACTGCTTTACTATTTATTATCCAATAAACATTCTGTAATTGAATACTTTGTAAATCGAGATGTTAAATAAAACACAAACCGACGAATAATAAAGGGTTGTATTATTAATACAATATGTCTATCGCCACCACCCTTGATGCTCAATGCTGCTGCTTCGTCTTAAGGGGGTTACGTTCAGTAGATACGGTTCCTTGCCGCGTAAATTTTGGATTGATAAAGCATGCTGTTGTTATTAAGGAGATAGTGCTTGTAGAAGACGATATATGCAGCAGATGGCGGAAGAGTGAACTGTCAGTTGTTATTCTAGGGGATAAATTGATGTGCAGTTGTAATGACATAGGACACCTGCTCTCAGAAGGAATTTGCAGTCCGATTCCCTGTTAATGGGTAACGTATACTGTGCCAGTAGAGATAATCCGCAAATTGATGACGACAGAGTGAGACAGCAGCATGTCAGAATGTGGCGTAGAGCATAGGTGTAATTGGGGAGGGGGGTGGAAACGGGGGCAAATGTCCCTTCAACATTTTTGCTACCTAAGAATATTTTTTTGGTTTCTGAATTGAAGAGGGGTAAATAAAAGAAATTTGATGAGAGTGGGAGAAACGGGGTGTATGTATATTAAGGACCGGTTCAAATCAATTTTCCCCATCTTTCTAACTTGAATACGTTATAAATTACAGATGCTAAACCCCATAGTCGATTTTGCGGCCCCCCAATTTTTTTTTTCCAAGTTAGCGCGTGCGATGCAGAGGATGACGTAGTGGTGAGGATCACATCGGTCGGCTGAGAACATCAAAGACGAATGTGAACGCAGCGCGAGTGTAGATTTTCGAAAACTGATTTTGGGCTGCTGAAGTAGCACTCTGCATGTCGCTAATTCCACAATACGAGGAACTGGAACTGGCTGTATGTGAATATGTGGAAGTGCTAGGGCGATATGATTTTTAATCTGATCCCAAGTTGGGGCAGATATATCAGTATGATCAGGATTTGTGTTTATGTTGTTACTGCAGTCGGATGAGTGAGTAACAGTTAACTTTGTGATGATTCTGTTTTGATTCTTATGCTGTGGGGAACCTAATTTATTGAACATATTTGGTAGTAGATTAAGTGTCAAGCAGACAGCTTGCTTGTGTGTTTGTAATAAATGAGATTCGTGGTGGTTCGTGCCATGTATTGGCGTGTACCTGGAGAAATAGCCCGACCAACGAATCGATTCAGACCTTGACATGCGAATGACTCTGGACCGTACGTAACGTCGAACTTTATCCATTGACCTTAATATGTCTTGGCCTAGCTGTCACAGTGTTGGGAAATGCGGAGAAGGAACATTTGGTGGCTTATAGGTAAAGTTACTGTTGTGGTAAATATGTTGTCAGCTTCAGTCAGTCTGTACTGTAATGGGAGGAATATTATTAACTGAAATATAAACTTGAGTTGTGTGCACGGAATGTATGAAGTGGACACATACTGCGCGTCATATGTAACTAACAATGTGTGTGTGTGTGTGTGTGTGTGTCCGTGTCTGTGTCTGTGAGTGTGTGTCAACTGTAGGGCTAACATACTTTTCCTATTGTCAGTACATGTCCTCTTTTTCGATTCAAAAATTTCCGTCCGCTTCGAGTTTTTTAAATTTTCAATAAATATTCGTTTTTTACTATTTGTTATTGCTTACAGCTTTTACATATTATAATGCTGCTGTGTTATCGAACTGGAAGGACCTAGAACCTTCTCTCTACTTCCTGATAAATAATGGATTGCCTTTGATGACTAATGTGTTTTCACCAATCTAGACGTGTTCGAAAAAGAAAGAAAAGGATTGAAGCGAAGTCGCGGTGATGACAAAAATTTAACCCATTTTCTAGCACGTCAGAAGTGGACCGAGTATTTTGAGAACCCAACAAATGGCAAGTGCCACCAGAACCGTTGAATATCACAGTTCTCCCACTTCTCCTCGCACATTGCAAAATTAAAGCGAGTTTTCTCATTAAGGCAACGAACGCGTTGAATGTTGGATAGCTCAGAGGGTTTATATTCTTACGGCACAATTTCAGACGGATTTCTTTTACAGATTTCCATAATTTCGTGATGAACAATGAAAAACTACTGAACAAAATCCGATCTATTGTTAGGTCATCATCAGGCCTAATTACAAGGATACAAAAACGTGGATATTAAACATGTAGTGTAAAAAACACAAAATACCTAAAATGTGTTACTTGAAACATATAAGACGTTAGAAAGTAAAGCGGAATAATTTGATGTGGGCGATTAAATGTGTACTTCTTGGATATGACTTTCGTAAATAGCAGTCAGATCATCTAAGTGTAGAGGAAGTGCGTGTAGAGTATAATTAGCTTCAATTCCTTGATCTTGTTTTGTTACTGTCACTTATTTGATTATTTTGGTAAAGCTATTTAAAGTTGTGAAGTGAGAGAGAAAACCAACAAGATGCAACAGTTAGATATTTATTTTTAACAATTTCTCAACATGTTTCGGGCATCATTATGCCCATCTTCAGGAGAACAAGACGTGTGTTACTGCATGTGGTGTGTGCGCTGGTTCTGCTGGATGTGGTTGGTAGCGGTTGTGGGGCGCTGCGTTGTGGGGTGCGAGCACTGTGAAGGTTACTGTTCACAGTGCTCGCACCCCACAAGGCAGCGCCCCACAACCGCTACCAACCACATCCAGCAGAACCAGCGCACACACCACATGCAGTAACATACGTCTTGTTCTCCTGAAGATGGGTATAATGATGCCCGAAACATGTTGAGAAATTGTTAAAAATAAACATCTAACTGTTGCATCTTGTTGGTTTTCTCTCGCACTTCACAATTTGCTCACGATGCACGGTCACAGAAACCTAAAGCTATTTAAAGTTGTTTAATATTACTTATATCTTGCTATACGAAAACACGTCAGTCTTACAGATCCCGTTAGGCGTCTTAGTTGCTGCTTGCTTGAATGCACTAACATTTTATTATCACACCTTAAAACTAGGGCGTTTGAACAAGTGGCACCGATAACAATTACTGAACTAGAACAATGCGTAGCGGTTCATTAAATCGTTGAATTTAGGAGAAACTGATCGTAATTTTTTTTGGCATTCAAACAAATAATAATTGGAGCGATTTTTTTATAGTTTTTTGAAGCATTACTCTGCTTACTTGTGTTATGATGACAGTAATCCTCCAGCAAATACAGACGTATTTACTTTTCCCTTTACCACTGTCGCACAGGGGTAAGATGCTAGCTTGTAACCGCTGTGGCCCGGATACTGTGTTAACTTTCGTTGAGCTGCCTCCGATAATCTGTATATTAATGTCTAGTACACTCATACAACTATTCTACAAAGAAATTTCTACATCTTAACTATTTGACTCTTACACCATGTCGATAAGTGGCAAATTTGGTTGTTTGCAATATTGCTTTGTTTTGGTTCCCTGATGATGATGACATGTGGATCGCAACATGTAGGAATATTACTTGTGATATTATATTATAAATACCTAGGGATTAAGTTGTGCATTTTGTTGCTTTAATGTTGCGAATTGAATATAGTTAATGCATGGGCTGAACAACATAAAAGACCACCCTGTCTTGTACATGCGCTTTCCTCCAAATCGCATTTATTATTCAAAAAACCGGAAAACATTTTAATTTTGCTATTTGTAGGACAACAGATAACAGCGCAATAAATTCGAACACCCCTAAATAACTCCTTACAATGACTGTATCATCAACATTGTACCCACTATCATCAATGCGAAATTAAATACGTTACAAGTGTACAGAACGGAGAAATAGAAGTTCACAGCATATGGCATACATAAGGGGTGCAGTTTTCAATTCAAATATAATCATTCACTTATTTTAAAGTGAGCTCTATGTGTTTCAACAAAAAAAAAAACCACATCGCGAAATTTACGACTTTCTAAAAAAGAAAACTTTATCCTTACACGTAAAGAATGAGCTACCCTTCTTACCATGCATCTTGTGGTCATATATAACTTGCGCTAAGTATTGTTATAATTATTGATACCTGAAGATGGCCTTTTAAGACCGAAACATGTTGTTTATTTGATATTAAAGCATATAAAATGAATTGTTAGTGACGCTTTCTGTGTTAAATTCTTTAGCATTAAATGCCACAATTTTAAGTGCCCGAATGTGATACCTAGACTGAAATTAGTAACGGTCCTGTGGCGGTGTCTGGAGGCTGGCTGCCTGCGCCGATGTCAGATAGCAACAGGTATAAGAACCGAAGTGTCCTCCTGTTGCGACTAATACCTTAATACGTCAATAACAAGCAAACTCATGTGGGTTCGGAGGCTACATCTATCTTCGATGACATCAGGGCACTGTGAGGGTATTTAGTAAGCGGCAGCTGTGACGTTCAAAGCAGTTGTGCCGACCAAGGGTTGAGTGAAGTTCGTAGCGGTCTTGACTGACGAAGGAAACCGAAGTTCAGAAGACCGGTCGAGTTTCCCATTAACAAGGTAGCAAAGTCGGCACATGACTTATTGTCTTAATCGACTACCCTGAGTGAGGTTTTCGGTGACTTTCCTCAGTTGCAAAGCAGATTCCGGTGTGTAGTTAAAAGGAGGCACGGCCAGGTTCATCGTTGCGTAGAGGTCTTGATCTGGGTGATTATCCGTCAGTCGTAGAGGCATTGAGCCAGCGGGATCACCAGCATACTAGGTTGCATCTGTGATGTCTAGATCACCATAGTTTCCTCTAAAGGTACTATTTGTCAGACGGCAGACTCCTGCCACGGGTAGCAACATTGCTTACTGTGAGCTCGTCAGATATCTCAGACAGGACGTCGTAACCGGTTAACCCAGCTCATCCCCTGCAGGCACGAAATGTTTAAAATTACAAGATGAGGCGAACTGAGATTCGGGCAAATCTCCGTCCATAGCTAGGGGAGAAGGCAGATCTCCGAAACTTTGGACGTCAAAGCTGACCTGACGCTGCAGGTGGGTCCGAGAAGATTTTATTGCATTCCTCAGCGTTAACAAAGTTAAAAATAAGTCTGCTTTTATGTCTGCAAACACCAGATGTTTCATCAAATGGATGTTAGTGAGATTTTGGACACAAACAAACCACCAAATTTTCTTCTAGGGACAATATTGTGGGCGTTGTGAGCCCTTGTCTTCTTACTGCATTCGCACAGTAGTGATGGCTGTTTCATGTCCAGCACAGTTTCGGATATGATCTTTTTTCCGAAGCTGACAAATTCATGCTCTGGACGAGCAGTTTTCGCTTTTTGCTGCCACGTGCTGATACGTTTTTTTCGCCATATTCAGCTTTGTATATATTTTGGTTATTTGGCTGTTTGACCGGCATTTCATGTGGCCGAAATACGAATGTTCGGAGGCGCTAACCCACATATTCATGGCATGATCCTTGATTCACCACAGGAACTTTACCTTTTATTTTTTATAAATCGCAAATTACTTAAACTTTTATTAGTAAAGCAGTCCCATTACAGGCCTGGACAGGCCCAGAGGGTTCCAGGAAGTTAAGGTTCCCAGATTTCATGACAACGGCACAGAATGGTGGTAAGGTTGTCAGTCCTACGCATCGGCCCCCTTTACCCCCAGGAAATGCTCCTGGCACTCATTTCCGTTAGAAGTTGAGTCGACCCCAGGGCCATAGTGCGATCGGAAGGATTTTATGTCAATGAAAAAATCCAGTGACACCAGCTGGGATCGAACCATCGACCTTCCGATTTGTAGCACAGCACCCACACTTTTATTAGTGGTGTTTGTATTATTATTCATACCGTGCATATTCTTACAACCAACACATTCACCAACAAATGCGCCTAATAAAACACAATTCATTACAGCCATTAAAAGTACTACATGTTTCGGCACTGGGTACCATCTTCACGGAGTTACAGAACAAAGCATTATAAGCCCAATACCTTAGTCTAGG
>Ga0136643_10011149_pt1 | contig 13325 bp, 9 predicted proteins | sample TergutLab28metaG_FD_96883 | JGI IMG/M metagenome (GOLD analysis project Ga0136643, IMG submission 96883) | Labiotermes labralis P1 segment gut microbial communities from Petit-Saut dam, French Guiana - Lab288 P1 (version 3) (version 3) | ecosystem: Host-associated > Arthropoda: Insects >...
CCAAGACCCTATACGCCCCCCTCTCCTCACCCATACGCGCCACATGCCCAGCCCATCTCATTCTTCTCGATTTTAACACCCGCACAATATTGGGTGAGGAGTACAGATCATTTAGCTCCTCGTTAAACGGAATGCATAATCCTTAATACCACCAGAATTTACCTAAGGTCTGCGCTCTTTTGGGATTTTACACGGCGTAGAACGGTAGTTCCTTACAGACGTTTCGGGACAACCTAATGTTCCCATCTTCAAGGGGCTTGAACTACTTGACCTTTGAATATGGGCCCGATGGGGTGTCCCGAAACATCTGTAATCAAATACAAATCTAAAGTACGTTACATCTCAGAAGAGCGCATATCTCATTTACACCGCAGCGGAAACCAAAAACCATGCCAATATTTAATTCGTTCAAGTATAAAATATTTCACTTCAATATTGTGTCCAAATTCTATTATATTTGTTGCATTGTATGTGGCTGTAAATCTGTCAGCAGTCACAGACACGCCTCACTCGTGCACTGTGTAAGTTGTCCTTAAGCAGTGCGTCAGTACCTGTGATTTCTTGACCAACATGGTGATCCTTTGAGCACGAAGGCGCGTTCATTTATGTGGGAGTTGGCATGCCTGCAACTACCGATGGTGTAGACAAGAAGTAATCGAATGTATGTATGTATGTGTGTGTACGTATATGTGCCGGCAAATAATGTGCTAGGAGCGCCTATTGACTCTGGTCGTATTCAAATATATCAAAAGTGTATTTAAAAATATTGTGTAATGATTCCGCTGAATTATGGATATAAACGTTTCATAAATTTAGTTACTGCGACCTACGCTTTTTCCCTTTAAGACGAATCTGCTATGCCCAAAACTTTGCGGAGTAAAGTAAACTAAAATATGATGTGATCTTGACAAGTTCGTGCTATCAACAAAGAAGGATAAATACTGGGCGCCATTCTGATCTTCCACATAGCGCATCCAATGACGCACGCACGCACGCACACACACAGTCCTTTCTCACGCTTCCCCCAAAATCTATGCAGATGCCAGAACAAATAAGCCCCTATTGCTAACATACTCAACTCAGTCTCGCTGCTCTCTCTACAGCACTGCCACTCATCTATAGGAACAGCTACCTAGTTACGCTATCAAAATAAACGTTCTTTTTTGGGGGGGCTTGAAGAAATTATTGATTTTCTTATTACGTAACTTAAAACATTGAAATTTATGGGAACGAGAAACTGTTATCAGCATGCTACCGAACGAGCGAAGTTTGGAAGTGCCGTTAGCATAAAAAAGGATTACTTGACATTGAGCAGCCAGCAACAAACGGTTATGGCAGTCGCAAAATGGAATTCCTAAGCACTGCCAGAAGACAAACTGACCCATTATAATGTTGTGTATGCAACACACACGAATAACTCCACAATTAATCCAAACGTTGCACACTAGGGCGTTCAGTATAATTCCTGAGGCGAGAGGCCGTAACAAAGACTACAAGATGCTGCTGTCACTGTTAATTCTCGAAACAACAACAACAACGACAATAATAATAATAATAATAATAATAACAACAACAACAACAGTAACAAAGAAATGCGATGAAGAAAGAAGCTAAGAAGATTTTAAAACACAAGGAACGCATAACAGAAATTAAGCTCATGAGGGATGTTAAAAGCAACATCGATACTGCTACTATTTCAAAATCACTAGGACAATACCTGAGCAACATAACAGGAAAGCGCGAAATTAAGGAACTACAAAAACATGACAGCAAAATAGATTAATGCAAAATGTGATACCCGTGCTATATTGAGCTGATTCTGATTACAGGAAAACTAATGAAGAGCGCCTTTCAGTTGGCATGTCGTTAATTTCGGATTAAGTAAGACACAGTAAGAAATGCCTAAAAATGTGTGGTGTGTACAGGGGATTCAGTAAAATGATAATTATGTAATAATGAACACAGAAAATGTGAACAAATGAGATCTGTCTATATTTCAAATAACGCCTTTATTTGCTGGTAGCTTCTGATAGCGTCCCAGAACTTCGGGCCGAGATTTGAAGCCGGGACCTTTAATCAAGCCAACTTTTTTTATGTTATTCATAAAGCGTATGTTCTCACAATTTATACACAATCGAACACATACACTCCGTGAAGCACCATTTTTGACATATCAACTGCATGTTTCCACCACGGAGTGCCATCGTAAGGGTGTCATTATAGCAAAGATATATAAGAAAGCAGACCAATCAGTTGACAAACATTGTGTATCACAGAGTGCATATGTTGGATGATACATAAAAAATGAAGCCAACACGTTAATAGCTCGATGGCAACTGTCGAAGTGAGGTCTTTACTACGATTACTGGAACCATACGTCACTAATTTTGGCCGGCAGATCACGACATCCGGGTGCTACGATAGGAACTTCTTAGCCGTTGTATTATAGCATAATTTGTGCTTGTAGTACGATAATTGCAAGTAGCGCTATATGAATCTGAAAACTGAAGTCGAACACCAAGAACGTTTGCCTTGCCCCACACCCACCCCATTTTCAAACGGTTTTCCATTTCCAGCACATGACCTGGACATATCAAAATCATAAATTTAAGTTGCTTATTGACTTTTTGAGTTATAACAAATTGGCGGTTCACAAGAATATTGGTAATTGCTTTATAATGATTTATATATAAATCGGCGTGTTCCTTCTTCACCTTTCGAACACCGAAAAAAAAACTTTTATGTTCAGATTCATGGCGTGAACTCAGAGAAAACGTAGTGTGGGTCCATTATAATGATCGGTGAATGTTGCTCTTCGAAATGATCGCCGCAAAACACGCGAATAAATTATGTGGACAAAATGGACAAAATGCTGAGTAATTACAGAACCTGACTCATTTACAGTAATCTTAGTAATTAACCAACTTAACGCAAAAAAATCTTGTTTTATAATAGGTTTATTTATATGCCTCTACATGTTTCGAGCACTACTGTGCTCATCATCAGGAGGTCAAAATTGTATTATACAGCATCTGGTATCATCACACCTGTAGGTGGCCGTCCTGTGCACCTGTGCATGTGTGATGATACCGGATGCTGAGTAATACAATTTTGACCTCCTGATGATGAGCACAATAGTGCTCGAAACATGTAGAAGCATATAATAAACTTATTATAAAACAATATTTTGTGCATTAAGTTGGTTAATTACTAAGATTATACTGAGATGCACGGTCGGCAAAACATTAAAAAAAAACTAAAAAAATAATTTACAGTAGTACAATATTTGGTTTACCAGGTTAACTGGAAGACTCCTCTTTAGTTGACGAAGGGAAATATCCATTTACAAAGAAACAAATAAGAGGCCGGCTGCGCTGTTACAGCAGTGTGTTTGTAAACACTGCCCACGTGACTGAATTCATCATATGGGCCACCTCGTAGTAGGACTACTATATGCGTAGTATAAACCAAGGTTTACCTAGTAGTATTAAGTGCCATATAACAGCAATTACGGCAATATAATGGTCATAAAAATGCAGTTTCAATAATCTTTGTATATGTTGTCATGTTAACATACATGACACATCAATTCACATTATTTAAGGATCTCCCTCCCTCCAAGTAACCCTTCTCGGTTCTTCCGTCTTCTTAAAAACAACTCTCCTGCTACCACTCCTTCCACAAACACAGCAGCAAGTGGCCCAGGAAATGCAAGTAATGGAAATGCTGAAATGAAGAAAATGTCTCAGAAGATCTATCAGTGGGACAGTTAAAATATGAATTGAAATACTTATCAGGCAGGATATGTAAACATCTTAGAGATGTTTTCCATAAGAAGTACGGGGGGAGGGGGTTTGTTGAGGTGTTGGTGGGAGTAGGAGGGAGGTTTTATGACGGCCATAGTGAAGGCAGTTGTAAGTCGAAGTACTTTACGAAACGACCCCATAAATGACAGCAGTAAACAGCTACTTCAAATGCTGCCCATTAGAGGTCTAACTCGGAAACCTTTTGTGCGGTTTTGTCGGAGTGAAAATCGTATATTAGTGACTAAGGAAAACAAATTAGACATGTCATATAATCCAGTCAACAAGAATGGGGAGACAACTAATGGAAGGGAGAACTCGCATAAATACAGCTTAGGCCTGTTATAGAAGTTGATCGGATATCATCTTCACTTGTGAAGTGCACAAGTAAACAAATGCTCCTTATATTGCTCATTGAGGACAAATTCATAAATTTATTATGATGAGGTTAGTGGACTATGAGGTTATTCTAAACCTGAACTTATGTGGTAAACATTTTAATTGTAATTCTTTTGGGGGATATACATGAAGGCCCACAATATTACTTTAAGGTTCAAAACCAATCTGAAGCAGTCCAAAAATAATGTAATCCGCGTTTTTCATGCCTTAATGGTACACGTACGACGTAAACTAGTCTATTCATTTACGGCAGAAGGTATACCGGGATGATGGTATGTCCTTAACCTTTATCCTGCTAAAGTGTAGAATAGGGTGAGCTCCTAATAATGTCAGCAAATGGCAGATGTGAACTCGATGTTTAAAGGGTTAACCCAAGCAGCAAGGAAACAAGCTGCGCCTGTCAAAAGTGTGATGGGTTGATTTGGCTAGGGTAGGGAAAGGTGGTGAAATGTGGTGTGAATGTGGTAATGAACTTCCAAGTTCCATAAAATGCGGAGAATATAGTTTGTTTCCTTCCTGGCCGGGCTAAGGACTTATCAGCACCCCTGTAAAACCATCGTACGGTAGAGATAGCTTCAGCAGCAGCATTAGGTGCATTACTTTCTCATTTGACACAACATAGAAGTGACATTCTTATACATTCTTAGTGACTGGGCTAAGGACTGCACAAACGAGAAATCGTGGTTCGACTCCCAGCGAGGGCAAGGCTCTCTCTTCTACAAAGAGTCTAGGTCAACTCTGGTGCCCGTGAAGCCTTCTATGCAATAGATATATTGCACTATTTGCCCGGGGTAAAGTGGTTGGGGGGCGTGAAGCCGACCACTCACCGCCCTTAACAGTTCGGTTAGAAAAGTCTGGAGCTAACTCCACCTACGCAAATGTATTCATGGTGTTCACAGGTACACTGTTGTGTTCATGAGGACACTGCAACCTTCACGTTTATCTAATGACAGCAAACAGTGAATAGGAAGTGGAGTGGCTGCAGCGTCTTCAGTGTCAGCTTCAACGTCAATCACCACTATGTATGTATGTATACATATACTGCAAACAATTTACAGCCGTAATGAATTTAGGAACCCTGACCCACTACCTGTAATAACAACTGGCCTTCACTGTATTATACGTCTAAGTATACCCCTTCGTAAAACTAAACTGCAGAGGCAGACGCCAGTACGTGCCAACAGTTTTGTATAAAGTAGTTATGTTTGCTTCCAACAACACGGCAGTAAATATTCCAATACTATATCAGGAAAATTTCTTAGGACACTGTATGTCCTCCGCCTTACGAAGGAAGCAAGTTTCACCCTGCTGATTTTCACGAGCCAATTTTCTAATATTTTGGAGATGTGCCGATTCGAATATGACTATGCAAGCAAGGCTTAAAGCTTTAAAATTATGACTCAACGACAATAAATCTAATTGCAGTATGGGTATACAAGGGAAAATTCTCTTACGCTAAGAAAGGAGCCATTCTCCATACTGTCGACATAATGAACGTTATGTGAGGAAAACATACGGCGCAGTACAAGAGTAAATATTTGATATGTTAAGAGGATAACATATGGAAACATGGGGGAATTTAAATCTCTTCCATGCTTAGAATTATTAGTTGGCAGCGTTCCGGACGGTGACGTTCGCAGCAAGCAGTAAGCGTCGTCAGGCAGAGATTCTGAGTGACACACCTACAAGACACACAGTCATGCGAATGCCGAAGCACATATACGACTTCGCCCTTGGCATAAGATATATAAATTTGTTTACTGCTAACACGACAAATATTCTTCAAACGTAGTCCGCTTAAACGTGTTGCACAATGGCGCTGAAGCCATCTCCGGCATGTCGCCCAGAGCCAGTATTTAATAAAATATTGGAGAATAGCCTGCATTTAAGAAAGGATCTCCCTCGTTTTAAAGACTTTCCTAGTAATATATTTTTTTTAAAACAAAGTTTCGATTCGAAGTACACCACACTCAAGGCGTACCCAATTAAACGGTAGATTTAAGCATCCATACACAATATATACATACAATCTAATTAATGATACGTATTCATAATCCAACTACAATAAACAGCAAACACATTATTATGGGATCATTGTTTTATCTGACCCATACTGTTGGCCACTTTCAGCCACTGCGTACGAGCGGCAGCAGAGTAGGCTACGGTTAATGCTATGGGAACCGAAAGCAGGTGACCAATGATGTGGGCCACTGAGTCACTGCGAATTCCCCGGCGAGTACTCAGTTTTTCTATACCTTACAGATCATATCTATATAAAATTTACAAAAACTGTTTAAGAAGTTAGGTTAAAAGTTTCAAATTGTATAAAACGATAAGTTTTATGCCGCTATCGACTGCCTATTTAACGGCACAATAAATGGCTACGTAACGGAAATGTTACAGTACGAAACAAGTTTTATGGCGTGAGTGAGGCAGGTAAAAGGGAAGGAAGGCAGCTTTGAATCCTTTCTTCCTTCAAATGTGTTTATACGGTAGTGTAATTAAAGTCATGGAATATCTCAAGATATGAGTGAAGATGGTAATGTGGATAACTGATAAACGTAGAAGATTCTCAGAAGCTTATAAGAAAGCGTAAGTATTCACCCAAGTTTATGAACGATGAAACCTATTCTTCTGCACGCCTTTTATTTCTTCATCTCCTTTTTACCTTTTCGTTAGATCCTGTGTTCTCGCATAGCCCTATGGGAAGACAACAAATAACATGGCGGCTATAGCCAGCGGGGAAGCAAAGCTCAACTGGATAATTTATTCTCCTGTTCCCTGATATAACAGCAGAAGAGCCGGGACGATAAAATAAGTTGAAGGAGACCTGCGAGGTGGATACACCGTTACACTCTCTTTACGTAAGTAGTAGACCTCTCGATAAAGGTATAAAAGAGGACATGATAATTATTTTTAGATATTTATCAGTGGCATGTATACCTATACACACACACACACACACACACACACACACATTCAGATGGATTTAAATACCTTATATGTCAGGACATACATTTGGGCTCTGGGTGTGTGTGTGTGTGTGTGTGTGTGTGTGTGCGTGCGCGCGTTTATAACGGAGAGAAATCTAAACGTTTAAAGTCCAAAGAATGCTCTGAGAGCTGACGAATAAAAAACCAACTAGATGTCACTTGTTACTTTTATTTTACTTCTTACAGCCTCAACATGTTTCGAGCATTAGTATGCCCATCTTCAGGAGTTTGTAACTATGTTGTTGAACTACCACATTGGCCGTTTTGTTCTTGCTTTGTTGTGTGTTGAAGTTAGGGTGCGGTTCGGCTAGGCTGGTATCCAGCCGAAACGCACCCTAACTCCAACACACAAAAGCCATCACAGCACTCGTCTCTGCAAAATCTGTGACAGGATGCTTTGCAGCCCATCACAAATCAAGAATCAATAAACTGGAAGTGTTTGCATCTCCAGAGATTTAACCGAACGGCGTATTTGCTGATCACGCTGAAGGCTGTAAGGACATGAGAAGCGCTCGGTCTTCATACAACAATGGATGAAGAGGCGGTTATATGAGCCGGCGGTTTTTATAGCCAGTAGTGTTATCTAGGAATGCCGGTTTGGTGGCTACTTGGTTAAGGCGTGGGTCAGCTGCCGCTCGCCTGCTTAGATTGTGGGCTCGAATCCCACCTGCTGCATGGACGTCTGTGTCCATGTGAGTTTTGTATTGTCACGTACAGGTCTCTGCGACGAGATGATCAGGAGATCCGAACATGGCGCGTCGTTGTGTGTGATCTAGAAACCTAATCATGAATGAGAAAGGCCATGGGCCGCTTTCGGCCGAAGCGCCACAAGAAAAGAAAGTACTTTATCTAAAAATACAAGTATTGGCATGATTATCGAGCCAATGCTTGTATTTTTACATTTGTAAATAACGTCATCGCGCACGGACCACGTTCAGAAGACGATAGATGCTGTATTGGTCAAGAAATGCCTAGCCTTTTATGGAACCATGATAGGAAGACCCTGACTGCGCCCTAATAGTGTTCACGTGAATGAAGTCCGCAACCTCAAACCGTATTTACTTCCGAATCAATGCAATATAAACCACTCATACCCGTGTCTCCGTATGAGACTTATTTCCTTCAGGATTTGAGACTAAAATTAGTCCCCGGCCCACATCTCCCACAGGCATCGTTACGTTAAACATCGAGCACATCTTCCCTAGTCTTTTTGGCTGACAGTGTAAATTATGAGAATTCACATTGTGTAATTTTACATCCTCCTGTTACTTCAACTCCTCTCGATTCAAGTATTATCTACAAAGTCTCTTCAAGGGCTTTGTTTATCTTATAGATCTCAAGAAAGAAACTCGCTCGGGCGCGCACGTAAAAACATTTACGTCACAGACATACAAATGAATTCGCTGCAAATATCCAATTCGTCAGCACATATGAGCCACTAGTACTCACGGATGGTAATAAGATAAGATCTCATCTTCGATCCCTTGTCGATCTTTCTCACTCTGTTTCTAGCCTTACCCATAACTTACATGTTTGTGTCACGAACAACACTGTTGAGGAATGAGGTTTACTGCACACCGTTTACTTCTGAAGCATACAGCTTACAAATTGTCTCCATAAAACACTCGAGCAGGAAACTAGCTTGTGTGTTAACACAGTTATAGGAGCATTGGTCAGAAAATAAGTTTACATCGCGTGTAAGTTTTTAACAACAGAACTTACAATAATTTTATTACAAATGAAAAGCTCTCGTTGAACGATTACTGTCTGTTTCCAGCGTTTAAGCTTTCAAAGATGATCAAGTAAAGGAAATAGTTGTGCTAAGATGGCTGCCAGGAGAGAACACGGACCTCTATCAACCGGGAGAAAGAAGTTCGCCCACGTTATGATAAATACCTCAGGTTTGGCGGACACTGTGCAAAAATGGTGGGACGGCAGTAAAATCGAATGCGAAATGTCATTAAACTAAAACAGTTGAAAACAGGAAGCATATTATGAAACTGAGGCTGTCTAAATGTTACCCTGCAGGTCCCCTTCGTACCTTGGAAAACGCCTTATTCCTACTTATTGAACGGGAGTATCCTACTGTAAATTTCTTAAAGACCGATTCACTCTCCTCTACCGGGTACAAAATAAACTTAGAAAGGTAAAGAACAACGCCGCCGTCGAGACTACGCGGGAGAGAACATAAAAGTGCATACATTCTAAATCTTGGCACTACACGATCCTGGTGATCAGTTCCATGCACCCGATTTACCAATACACTTGTTTTAAACGAAATTACAGTGCAGGTATCTTGAAGTATGCTACATGTTACTACATTAAGAGGGGAAACGTGAATTTACTAAAATTTTAGGCGTTCAACGGGAAGAAAACTGCCAAAGTAACGAACAAGCCAGATGTATCAAATTAAAAATGAAGGGAAAGTTTCAGATAAAAAGAAGAGAGATTGCTTATCTTCGTAGCGTATAACACAGAATTACAGAACAGAACGGCACACAGCATTCTTGACTTACCCCGACCTAACGAAAAATCTTAAATTGTAATTAAGGTAATGTGTTCAGGTCTGAATCTACACATTTTCACCTAAGTTACTAAAGTAACGTTACTGGAAAGTGTGAAAACCTGACACTATACTCACACCAAGATGCACTTCAGGCGATTCTGATACAGGTTTCACATCAACAGACGCAAGAAACTCGTCACACAATTTTCATCATCCTGAACAAGCAATTACTGAGAATGAATACAGATACAAACACGTGCAGTTCTACTGTTACAAGATCAATGCACACAAATGAGGCTGTATTGGCATTACTGCAATTACTCTACAATGACAACTACTGGGAAGTATGAACATGTAGAAGGCGTGATTAGCTTGTATATGACTTTCTATCAACGAATAATAAATACGCAACTGAGGTCGAAGTGCTGTATAGCATGCAGATCCTGATTGAAGAGGTGGTGTAAGCGGGGATTTCTAGTTGCGTCCCGCGGTCACTTTTCAGATAACGGCTGTGTATCAGTTGCGTCCCGGGCTGTTTAGGGTCAGAGTACTAGTTGCGTCCCGCAGTCACGTTTCAGGCATAACAGTTGTGTACCAGGCTCTCGAGGGTCAGAATATTAGTTGCGTCCCGCTGTCACTTTTCAGGTAAATATCCTCGTCATTCAGGGCTTCCCGAAGTTCCGTTTCCAAAAAAATTTTGCTGACAAAATGGTGCGTTGGTGTTGTACTGACACAAAATGTAAATGTTGGGGGGGGGGGGATGCACAACCATGATGCAGACAGGGAAGCCTGCTTAAACCTACAGATATCAAATAATTCTGTCAAAAGGAAAGCAATGGGAGGACTTGTGTGAAAGACCGCACAAACTGATACTCAAAGAACTACGCAGCCAGTAATTGGATACTCTGACTTACGAAGACATTAGATAGGAACATTAGCATGAGCATGCATAAAGCAAGCTTCTCCCAACAGATATTGAAGAAACTCATGAAGCATTAAGTTCTGTACCAGTGTTCACAAGTTCGACAGAACTTGCTTGTTAATGACTCGGAAAAACTATTGTAATGTTTTCATGCGAAAACAACTTACAGTTTTTAGCTCTATTGATGGGCTTTACGTCAACGGGGCATTCAAATCAGCACCGAAGTTTTTCCACCAACTGTTTACAATTCATTGACTCACTGTGTTCAACTTGCATTTTTCTTACCGGCCAATTAACATCCAGCGTCCTATGAGGATGTATTCAGCCATATGGTATCAGAGGCTGCAAAACTTGGTGTGAATGCTTTTCCAACAGTTCTTTACGCTGACTTCGAAACCGCCAATCAGAACGCAGTAACAACAGTGTGGCCAGGTTTGGAAATTAAAGCATTTCATTTCCATTTAGGACAGAGTTCGTGGCGGAAAATACAATCTTTGGGACTCAGCAAGCAGTATGGAAAGAAAGACTCTTGAGTTAGGTCAGTTCTTGAAGAAAATATTCGGATTGTCCGTTTTACCACCGGCGGAAGTCTGTGACTGCTTAGCGTTCGAATTTTTATCCAATCTTTCGAACGACAAGCGAGTGGAACAGTTTTGCAGCTACCTGCTAAAAAATTATATTGATGCAGACTCCACTTTTCCTCCGCCTGTTTGGTCCGAATGTACTGCATCATCATACAGGACCATAAACGCGTGAGTTATTCCATGCCAACTTCAATGCACTGTTTTACAGTGCGCATCATAAAACTTTTGTTCTTGTAACTGCAATGCAAAAAATACAGAATGAGACCTACATCGAAATGAGAAGTGTCGCTACACGAAGATTTAGAAATTCAGCTACATTCAAACAAGAGGACTTAAATCTCCTCTAAATCTGGGCAGTGTAGGGTTAACCTGATTTCAAGAATCGAATTTGTTTCATCAGTGTCGTATAAATTTCTATCACACAAACACTTGTAGTTCCTTATTGCTTGCATTTACGATGCCACTTGCCACTTCTGTCACTGTGCATGCTATTGCACAAAAGATAACAGTGAGCTACGAGATTTTAGGTCAGAATGTATACATTTTAAAAATAAATGTAAATTCATGATACTAAAAATTACGTTGATGTCACAAATAAAGGAAGCATTTGTTTGATCCAACGTGAATACAATATCTACATTACAATATCCATTCCAGTTCTGTTCTGATGTCTCGTTTACAGGCACAGTATTTTCGAGAAACTGACATATTTTATTTGTGCTTAGTTTATTAATTTCAGGTTTAACGTTTGTGTTCTTGCTACTCTCATTATTGGTGTCTTTTCCTTATCATGAGTGAAAACAACTGTTCACACAAAAATGCACTACCAAATACCAAAACATATTTGGAGAACAAATTGAGTAACTTCTGGACATGGAACAACAGTACGTTAATGAAATATTATACAGGCGATTCTGCAGAATGGATAAGAATTGTATAAGCACAGTTCATTGGTCAGGTGCTTGGTACTGCGAGACTTACTGCATTAAAACTCTTTCCGCACACAGTGTTTTCATCAGATCATAAAAATAACTTGAAATGAACGATATTAGGAACGAAATGTGTCTGTCTTCTTCCCCGAAAAGATTTTTTAATAGGGCTTAAACATTAGACAATAACATTATACAATGTAACAGCTGTGTTGTCGATATCATTTAACAATTCTGCATGTGTGCGTATAATTGTTTATAAAGTAAAGTACAATAAAACTGTGGGGGACCGCAGTAGAATAGTAGCATAGGTGCTGTTATACAAATTGGAAGGTTGCTGGTTCGATCCCAGATGGTGTCTTTGGAATTTTTCATTGACATAATCCTTCCGATCGCACTATGGCCCTGGGGTCGACTCAGCCTCTAACAGAAATGAGTACCAGGAGCATTTTCCTGGGGGTAAAGGCGGCCGGTGCGTAAGGCTGACAAACTTACCACCATCCTGTGCCGCTGTCATGAAATCTGGGAACCTTAACTTCCTGGAACCCTCTGGGCCACTCCAGGCCTGTAACGGGATTGCATTACCTTTGCAGTAAAACTGTAAGAACCTTCCAATTGTTGAACATTTTGTACACCCATAACTTTCCATGCAACTGATGCAATTCCTTACTAATCGCGGTAAGCAACCCGTCACGTTTCGGACTGACAACTCGGGACGCAACGGATATAATACCTTTCTCACCTTGGGACGCAACTGATACACTTGAAGCGGTCACCTTGGGACGCAACTGATACAATTTCTTGACCGCGGGACGCAACTCTACTTCCCCGGTGTAAGTAGGCCAGTCTGTATTAATAAAACACAGTAATAATCTAATCAAATGCCGGTCTCAGTGGCTGCACGGTCTAGGGCGTAGGACTGCGGCCGCTCGCCTACTGAGATTGTGGGTTCGAATCCCACCTGGAGTATGGATGTTTGTTGTGAGTGTTGTGTGCTGTCAGGTAGAGGTCTCTGCGACGAGCTTATTACTCGTCCAGAGAAGTCCTACCGATTGTGGTGCGTCGTTTGATGTGATCTAGAAACCTCGTGAATGAGGCGGCCCTGGCCCAGTGGGGGGGGGGGGGGGGGGGCGGTGGGGCCAAAAAAAATTAAAAAAAATAGGAAACAGACCCCGGGGGCCGCACAGCA
>Ga0136643_10011150_pt1 | contig 13324 bp, 4 predicted proteins | sample TergutLab28metaG_FD_96883 | JGI IMG/M metagenome (GOLD analysis project Ga0136643, IMG submission 96883) | Labiotermes labralis P1 segment gut microbial communities from Petit-Saut dam, French Guiana - Lab288 P1 (version 3) (version 3) | ecosystem: Host-associated > Arthropoda: Insects >...
ATAGGAGTCATACCGATTGTGGTGCTTCGTTGTGTTTGATCTAGAAACCTCGTGAATGAGGGGGCTCTGACCCACTGGGGGGTGGGGGCTGTCGCGCCAAAAACAAACAAAATAATCCATCCAAGCTTTTGTATACGCTTTACTGATGTTAAGTAATCCCTGAAGATGATCAAAGATAGATCGAGACATGTCGGATTTCCGACAAATCGCGAGTAAAAATACAACTTTAACTTTAGTGCATTTGTTGGTTTTATTGTTTAAATTGTTTATTAATTCACGGACATGAATAGCGTTAAGATTGTTTTAACAGTATTATTTCGGAGTAGGCCAGTTGCACGTGGCTTTTTTACTTCCTCCAATAATTCGTTCTCCTTTCAGCAGATGGGACATAAAAGCCCTTCCAACCTCCATCCGAATCATTTCTTTCTCTATTGTTGCAGATCAGCTGGCGCAGGCACATGCAGTTTAGTGGTCTGCAGTTACGACCGCAACAAACATTAACTTCTGTTCAAATAATGAATTGATGTTAGCCCACCCATTTAACCGTTGGTGATCTGTCTTTGTCGCTCTTGTCTAATTTGGTATTTGAGGAGTTTAAGAAAGACACGAACTGTAATGGTTGAGGTTACCGGTAGGGCGTAGCCGAACAAATGAGGAATGAGGAAGATTTTTGTCAACACTACTTTCAACTTCGTAGCAAGGTTATTTGGAATAGCACATATGAATCTGTTAACGTACAGTACCGAAACACTCTAGTCTGTTAAAAATTTAAACAATTAAATTGTACATTTTGCTTTCAAGTGCTCTTGAAAAGCAGTTAAGAAAAACTACTACATTCGTCTTGTCCGTTCATCCGTCTTTCTGCACGTAACAGTTCGGCTGCAAGAGAAAGGAATTTCTTAAAAACTGTGTACTGGGGATTTCAGTAAAATTCTTCAATGTAATAAATTTTGTTTAAAATTAGACAAAAATAGCAGAGGACAGTGCGCGGATGCCTGCGCACATTTATGCCAATATCTCGCCTTTTACGAGATAAGTGCAAAAAATACGCTATCTCCTCATGTAAGAGACATGTAGAAGAAATTCAGCCAAGCACACTTGCTATCATACTAGGAGTCGCGATTGTCCTTGCTCTACACTGAAGGGTGGTTTTCTTCATTATTCTAGTGTAGTTCTTTATCAAAAGGATTGTAGCATCGTCAGAGTCTTATTACACACAAGTCTACTACGAACTCTCTCTTTCTAGCAACAATATTATAATCGAACAGAGTTAGTTCCCGACTACAATGTTATTGTTAAGACACAGTGAAGGCATTGCATGGAGAACAGCAGCATAGAAACGCGCTGTGTTACCCCCCACGGTCACTTGCTAACTTGTTAAGAGGTTATTGTGATTCTAAACTTGTTTAAGCAATATCAGGTAACAGGCTTGTTCTCTCACACCCATAAAATATCTTTCAACTTCTAAACAATTCTTATGCCGTTTTCTTCATAACAGAAGGAGTAGATATGAAGGTGACTATCTTAGCAACTGGCAAAAAGACAGGCAAAGCGCGTACAGCCTAATGCTGCTGTGCGCTCCTGCAACAATTGTTGCAGTGGAAAAGCGATAACTATTACATATTCTGAGCACGTATTTGTAGCTGTAATTATCCAGCATGCAATGCGCATGCGCACCCTGTATTTGCATCTTGAACTGTCCAGCTATACGGTATTTTCTCACATTATCTCAAAAAGGCAAGATTTTTTTAAAAAAAAGTTATTGAACATGCAATGTGTTTTAATATTCTCTGCAAATTTGTCTCAAATATTTCTTTCTAAGAAAAAACTGAGCCAGATAAGATCAAAACTACGAAGAACTGACCGAGATATGGTTAAAAATGTATACCGGTCTTCACGTACAGAAACCGTTATTCTTGTCCTATTTAAATTAAACTTGGATTTTATATAAGGTGAAGAGAGAGAACCAACAAGATGCAACTAATTCGATGTTTATTATCAAACTTCTATCTCAACATGTTTCGGACATCATTATGCCCATCATCAGGAGAAAAAGACCGTGTCCTGCTGCATGCGGTGTTCTGCCTGTGTGTGTAGGGTGTGGTTGGCTGTGGTGTTGTGGAGCTGCGTCGTGAGCTGTGTGCACGTAGTGCATACAGCCTACACACACAGGCAGAACACCGCATGCAGCAGGACACGGTCTTATTCTCCTGATGATGGGCATAATGATGTCCGAAACATGTTGAGATAGAAGTTTGATAATAAAAATCGAATTAGTTGCATCTTGTTGGTTCTCTCTCTTCACCTTATGTTCACGATGCACTGTCACAAGAACCTAAAACTTGAATTTTATACACGGATTTTAGAAAAATACTCAAATATCCAATTTCATGAAAATTCTTCCAGTGGGAACCGAGTTATTCCATGCGGACAGACGGACGGACACACACACACGACAAAGCTAAGAGTTGCTTTCCGCAATTTTGTGAACTCGACTAAAAACGACCAAAAAAAATATTTCATAGGACAAGGAAGAGCGTTCAATTAGGCTGTCCGTTCCGGAAGGCCTTCTGTCAGGTGCTAATGTGCTGCAGACGGGTGGCCACTAATGGCCCGCCCGCCGTTTATTGGTCACAGCTGATATATGTCACATGGGCGAGAGACATCCTGTCGGATAAACGCCGTCGTCATTGTGTCGGCCCTAAGACCATTACAATCAATGCCACAAATGCTGCCTAACAGGTCATGGCTTTACCGACACCAGAGTGGTGTGACACTCAACAAAACACTGGTGACAATATTCCATATGCTGTTTATTGTATGAGCAAAGTGCAGAAAAGCAATGCCTCTTACCAATACCGTATTTTTAATTACTTTTAGTGTAATGATGCTGTTAGCATCGAGTAATGGGATGACAGTGAGTACTGATGTGACAGGGAGCGGCTGTCACTTCAGGCAGAACCTCGCAATTTACCTTCAGGTACGGAAGAAAACGACAAAAAATATCTTAGTAAGTACATTTAGTGTCCAGAGTAAGATTCGAAACGGGCACCTTACAAATGAAAGTCGCCACGTGAACAGACACAATACACGAATTCCACTGATCAAGTGTGGATACATTTATAGTAGTGCAATAAATGTTTGTCCTACGAATGAGTCCCGTTCATCTATACAGTCAAGTATTTTCGAACACCGTGTCTGCTGTGCAGGAACACGTGACGTCACTACATGTCACCTCCCGTGCCGACAGTGTCAGTGGATTTGAGAAGGAACACAGCATCCCGGCTGTCGGATTAAACACTCAAGACACATTTTCAGACTCTTAACTTGTTACATTCTGAAAATCCCGAAATGCTAAGCCCTTAAACAGCCCACACTGTAATGCCGCCTCGAATTGGCATTTTAAGCTTCCCCGATGAGACTTCTGATTACTTAATCCAGAAAATGCCAACTTACAAAACTCTTCATGTTTCACCTTTCTACATACAACACAAGTATGTTAACTTAAAAAATAAATTAATATTTATACTAATATTAAAATCCCGGCAGTGACAAGTGGTTTTTGTCTTCTCTAATTTGTCCAGAATGGCTCTAGGGCCCACCCAACCTCCTTGGCAATGGGTGTTGTTGTTCTTCCCCGGGTTAGAGTGGCCGTAGTGTGTTGTTCACCGCTTTTCCTATATGCCTTCATGGCATGGATAGGCACTATATTAATATTATATGCAGTCCATACTTCAATGGATAAAAAAATTTCCTGGATCCTTATATTTTTATTTATTGGGCCGTCAGCCAGATAAATGAAAGCGGAGGAAATCCCTCTCCACTTTCGATGTAACGTGTGACTTCACACCCTGCAATATCTAATCTTATTTCAGGGTGTCTTATGTGCACTGGGCTTTGTACTTTATTTAACGACGCTGTTAGGTGCTAAGACTACACGCGTGTATCGTGGAATGACTGGATAATAATGAATTGGAAAGAATGTGGCAGGACTCTATTCTTCGTGGCCTGATTTCTGTGGTGGGACTAATGACAACCAACGTAAACTTCAGTCAGGAAGGTTGGTGTCCTGCTCCCCTACCGAATAGACCAGTAAGTCACTTGTATTATGGCTTTAACGACTTTTTTTTTTTTGGCTTAGGACATTGTCCCATTTATAAAAAATTTCACACAACCTTAAGATGGATATGTCACGTTAAGATAGTTTTGTTTGTATCACGTCGGTGTAAAAAACCTTTTTTATTTGCAGAATCTCTCAGGCTCACGGTTACATCTACACCCCCCCCCCCAAACAAAAGTGTCAATAACTGGCCGCCTCTGCCCCAAATTGCGAAAATATGGTGCTCAGAAAGCAATTTTGGCTTACGTGGAAGAAAGAGCAGGCTGGAAAAAAATACGTAATAAGGAACTTCATGACTCCTACGCTGCACCAAATATTATTCCGGTGTTGAAACTGAGGACAGGGCACGAGGCATTATGGGAGGAAGATAGAGGCACTAAATATTTTGTGCGAGAGGCTTGATGGAGCGAGTCTAGCTGGAAGACACGGACGTAGATGGCAGTGTAATACTAAAGTGTATCTACAGGAATAAAATAGGAAGATATCGGCTGGATTGATCTGGCTCAGAATAGGTTCAATGGCAGCCTGTTTTTAACAAGTTCATTAACATTAGGGGCCCATAAAATGTGGGGAATATCTTTACTTTTTAGGGTATTAGCAACTTCCCGAAGAAGGACTCCGTTCCAAGGAATTAGTTTGTAACAACTGTACAGAATTCACACACATTTTATATTCAACACACTGGAGTGAAGCCTCGATCTTACGTGTATTGCTGCGTTAACTCTTACCTCACACTCAGTATCTAAAAGGAAAATATCGCAGTTAAAAGGAACGTGACTGATAGTGATCTATTTAGAAAATCATATTCCGTAGAAAAAGGTGGATAAACCAATGGCTAAATATTTTGTTTTAACCTGCCCACGCACGAATATCATGAAAATAATAGATTCCTAGGTTTTTTTTTTTTGCTACCCCACTCCGCGTAATTAACACGTGATGCCACGAGGCACATTGCTGTTTCCAAACGTGCGTTCAGAAATTTTCTTCTAAAGGCGGCGTAATCACGGAGTAAGCACTTCCCTAGGGGTGTACAAAGGAAGATCAGACCAAGACCTTTGGATATATTCAGTCCTACTTTTTCAGAAATCCAACTTACCTAAATAACCTGTGTACATTTATATCAAGTTCTACGGACGGTCATACAGCTGGCACAGATGTTTCAGTCAGGGTTTTGCAGTACAATTCTAACTTTGTCTTCGATTTTCTTGAATGACTTCCTCATAAGCTATTCAGATTGACTTACAATATAAAATGTATTTGTGTATTTATTTATTTATATAGAGTAGGGTCGCGTTTTACGAAGGACTTACATTCTCGAATATTTGGTTGTAAATCGAATCGTCTTAAAACGAGTACTTTTTAAATGGTTTAAATTGAGATAGGTTCATGGGCCAAAGAAATTAGTCAAATAATTTTATATTTTACAATATTTCTTTACATTATGACATACAATTTTAATTTCATGAATTAGTTATATAGAAAAACACACATAATTGAAAAAATATCAATCAAATCACTTTTAATTTTGCTGAAGGCCCAGGTCGCGGTTCAGAAGACATCAAGAAAGAATGTAACGTCAACTGTTTTTTTTTTATTCTATCTATTTGATGGACGTAATGGGTGGAAAAATCACCTTCAACTTAAAAGAACTGCACCAAAACAGAAAAATAAGAAACACATGCACAGCGGAAAAGAGCTAGAAGCTCATTAAGTAGAGAAAGGACGCTTGAGTTGTGACAGTGAGCACCACAAGTCGGGAGTGTTCGGTCCGACTGGACAAGGGTCGTAAAAGTGAATCGTCGTAAAACGAACCGCCTTAAAAGGAGACCCAATTTTATATATGTATAGGACTATGCACTTCTATGGTTTCGCACATTACGTTACCACATTAAACATAATGTGCAGAACTTCGATTCAGCCACTTGTGTCGTGCATGTAATGACTAGTGAAAAGCTGCAGTAATTCAAATTTTAACGACGTCTAATGAGGTCTACGTCGCTTAATACGGCAGTACGATATTAAAATTAATATAGGCCAACATCTCGGCTTATTTCTATCCCTGTTATATTGCATATGCATCCGAATTAATGAACACCAACAATTAGTGCCTAAAAGTCGTCTTTGAAGTGCATCCCATTATTGGAACGTGGGCACCCCTGACATATGTTTCCTACTCGAAACATGCAACACACATTATTTATTGCGCTACGCACGACTGTGGCCTTTAGGTATGGTGTTTGGTAGGAGATTAGGAAGAGAGGGGGCTGAACAAAGATACATACACCTGTCTGGTGAATGATGACTGTGAGATCAGACCGCCAGGTGACTCGGCAGGTGCCCATTGTTGCCTCTCGGTAGAACAGAAATTGTTCGTCTAACAAATGAACATTTTAATCGAACCAAGTCACATTTTTAATACGCAGAACCCTGGGGAAAAAGTTTCAATACACTGTTCCTGAATAAGAAACCTAAGTTTTATTCACCGATCGATCGGCTCTCCAACAGTACAAGTTGTCGTGGTGTTAATTAATTTCTACTCCATGAAGACAGGCGTGATAGTGGCTGTATGGATTCACACACTTCCACCCGCAGAACTACTGTAGATGCAGTTGAGTGCTTAACGTCTGCCTTGTCCGCATAACTCACGAAGAAAGGATTTCTTACGTAATCACTGAACAAGAGGTTCTGTGAGCTCCATGCAAGTAACATAACCCCGCTTCGCCGGTGCCCTAGTCATTGTATCAACTCACTAATTAGAGGTCTAGACTATCTCCTTCCACCTTCGTATTAAATAAGCCTAGAAGTTAGAGTTCAGCTTCATTTCACAGCTGATTTTTTCTCAGGTAAGAGTATCAAGGCTTAGTAGGATTATATCCATAAAGTCCCCGATCATTTTGCGTGACGACTTTCAGCGCGAATTTCACAAACCTTACGGCTGTCCTACCTAAGTCGCATGATTGCAGCCGCTATGTGAGCGGACGAATACTGGCTTTTCCACCGCTCTGTCTGCAGAGACATACTGATCTACGCGCACACGACTTCGCGCATTTTCCCGACTTGTGACATTAGCCTAGGCTCACTAACGTTACCTGCGCCTGAAGCTGGGGACTTCGTGGAATTACTTGCGCTATAACAGCCAAGAGTCTGGGTGTCCACGAAGTCGGCATGGATGCGATTATGCAGTGACAATATTCTCCCATCGCCGGGAATCGAAGCCCGATTCTATGTTGGTCTAGCCTGTGGCCTGGTCACTACATTCACATCGGTGACCTACAATCCCGCAGCCCACTCATAACTGCTTAATTACTGCAAAGTTTACGGACTCATTTACAGTTCGCTATTCTACATATCCAGGGGTGTCGGGCTATACCAACTGCATTGAATCAAGAAATAACACTAAGGACGGAACCAAAGTAGCTTTAATACATTTCTGACCTAATGAGTAGATTAGCCAATATCATGCGACGTTAAAGGGTTATCCAAATGCCATTACAAACATTTACTGAATTAAATGTTTTTCGAAACACTCGAGGGATTCTCGAGGCACTCATAAGAACTGCTCCGTCTACTGGACTTGGATCAAAGAACGTATGCTTGTTACCTCACGCAATAAAAACTGATTAGTATTCGCACAGTGTTGTTATTTATTTATTTATTCATTCATTTATTTACCGTTTATTTGACGGCTTTGCCCTTTACCTCCGACTGTAGGCCTAGTATCTATGATATCGAATGTTAGGCTGATGGTAAAGATATGACAAGAAGCGGTCTTGGTCTAGGTTCAGGTATTAACACAGCATTGCCTGAAGTGATTGAGGAAAACATGAAACATTTCAGGACAATCCGTGTTCCCACCGAGTTTCGGAACGGAAACCCTCCGGATACACGGCCGTAGCCTGACAGCTGGAGCTTGCTTGCTTACAGTAATCACTTATAAGTAAGAATGTAAGCATTCTAAAAGTTACAGTATTAGATTCCGTGCACTTTACCTAAATGTCACCTGTTAATATAAGTGGGCTAAAGCAGAAAGACAGAGAGAAAAGATCTATTAGAAGAGTTTATGTAATCTGACGTCAGATATTAGAATGCAAATTTCGTTTAAGTGTGCCTTGCCATTGTGTTTAAACCTAAGATTTTTAGGCATACGTGATATTTCTGTGAAAGTTAGTACAAAAATGGGTACAAATGATTGAAGTTCTGGTCCATCTGTTAGGTTCCTGACACTCAAATTTAATTACCATCGCATATTTTCTTTCAAACAAGCATATTTTACGTCTGTGCGCTAATTCACGGCGTTCTGTGGTTTGCATGTCGCTTCCTGTCTTTCCTCTTATTGTACGTACGTCAAAATGAAATTACCCTGTCCCCACCATGATGAATAGAGGTGGAACTTTCTGGGGGTGTATGGTTAAATTCACGTTCATGCTGTGCCCCCCCCCACGAAATTACACGCTTTACCCACTCAATTGGAGACGAAGGCCCACGGACCGGTCTCGACCATTTGGAGAGGAGGAACATTCCTTGCTCCCTTTGAAACTGAACACCGGGTAGTCCACCCGTAGCCTAGTCACGATACCCAGTACGCTGGTTCAGGATCCTTAATCGTAAAGCATATGAAACAGAAATACTTACTGTTTTCTTCACCAGACTTTTATTTCTCTTTTTGAAATTTTCATCATTGTCAAAATTTCACTTCTTTCCCAATATAAATTTTACTCCATATTTTAAGAATATTTTAAAACAACGCGCATGCAGGACGGAACTCCTCCCTTGCCACTCAGCCAACAAATTTGTTCTGTTTCAACTCAGACTCTTCATGTCCCTCTACACCCTACGCAAACGAAACCAAACACGACTACTTTAACACTACAAATCGTGACTTTACAAAAGTGCACTAAAATAAAACCTGTTTTACAGTTCAAATTTTCGGAAAAGGCACGAAGTTCACAGTTTCGAAATCCGGTCAACGGCTGCAAACACGCCGTCGTCACTGCTTGTCCTTCTGTGTTGTGAATGCATATGCCACTTATGCTCAGATGCAACTAATTACCACCTGTGCAATTATAATGTGTATAAACAGACTGCTAATACGTGGAAATGGAACTGCGGGGCCTACGTACACGAAAGAGACGCGTGCATATGCCATCACGACACACGTACAGGCTGACACCCGTGAGTCACAAGTCACTGTGACATCTCTAACTGACATGGCCTCCACTAATAATTACTTCTAACTCGAATAATGAAGCTTCTGTTTTCCTTATAGTTTACGATTCCCGTACTAACAAATCACTCGTCTCGTATCCTACAATGAAAAGCGTTCGTAACAAGGAATTCCATGTAGGACCCAGTACGCTAAATACTCTAGTATACAAGGTAGCCTTTGATGCATTGTGCAAAGATTTAAATCCGGGGGAGTCAACAACAACCACAAAAAAAAAAAGAAAGAAAGAAAATATGACTTCCGAAATCTAGTAAAAACAATAGACTCGGTATAGAACAGTAATAACGAACTTTATTAAGATCGTGTTATAAAAATTACAAACTTTTAAGTAAAACTTGTAACGTGGTTGTAGGAATGCCGTCAGCCAGGAGGCGAAAAAGCTGGTGGCATTATTACATGGCACTTTTATACATACTACTGTTTCCAAATGTAATTGTTGTACAGCAGTTTATAAGAAACACATATCGTACAAGTAGGTCACTGGAGACAGAAGTAAGTAACTGCAACACTGGTACAAAACCTTGAGTAATGGCCAACAACTGATAGTATAACAAATACACTACCCTCTCACTGTTCGTGACATTTATTTTGCTGCACTGCGGAAGAAACCCACAAGCGAAGGACGTTGTGAACAGTGGTTCTTAACAAGTAGTGCATTGGCGTGTTATAGGGGAAACTTCCCTGATGGTGGTGGTGGTGGCCACCACCGAAACATGGATGGATTTTATGAACATCTCTTAACTTCTTAAAATGTTGTTAGATTTGGTATGTGCATATTGTTGTTACTCTTTTACATTTACTTTACAATGCACGGCGAAAGCAGAAAATATAAAGATTTATATCTTACGTTGGAAGTCTAACAATTTGTGATGGAACTCGATATACTACGCTTCCGGTTGAAAGATTAGTGGTTCTACAATATGACAGCTTAGTTCACCTTAAAACCTAGACACAGACAAACGTCGTGCTTAGACAAAAGCAGAAGCACAGTAGAGAAATTTGGTCCTAATCTACGGAAGGGGGGGGGGGGGGGATAGTGGGCCATTTCAGAGAAAAACCAACGTGGGGCACTGGGATATAAAACACCAAAAAAAAAAAAAAACAAGAAAAACAAAAGCGGGGTTAGAAGAAAAGAAGGAGGAGGAGGGAGAAAGTTGTTGGGGGGGGGGGGGGGGGGGGGGGGGTGGGGGCGAGATAGGTCAATCTGACTGATAACCAACGTTGTGACGTACGTTGATATCAAGCTACATATAATTCAGCAACAGTAAAAAAGAAATACAATCTTCTGAGATGTGATCACGCGTAGTCTCGTAGGTATCTTATATTCCGATTAGTAAAGCAATATATTCCTCTGTAACGCTCGTATATCTGTACCAGACGACACGGCATCGCATCACTGGCTACGGGAGGGCAACAGTTAAATGGTAATACAGAACACACCACCAGGTGACAACACATATCGGACTGCAGCTGCACTCTCGCGACGCTTTCTGTAACTACTGACTGTCCTATGTCTAATATAGGAACATCACCACTTTGCTGCTTTTCGTTCCCTCAGACCTCCTCTGCTTCTTGTATTCCTAATCACCTACGAGCAATATGGCGTCTTCCTGGGGCAAAGGCATGGAGAAGTAAAAAAAAAGAAAGATGTATGTACGCCACGAACGACACAATGTTGTTTTATGTAGCGAGCATGCGCAGCACTAACGGAGTTCATTGCAGTGTACGAAATATATCAAACATTCGTTGTATGCATATGTGTTATAAAAGAAGCAACTAGCTATATAACCAACGAAAGGAAAAAGCTAGAATGGGGGCAAATCAGTTTACGCGAAACGTTGAGCCTACCTACAAGAACAGAATCAAGGCAGGGCGTTGTTCGAATTGACAGGTGCACCAACCAGACTACACACTGTCGTGACACAGAATATCCATAGCCGTTAAAGTGGTATTCGTATAAATGATTTCTTTGCACCATGTGGTTTGTTGCATCGTCTCAGATGACTCGAATTTTCTGCAAGGAAGGCTCAAGTGTTTTCAAGCCGAAAGTTAACTTTGTTGTAAGAGGATACCGTGATGTTATGACAAACGAAATTCGTAAAATTGAAGCGACACAACTGAAGTAATATGCGTTTTATTACGTTTCTCATGTGTGCGTTGTTGAACTGTTTGTATATTTCCAATTCAGTCTCACTGACTGAAAAATCTGAAATTCACTCACGCACAGACAGGGGAAGGCGCCCCCAATCGATCGGTACTCCCACAAATGAAGCCACAGAACCCTCACGCGCACACTGAAGCGATCAACCTATCAAAAAGCAGCCAAATCGGCCGCGCAAGTGTGCCAACAGCATGCGGCCGACTTGGCTGCTGCACTGGCTTGCCCTCCCGGCTTCCCATTTCGTATTAGGGGAATATGTTGTGCGAGGAGGACAACCACATCCAGACGTTCAGACGGGCCCCTGACTCAGTAGGCAAACACACTACGGTACGTACGTCCAGCTGCATCATACTGAAAAAAATTTAAATAACAGAATCCAAAAACAGAGCTGCGAAAACCGCCTAAATTCAACTTCAAAAAGGTAGAAAATGTTCAAATAAGACCAATATTTGTCCGCCAAATACCAATATGTATTTTGAAGTCATAAAATAAGCTACATGTAGCAGCTTAAAATTATGCCGTCATCAGGCTGAGTATAGAAATTAAAAAGCAAATTATTTACAACTGTTAAGTATTGTTTATTATTGCTGATAGTTGCTCTTATATTAAAAAATTTGATAACTGAAAGATAATGTTACAGCTGTAAAGCTATTGTTTGTGCTATTCGTATTTAATAATCGCATCTGTAACATTTTATGTTTTCACCCTTTACGACAGCTTAATTTTACGCAAAACCAGCAGCTGATTTCCTGACTTCCAAATACACAGTTTCGTTTGAAGGACACGTATTCGTTTTTAGTGTAACGCAACCATATTAAATAAAGCAAAGTTTTAGGAAATGTTCGGAGAGGGGACACTACGGGAGCTTTAGGGTAACCACAGTAACCACAGTAACCAACAGACACTGGTAACCTTGTTAACAGTGACATCAAAGGTAACCATTGGGCAAACAAGGTAGCCATGGTAATCATAGCCACCATATAAACACTCGTAACTATGAGAACAAATGCAACTGTGGTAACACCAGTAACCAAAGCAGTTATTGGCTTTCGTTGGTGTATCTATATGTAAGGTGCGTGTTATTTTTTTTTTTTTTCCTATTTTAACCTGCACTTCCAGACCATTTTAACCTTTCAAAGAGCTAAGCGCAGACTGCTGTAAAGACCCAGTTCGTACCGCTCAGTAAACACTTTTCCTCTCGGTTATAAAAACCAATCAGTTTAGGCTGCATGGGGCAGAAGTCACCGTTTGTTCTGGGATAAATACAAAACATCAATACACTGTGGGCAGAATTTACAACTTTTGAATATTAAAATTGTCGGTACATCTCAAGTAACCATTAGGCTTTAAAAGGTTAATAATCTCCTAATCTCCTCCTCCAAAATTTCACAAACAACCACTCGGCGGAAGCAGATCTGTTCTGCGAAAATAGCGGAGGAAGAGATGGGTGGATAGGAAACCACGAAGTAAAGGGTGGCTCTATACAGGCAGGCATCAGGTTCATCCGCAGCGTCGGTAAATATATACAGAGTACACGGCGTCACATGCCAGTAAGGGCATACAGCACAAGGCCGTAATCCATGCCACCACCTTTATAATTCCATGTGCACTTGCTCTTTCTTTTTGTGTTTCAAAAGCAGGTTAACAGAGAGTGAGGGAGTATATATTTTATATTTATATGTATTTATTTACTGCAATTGGGTTGTTACCCGGTGGCAGTGGTTATTTTACATGTAAACAAAACATGAAATTGATTACTACTAGATTTAAGTCGGGAGGGCTACATGAGAAGCATGTAGTGGCAACTTGGAATCTTGGG
>Ga0136643_10011151_pt1 | contig 13323 bp, 9 predicted proteins | sample TergutLab28metaG_FD_96883 | JGI IMG/M metagenome (GOLD analysis project Ga0136643, IMG submission 96883) | Labiotermes labralis P1 segment gut microbial communities from Petit-Saut dam, French Guiana - Lab288 P1 (version 3) (version 3) | ecosystem: Host-associated > Arthropoda: Insects >...
ACCATTATTACAGTAACTGTATACAGATCTCCAGCTGGTGATATAGATTATTTTTTAAACAATCTAGAAGAAGCCCTAAACCACATATATAATAATACTGTTGATATAATATTATGTGCAGTTTTTAATATGAACCCTTTGGCACTCCATGCTGCACCCCTTCCCATTAAGAGAAAATCATATTGCAAGCATTTATAGTCACTCTGGTATCTGTTTCTTAAATAGGATTCCATTAATTTGTGGGCAACACCTACTGTACCATAAAACTTCATTTCCAGTGGCAATATGTCATAATTTACACAGTCGAAAGCTTTTTTCAAATCACAGAATAACCCACCAACCAATATTTTGTCATTAAGAGATGATAACTTGCTATTAATTAGTGTATATATAGCTGTGTCAGTAGAATTGTTACACCTGAAGCCAAACTGTTCTTTTACTAATATGTTGTTTGAAGTTAAATGATAATAGAGTCTTTTATATATAACCTTTTCAAAAATGTTTGAGAAGACAGGCAGTAATGAAATGGGCCTGTAATTAGTAAGAAGTGTTTTGTCACCTTTTTTATATATAGGTTTAATTTCCGAAAATCTTAGTCTGTCTGGAAATGTTCCAATTGTAAGCATTCTGCTACAAATACATGTTAGGGGTGATACAGTAAAGGGACTGCTAATTTTTAGAATTCTCGCCATTATGTCATCATATCCACATGACTTTTTAATTTTTAATTCTTTGATAATTTTTTCTATTTCATACATAGTTGTATTTTTTACTGTAATATTTGTGAAGGATTGTTTAAATGCAGAATATAAGTAATTTAACAGGTTGATTTTATTTGAATTATCAGTAGTGGACTTATTGTTATTAATGTTGTCGGTGACAGAGACATAATAATGATTAAAGTTTTCTGCTATAGTTTGGTAATGTGTTGTAACCTTTCCATCAATTTGCATCATTAATATATTATTACAATTCTTCTTGTTGTTAGTGATTGTTTTTATAATACTCCAAGTTGTTTTAGGTTTGTTGCTAGAGTTTGCTAATTTATTGTTGTAGTACATATTTTTGGCTGATGTGATAACTTTAGATAGTGTTTTGCAATAATTCCTATAATATGTTTTCAGTTTAGGATCATTACTCTCCCTACATAGTAAGTATAAGTTCCTTTTAGTATTACATGATATTTTTATCCCAGTTGTTTTCCAGGCATTGGAATTTTGCTTGGTTTTTGTTCTTTTTTCTAGGAAAACTAGCATAAAAGTTCCTGAGGAAGGTATTTGAAAAGTTATTAAAAATTGTATTTGCATCATTTTTATTATTACTAAAGACATCTTCCCATGTTTCATGACTTAGGCTAGTTTGGAATTCATTTAATGTGTGTTTAGTGATTTTTCTATAGGAATAAAATTCATTAGTGACATCTGGAGTAATAATATTGAATAAGCTAAGGACTTGAGCATCATGGTCGGATAAGCCGTTGATCAAGGGGGGGTACTAAATAGTTTTCATTCTTAAATTTATTAATGAAAATGTTATCAATTATAGTTTGCGAGGTACTATAAATTCTTGTAGGAAAGTCTATTTTGCTATAAAGAATGTAGCTAGTTAATGAAGAATTCAGTGCTTGCTTATCCTGGTTATCATTAAGGTAATTAATATTAAAATCTGCACATAATATTATATCAACAGTATTATTATATATGTGGTTTAGGGCTTCTTCTAGATTGTTTAAAAAATAATCTATATCACCAGCTGGAGATCTGTATACAGTTACTGTAATAATGGTATGCAATGAAATCTGTAATTTTACAGCACAAATTTCTGTGTCCTTTTCATCTGAGTATCTGTCCATATTAATAGTAGTCTAGTATATATTATTCTGTACAAAAATACACACACCCCCACATTTGTGCATTCGTCTGCAAAATTTGGCTCCCAAAGTATAAGAATGAAGTGTTATACCTTCTAACTCTTCATCATTTAAGTGGTGTTCTGATATACAAATAATTTATGGGGAGTGTTTCATTAAAGAGTTAAGTAATTCTTCTTTTTTATTGAGTAGGTCACAGACATTTTGATGGAAAACTGTAAAAGTATTCTTATTTCACTTATTCAATATTGGTTTATTGTCAGTCTGATCATGGTCCTTATGAATGTTATTGTTCATATTATTATTCATGGTTCTACAAGCATTATTAAGCCCATGGTTATTTACCATAAAAAAACCTGTGGATCTTGTTACTGATAATTTTCTACTTCAAGTAGTGGCTCTGTTGGGTGGTTTATCATCAGAAACATCAGGTTTGTTCCAGCCTATGCTTATAGGACAAGTGGCTTTTTTGTTCCAATAAGGAATACACCATTAAGGCTATTTGTTGAAACAAGTATTGTTTTCCCAATCTGTTATAATGAAATCCATGTCTTGTGTATGGTTTCCCCTTTTGTTCAGTTTTCAGAAAACTAGCATGGGGAGATATTTTAGTAAGTTTCTCTAGCCTTTTATTGAATTTTTCAATGCCATTATTAACAGTGTTTGTGTTTGCCTTGTCATACCTATGAGGGATGTTCGCTAGAATAATATTGGTGTGATTATTTTTTGTCACCATGTTTGAGATGTTTTGAAAGGTCAGTGTAGTCTTATTAATTGCTAAGTCATTAGTACCACTGCAGATTATTAGAATGTCATTATGGTTTAGTTTCATTAACTGTTGCCTCACCGTTTCAAGTAGCTGACTTGAAGTTTATTCTGGCTTTAGCACACTGTAAATTTTAAAGCTATTACTTATCAAGGTTTCTTATCATATTCACTAATCCTCTGATATGGCTGTCTCCTATGAAAATTATTTTTTGTTTGATGAGTAGCTATTTTTTTATTGGTTAATTCCATTATTAAATCACTCATAAGATTCTATATGCTTCCTTTATCACTTGCATTAGATAATTCCACTTTACTGCTTATTGCTTCAGTCACTTTACCATTCACAATAGTTGGAAAATGCTGGAATATGTTGTGTTGTTTTGTGTTTCTCATGAGTCACTTTGTCACTACTGCCTGTCATCTCCAAAGCAACTGTTCCTTTCACAAAATTACAATTTTGTGTACAGAATGGTGTTACAGGATGTGCTTACATAAAAATATATCTGTAAATCTCCAGAACTTTATAACAAAATTGTGATTTTGTTATTCAGTTGTAGCAGTTGTTCCCTTGTGAAACTGAGAGAGTCATGTCACGATGCAAAATATTATATTTTACATACATAAATTATTGAAGACAAAAAGTAGTGAAATCAGCCTCCCTGTGTTCCTAAGTTTTGTTGAATGAGCAAATCCAGAGGGCTGAAGTCAAGCGAATGTTACTCCTTTTTATATTAGACTGTGATGGTGTTAGAATGTAAAATTCAGTTCAGCTATACACATTTTACTCTGTTATACAAATTAATGTTTTGTGCTGGAGATTTTGGCTTTGAGTTAATGTGTTAAGAAAAACCACGTTTGTTTCAATTACTTCTTTAATATATATTACACATAACATATTCTAAAGTTTTAGGATAGAGTGTAGCATTGTTCTTGTAATGGATCTGACATTAATGGCAGGGTTGTCTAAGCCATCATCAATACTGTGATTGAGGTCCCTTGCAAGGCTATTTCCTGGACCTTCCACTATAATTACATGATTCTTTACCTAAAGCTCTGAGTTTCCCAACAGCATTGTCAACAGTTCCTGAATTGTTGGTATGTAGAATTCTATTTGTGCTTATGGCATGCACAGTGTTGCAATGCAACATGCTACATATCAGAATTTGCACATCTTTTATAGATTGCTGTCTTCTGGGATGTGATGCCATCTAGTCTAACACATGGGTACTGACATTTCAAAGGCACCTTCTTTCTCCGTCTTTAGAGTACAGTTTACATGATATGGTAGTAATATGAAATTTACATCATAATGTCTTGCTATTTCCACTCTGAAGATACAGGGAGTGGGTTTCTCTGAAACATTGGTATCTTTGTATCAAACTGAACTGCGTCATATCTCAGGCATAATAACAGTTTTCACTGCATTAGAACATCAGTTCCTATATGAAATAACCAGATATCAGTTTTGCCACAGTGGTATCTGATCTGAATTGCTGCCTGAATGTATACAGTGCCTTTCTACAGAAAATGTCACCTTTCTTTTAAAAGTTCACTGAACAGTGTAGTTCTTTGTAAAAAAAATGTTTCAGAACACATGGATATTGGCGTTGTTAAAGTTGCTGAGGATCAAGACTTTGAAAAACTGAAAAAACTCATTGATGATCACACAGGATGGAAGCTTGATTACAACAAATCATCGACAAAAGTTTGGACAAAATCTGTTCAAGCTACAAGTTTTAAAATGATAAAGGTACTAGAATAGTGCATTTATGTGGTTTAGGTGTAATATTCTTACACGCTGAATCTTTTTGTGGGGGCAACCACAAAATGTTGAGTGCCACCGGTAGAAGAGGTGTACACTCCCCTCATCATTTGTTTTCTGTAGATATTCATACTGCTAGCAGAATCAGTCATCCTACATACTAAACACTTTACAAATCTGATTTATTTGGATCACAGTCAATGCTAGAAATGTTGCCTGTTATTGTACATGCCCTAATAACATATCTGTAAATAGTTCACATTATGCTGTTGAAGTTATTCTTGTGAAATAGGTAAAATGTTTCTTCAGGAATAATCCTTCATTTGTTCTTTGTTGTGAGGATTTGATCTGTAAAAGGTTTTCTGAACAGTACTCTCTAAATAAAAGTTAGACTTCTTAAAGTTCAGGGGAGCATGCTAGTCACAAACCATTTCTAATAACTTTGTCTCCAGACTCTTCCCTTAGCATATGCATGGATGTCCTTGCTGTATGATCATTAGCGAAGTGTTGGTGTGAAATGCTTAGCAGTATGCATCGTCTGTTAGCTGCTAAAATTATAGAGTATTTCCTCGATATACCTTCCAGAATTAATCATGTGCTAGAAGAAATCTGGTTCATTAATTATTCTTCTTGTATTCACATTGCACCATGTACCAATTCTAGAAACATGAAGTGGAGTGTCACATATTACACTTGGGTTATTAACGGGTTTAAAATTTTATGAAATTCCATTTATCAGTTCTCTAATTTTTTCATCTGTACAAGCAGTTTGACAAGCACTTTGAGTAGATGCTTCATAATGATGCAGATATGCCTAAGAATGATGGGTATATTGATTTTTAAAGAGAAATGAATAGATTTTAAAATTAAGTGGTTGCAATAACAGATTGAAACGTGGTAGAGTTTAAGTACACTATTGCAGGATAATGACCTATAGATATACCACCCAACTGGTTTTTGCTCTAGTACACCATCTGATTGTAAGTGGATGAAATAGAAGTTGTATATTTCAGATTCACACCACATTTGCTGAAGTAAGTCCTCATCAAATATATGATGTACTGCATGATCCAGACTACAGGAAAGTATGGGACCAACATATGATAGAATCACATGACATTGGCTGCCTTAACCCCAACAATGATATTGGATACTATGCAAGTATGTGTTAGTGAACATCATTTACTCTCTGTCATAAGGAAGGAAGCAAATTGTAATGTTCATGAATCACAGTAACTATTTTTGTACACATTTTTTAATGTTGAGTGCATTATCATAACTTTAAAAATATCTTAATTGTGTGCAACTGTAATTTTCATATTTATTGCAAACTTCTTATTCCTCCTGGTCCACTTACACTGCTCATGCTTCAGCCTTTCCCACTTCTTCCACTTCCATTTCTTCATCTTTCTCGTCCTCCTCCATATACATTTCTACTATATGTGCATCTTCTAGGAACCTTTATCTACCAAAGCTGTTCTTCCTCATTTTCTTACCTTTTTCCTTCCTTCTTTTCTTTTCTCTTTTCTCTCTCTCTCTCTCTTTTTCCCCTGTGTGCAGACTATAAGGAGAGATGTGAGGTTTGGGGTTACCTTGGTAGAGACTGTAAAGACTACTGCCCTCTGGGATGTGTCATTGTGTAGTCAGTACACTGACATTTCAGAGGAACCTTCTGCTTCCTTAATCAGAGTAATGCTGATGAAAGCAGTAGGATTCTCTGAAATGTTAATACACATCTATCAGACTAAATGACAACATAGCCACGAAGGCACTATCTACCAGAAGATGTGTAAAACAATGCAAAGAGCAAAGATACACAAATTTAGGACATGATCATTATTAAACTTTATAATCAGAAGTTGGTGACTGGAGTAAGGCTTCTCTGTGGCCTGTGCTGTGATGTTGGAAATCCTCTAATGGAAGGTGGGTAAGAGTTAATAGCAATAAAACAGACATGTGCGTGTGTGTACGTTTTGTGCATTTCTGAGTAGCACTGACTCTGTCCTAATGTTAAAGTGAGGTTGTGGCTTAGTTTGTAGGCAGCTTGAGACAAATGGTTGTCACTTAGAGCCAAAGGATGGGGAGAGGAAATAGATCTCTGTTTGGGCTATGAGCTACAGTAAACAGAAAATTAGGATAAAACCCACACAACAGGAGGAAAACAACCCTGGTATATTCGGTTCACAGGGATGTTGTGTCACAAAGAATAGTTTTGAATTGGAAAGTCAGTTAACTGGGAATTGTGCTTATACTACAGTGTCTTAATGTTCTGGAAATTGTGCTTGTACTACAGTGTCTTAATGTTCTGGAATTAGCTTGTGCATTCACATTGTACAAACATGTTAGTTATATTGCTATGATGCAAACAACAGAGCCTTATTTGATAAGTGAAGTCTCCTGGGATAAGATGCCTTTTGATTGATAAATATTTACAAATAATTGGAGGTAGCAGGCTCTTCTGAAATGTTTACAGCTATTTACCAATTGGCATTGTGTCTTACCCCATGGTGCATGTGGTAGTTGTGAATGTTCTTTCGTTCAACTCAAATTTGTGTCCTTGTTTCCAGTGTCCTGTCCTGCACCTTTACGGAATAGAGATTTTGTTCTGCAGAGATCATGGTTAGACACAGGACAAGAGCAATACATCATTAACCACTCTGTGTTTCACCGGGATTTTCCCCCAAGAAAAGGCTTTGTTCGTGCAGTATCCTACCTGACAGGTGAAATTAAATATAACAACACATATTATTAAACATGTATATAGCATTGTTCCTTACAGTGTCATGGTAGTCAACAAGATGGACATTACTAGTAAAGGTAGTATTACTTTGTTCTTATGGTGAGGACCACAGAATGTATTCCTAGTAAGGTGAAGGTGCATTATGTGTCATGATAAAGGTGGAAAAGCCATCCCTGTACATGTCTGTGGTGCCCAGTGATGAAGAATAATTTAATCTAAGGGGTCCACTAGGTTGGGTGCTTCCATGCCTGCAGATGGAAACAGAGCTGGCTTTTGAATCATCATGTTTTGTTAATAAATTAAGGGATGGATGAAGTCCCAAAAGATAACATTGTGTCAGTTAACTTTAGTTGTGCTCTATTCTCTGCCTGAAAATGAAAACAGAGCTGGCTTCTGAAACGTTGTGTTTCTTTCAAAAATTAGATGTTGGCCAAAGTCCATAAAGGGATGGTTTTGTCAGTTAACTTTAGTTGTGCTGTATTCTCTGCCTTAAAACAGAAACAGGGCCGGCTTCTGTTGTCATGCTTCTGTAGAGATTGGACAAAGTCTGAAAAAAGAAAATTGTGTCATTTAACTTTAGTCATTCACAATTTTCTCTTTTGTTTACACATGATGATTTGGTGATGGCAGGCCATTGTTTGGCTCTGCATGGTCTGGTTCAGAGCAATCTGGTTTGACCCCTCATACACAAGCTTAAGTACAACCTCGCGTATTTAAGTACCAAATTTAAGGAAAAAATCTTGTCCAGCATTTGAGTAATTATGGTATATTTTTGTGCCAGTACCATCTTGTTGCTTGTATACTTGTAGGGTATGGCCTCAATGGCTTGTGGGTACTACAACACAGCAATAATGGTAAGTCACACTATCTGAAAAACAGCATATGTCATGACATTTTTTGGGAAAGAGTATGTTAGCTGATGTTGACAGTCACTGTGTTATATCTGCAAATGGATGACATGTCATATGCAAACAACTTGGAAAGAGTGTATAAAGTGACTGATTGATTAATTATTATGTTGGCAGGCTTCCTGATCCGTCCTTCAGGCTCCACAGGATCAGAACTTGGATATGTCTCCCAGACTGATCCTCAGGGCACAGTACCTCCGTGGCTAGTCAACAAAGTTACCCAAATATTTGCCCCAAAAGTAAGGAGTAGTGTACAAGTGACAGAAGTTTTTATTCTGCTGCATAACATCCCACAGTTATGTTCATTTTCCAAAAATTGTCTTTAGATGGAGTATCATGAAATGAAACACTAATGTTACAGACATTTACAACGCCTAAAGCAGGAAGTTGCTGTAAAACTTAACTTCATTTTTTTTCAAGATTAAGGCCTTCTTGGATGTAATGCCATATAATTTTAGTTTTTACCCTGAAGTTCAGGGCAGCAGATTTCTTCAAAAGACAGACACTGTACGTGACTGGTTAAAAGAGACTTGTGGGATGCTTAAATGTGATATGGGACAGGGAAGTGGAAATGCAGAGGTTGTAAAATGTAAACCTTTTTGAGGGTGGTACTGCAGTGAATAACAGCAGTTCTATATTGGTTATGAGAACAGTTGAGACAAGACCTCTGGACTACATAGGTAATCTCAACAGAACAAACTGTGCAGTGTTGTTGGCTTGTGGAAAGTTCAAAATACAGTGTAATGAGAGCATGTAAAACATGATGAATATCATTGAGTTGCGATGAGGAAGCAAGGTGGAAATGACTGTAGGTACCGGTAAGTTAGTTGACAGGAAGAGCAGTGATGTACACAGAGAGAATTTGATTATCCATTTTAAGGGGTTGAAGAAAACACTCTTACAGGAAGGTGTTCAGAAATTAACATTCCTGAACACCTCGTAAAGGCCGCCAGTAAGAAGAGGTGGAAGGGACATGTAGTGTCATGTTTGTGAATAATTCTGGTAACTGTATGTTCAGTAATACAGTATTTCTATTTGTATCATTAGACATCCCAACTATCTGCAAGCTGTATTCAATAATTGAAAAGAAAATACACTTTGTTTTGGGTAGGAAGTCTTTGAAGAGTGTTGTGAACAGTATGAGGGTTTAATTGTTTTGGTAATTTTTTGTCTGTGCACACAAGATAGTTGGCACAGGCCAATTAACATGCATCATATTGGGACCCTAAATGAAGTTGTTCCCTTTCCACCTTGTAGAAATTCTTACATCCACATGTTTTTATAATTCATTGCAGGGAATTCAAGAACATGATGTCAAAATGGCCTTGAATGGTATAAGGTTTACATTAGATCAATGCATGTGCACACACACATACAATATATTTCATTTATTGATAATAGTAGTATTGTCATTCCATTTCTCTTCATTCATGCAACTTTTCCATTTATCAATCCTTTAGTGCATTGTGTTGAATGTGAAATGTCTGTGATCTACATAACAACCACAACCTTCCCTGCTTATTTTAAACTTTTGATATAAGTTGCTCTGATTGTCATGTATGTTGTACTTAAAATGTGATGTCATATTGTAGCTGGTGAAGAAACTGTTTAAGGCTTCCAAAGCATATCCTGAGTGGAAGAAAGAAAACAGCCCTAACTGGAAACCGTGGCACAATCCTGAACAAATGATTGCCCCACGTATCTCTATTCAGGATGTAAGTTTTCACTGGACATGTTTAACATACACTGCCTATTTGTCTTCAACTTCATGGTCCTGTAGAAGCATAGAAACTTCTGTTTAGCTGAATGTCTGCACTATCCCTCTCATAGCAGTTAATTTGTTTGTTGATCCTTAACATCACAGCTGAGTGGGTAGCACTCCTGCTTCTTCTTCACAATACCTGGGTTCAAGTCTTGGTCTGAGGCTGACTGTCCTGAGTGACATTTCTTGTGGCCTTCTTCAGTTCTTCAGGCAAATGTAGGGATTGTAACTGAAATTAAACCATTACTTTCTTCCAAATTATCATCTGCTACTGTCATTTTATGCTATGTAGTCTGAGTTTGAAGATATTATGGAATGGAAATAAGTGTGGAAAGAACTAAGGTAATGTGAATCTCAAAACAACCATCCCCAATATAGACTGTGATAGATAAAAAAACAACTGGAGAATGTATAATAATTCAGCTAGCTAGCTGGCTGATAACAAGTGATGCAAGATTTGCACATGAAATTAAATCCAGGATTGCCATGGCAAAAGCAAGGTTCACTGAAAAGAAGATCCTTTCCACCAGCAAATTTGACTTAATTTTCAGCAAGGAACTAATGAAATGCCACTTTTGGAGCATATATTTTTATGGTGCTGAAACCCTGAAACTTCAGAGTGTAGTTCAGAAGTGCCTTGGAAATTTTGATATGTAGTGCTGGAGAAGGATGGAGAAGATCAGTTGGACAGATCATGTGAAAAATGAAGTCTTACGTACAGTCAGGGAGGAAAGAAACATCCTACTAGCAATAAAACGAAAGAATGTTCACTGGTTTGGTCACATGTTGAGTGGGAACTGCCTTCTAAAATACATTATTGAAGGAAAGATAGAGGAGATGAGCAGATGAGGAAAAAGACATAAGCAGCTCCTGGATAACCTTAAGGAAAAGAGGAGATACTCAAATTTGAGAGAGGAAGCACAAGATCACACTCCCTGAAAAACTCGCTTTGTAAGAAGCTATGGACCTGTTGTGTAACAGGCTATATAATAAATGAGTCTGAGTTAATAAAAGCATTATTATTTATAGTATGGAATGTCTGATGACTTAAGGAAGTAATGCCTGAGGTCATTCCAAATGAATAATATTGTATCAGCTCAGGTCTATGGAGAGGGGTAATTTATGATGAATTTAATTGCAACAGACCTGGGTTTTTTTTTGTTTTTGTTTTTTTTTGACATTTTGTTGACTGTGCATCTCAGTATATTTATCTCAGTATTTAACCAACTTGATGCACAAAATTTGTTTCACAATAAGTTTTATTTCATGCCTCTACATGTTTCGAGCACATGTGCTTGAAACGTGCAGAGACATGAAATAAAACTTATTGTGAAACAAATTTTGTGCATGTAGTTGGTTAAATACTGAGATAAAGACCTGGTTATTTTATTAAGAAATGACACAGCTTGGCTGTACATGATATTACATACCATAAACTCATAAAACAGTTGACTTTCACTATTGTAACAAGTGTTCAAAATTTCCAGTTGCCTTTAGCTTTGTACATATTCTTGCTCATTTTACAAAGGAATGGTCATGGGATGAAGATAGTCTTGGTAACTGATACATGTGGCCACTTCAAAATTGTGATGAATTAGGTCCTCGTATTTGTCCTCATAAACAAGGCTTACACGTGGAAGTCAAAGTAGTTGAGGCCCATTGATCTCTACCAGCCAGTGCTGTGGATTTCCCACAGCCACTCCAGTGACTAGGAAAGTGCAATTAAAACAAGTAATAGGGGCCAGTGTAATAGGCTGAGGTCCCCCAGTTAAAGTTGTTAATGTATGGGGTCATGGGTATAAGAAGTTGCAGATAATGGATCTTGGGAATACAAGTCATAAGCATTAGTGCTTGAGTAAGTACTTGTAACAATAGTGCATGGCCTGCTGTATGTTCATATGATTCTGACACTATTCTTGCATCAAGATAACTGATTGTGGTGAACATAATTATATTTTTGTTTTCAGTGTATCAAGCCATCAGATAACATCATTCATGAGACAGATGAAGAGTGCAGTTTTGGTCCAAACGTGAATCACCTGGATGGGAATAGTGACTGATGTTTTAACAATCATGTGGTAATTGGGTTTTTAAGTAGCTTTACTATAGAACAGTTGTTCTTTTTAAGTACAATGCTTCCTGGATAAGAAGTCGTCGATACAAAGTTTTCTTGTGCAAGCAGTTAGATTTTTGAAGTCCTGCCAAAACTCCCACTAGAATAATGTCAAATTTTCCTGCTTTTAAATTTATCGTGTAAAAAATTTGCCTGTTTTAGAGGTTCATTTGTAGGGATATTCACAAAATTGCGAAAAGTGACTATTAGCTTTATCATGTTTGTCTGTCCCTTTGTCCGTCTGTCCGCATGGAACAACTTGGCTCCCACTGGACAGATTTTTATGAAATTTGATGTTTGAGTATTTTTCGAAAATATGTCGAAGAAATTCAAGTTTCATTCAAATCGGACATGAATAAAGGGTGTGTTACATGGAGACCGATGTATGTTTTCAGTGGTATCTTGGTGAATTCTTGTTAGAATGAGAAATATTTCAGACGAAAGTTGTAGACAGTATTAAAACACACATTTATATTTATATATTTTTACAAAAATCGTGCCATTTATGAGATAATGTGGAGAAATATAGTAGAGAAGGGCAGGCCACAGAAGACAATAAAGCGCATGCATGTTGCAGACACACACTCACAATATGTAATACTTCTTTTCCACTGCAATAATGGTTGCTCGAACACACCTCAGTGTTACATTTTACATATATGCCTGTCTTGTTTATTTTTATGTTCCTACATAATATGTTTAAAAGGCTTTACAACCATTATTCATTTATAAGTGGTCAAACTGTACCTCAGTAAATAATCAGTTTTAGACCTTTTGATCACTTGCATGCAACCTATTATATGAACATTTCTGGTTCCACGTTATTTCTTCTATTTATTTTTAGAAGCATTCACTATGTTGCACAAAATGACTTTTAGCTTCATGTACGTCTGTCCTCATGGAATAACACTTCTTGTTGGATGGTTTGTCAAATTCTATATTGGAGAGTTCTACTAAAATATGTTTTGTCTAAATTGGACAAAAATAATAGGCACCTTATGTGAAGACCGATATAAGTTTGTGAAAATACCTTATTGAATTTATCTTGGGTTGAGAATAGTTTTGTATAAATGTTACAGAGAATTATCAAAAGAGATGTTTCATGTCAAATGAACTCGTTTCCAAAAATTGTGTTAGTTTCAAGCAGATTATATACAAGAAATACAACATAGCAAGAGAAGATTATATACATGTAACTTGGTTGTAGTGTACTCTAATGGTTCATTGACACCATTCATGTTGTTAGGTCACGTTTCTTTGCATTTACCAATATTTTGTTTTTACCATTGATGTAACGCATACTAAATTTAAAAAAAGTGTGTGTGTGTGTGTGTGTGTGTGTGTGTGTGTGTGTGTGTGTGTGTGAGTGTGTGTGTGTGTGTGTGTGTGTGTGTGTGGGT
>Ga0136643_10011155_pt1 | contig 13318 bp, 13 predicted proteins | sample TergutLab28metaG_FD_96883 | JGI IMG/M metagenome (GOLD analysis project Ga0136643, IMG submission 96883) | Labiotermes labralis P1 segment gut microbial communities from Petit-Saut dam, French Guiana - Lab288 P1 (version 3) (version 3) | ecosystem: Host-associated > Arthropoda: Insects >...
GACATTTAGATTTTTCGGATATATGTTCTTAGTTGGCTTCAATGCCTTACTTGCCCTGTGGGTGTGGGTGGACAGCAAAAAAGCTGGTACACGTAAGACTGGCTTGGCAGTGCTAACACTGTTTACTGGTTTGGTTGGGTGGCTGGTTTATATGATTAAGCGAGAGGAGAGAAAATTAAATGTCGATAATAGAGGTTAAGGGTTTGACGAAAGATTTCGGGCGGGGGCGTGGCGTGTTTGACGTGTCCTTTGCCGTGGAGAAAGGTGAGGTGTTTGGTTTTCTTGGTCCTAATGGGGCTGGGAAAACCACCACCATCCGCCATCTAATGGGTTTTAGTCAGCCGCAGGTGGGCGAAACCCGCATATTGTCCAAGGATTGTTGGGGGCAACACCATCAAATTAAAAACCATGTGGGGTATTTGCCAGGGGAGATTTCCTTGCCCGACCATTTGACAGGGGCTGGTTTCATTAAGCAAATGGCAGACTTTCGTAAAATCAAAGATTTAAGTTATGCAAATGAGTTGACAAAGCGGTTTGTCTTGGACACCTCTATCAAGTTAAAACGTATGTCGTTGGGGACAAAACGCAAGCTTGCCATTGTAACGGCTTTTCTGCATGACCCTGATGTTTTGTTGCTGGATGAGCCAACGGGTGGTCTTGACCCTCTGATGCAAGATAATTTTATACAATTTGTTAAAGAGGAGAAAAAGAGGGGTAAGACCATTCTGCTGTCGTCCCACATCTTTTCCGAGGTGGATGCCACTTGCGACAGAATTGCTATTATAAAGGAAGGAAAACTTGTAAGTACATTTTCCGCAAACGAACTTAAGCACAATACACGTAAAGAATGGAAAGTGGAATTTGCAAACCGAGAGGAAATGGAAAGGTTTTTGCAAAAGGACTTTGAAATAAGCCTTGCAAAAAAAGAAGCCAATCAGCTACATATCGTTTTCCACGACAAGGACACAAATGCGTTTTTAACAGAGCTGTCAAATTACAAAGTAAATTTCTTTTCAGAGATAAAATTTACTTTAGAAGATTATTTTATGAAATTTTATAGAAAAGAGGACGAACCATGCTAAATAAAGCCGTTTTTAAGCAGACCCTTTCCCAGAACTGGAAATTGTGGGCGATTTTGACTGCCGTAACCTCGCTAATAGCTGTGTTGATTATACGCACCTTTGACCCCCACGCCATGCGTCTTGCCATGATGGCGTTTGGGGCAGATGGGCCACCAGCTGGCATTGGCGGCGGACCTTTCGGCACAGGAACAGACCGTTTTGGGATGCTGACAATCCCCGACCTTATGGCGAGTGGGTATTACGCCATGATTGGTCTTATAATGCCACTTGTGTATGTGATTATCACGGCAAATTCTCTTGTGGCATCACAAATTGACCGTGGGTCGATGGCTTATACGCTTTCCACGCCGATAACCCGTGCTAAGGTGGTGTTTACACAGGCTGTCTATTTGATTGTGGCACTTGCGTCCATGTTTGCGGTGGTTACATTTGCTGGGCTTGCTGTGTCGCAAGTTTCTCATAATGCCCTTTGGGGGTCGAACCACACGCCTGATGTTGTTGCCACGGCAGAGCTTTTAGGGGTTAGCAACCAAGACGTTGAAGATAATTTGCAACTTATCCTAAATAATCCAGAAGCCATTGCGGTTGGGGCAGAAGCACGTGGGGTAAGCGAAGAAGTTTATGCTATGTATGTGGAGTTGCTTCTTATCAACCAAGCAATTGACGGCACTGCGGAAATTATGGATGTTACACGTTATGAATTTATGGAAAACCCTGCGATGGTTGGTGGCAATAATGAGGTTGCACAGCTATTCTCTAGGTTGCTTAGTGTGAATGTTGATACAGTAGAAAGCCACATGGAGCATTTGGTGGACGACCTTTACGGACAGTCTATCGAAAGCCCGACCATGTTGCTGGTTATGATGAACGGGCTTGACCATTATATGCAGGGCATCGAAATGGAAGCGTTGATGGTGGGTGCAGATGCCGCTGCTGAATATCTTGGCATGGAAACCGTGGAACTTATGACCCAGTTGCATATCCTAGCAAACGACCAAAACGCACTGCGGGTCGCATCAGAAGCGTCGGGTATTGATGAAGCGACACTTCTAGCTTTTATCAATGTACAACTGGCAGAAGCTGAATTTGAATTCGACCAAGGCATATATTTCAACATAGGCAACTTTGTAAATCTTAATGTGGGTATTTTCTTGCTAATGTTTGCTATTGGTGGTGTGTCCTTCGTGTTCTCTTGCATATTTAACCTGACACGTAACTCGTTGGCACTGGGTGCGGGCATACCCCTTGGATTTTTCATCCTAAACATGATGGCGAATGTCAGCCCAGATTTGGCAAACCTAAGGTTCTTCACCCTTAACACATTGTACAACCCAACGGACATAACAGGCGGGTACAGCTTCACCCCACAATTCATAGCAATGACCGCAGTCGGAATGACACTATACCTTGTAGGCATCATAGTTTTCAAGAAAAAAGACTTACCACTGTAATGGTAGGGGCGGGCATTGCCCGTCCTATGCCTGCTGGCACTATTGCTTAGGGTTGTACGCTATCGTCAGTCCGATTGGGACGGGCAATGCCCGCCCCTACCAATTAACGTGTTGAAGGCGAAGATTAGTCCGCAACCTATGGCATACATCACCAAATCCCACCAGTCAAAGGTTGTGCCGATGACAACCCGCCAAAACTGCGAATCCCCAAGCCCTAGCATATAGACCAAGCCAAAGTACTGACCAACTTCCACCGCAGCGGCAAAGGCGAAAATTCCAAAGGGCAACCACCGCCAGCGATTACGCACAAAAATACGCACAAAGCTGTAAATGAAAACCACAATCAGCACATCACCGAAATGATAGCGGATGAAACCACTAGGCATCCAAAGGGCAATTGCCACAATCGCCAGTAAAAGCACTATGGTTGCTATAAGGTATCTTAAACTGAATTTTATTTTCATAGTCCCAACCTCTATTCCCAAGTAGCCCAAATGTCTGGCTGATAGCCAATTGTGGCTTGTTTGCCATTACGCACAATGGGGGTTTTGAACATCCCTGGATTGTCAAGTAGTCGCCCTTCTATATCCTCTTTGCGGGCAAGATGGGCGATGAACTGGCTTTCGTGTTCTTTGGAATTCTCGTCTATCAAGGCATCCATGCCACCAACTGCGGATTTTACGCTGGCATATTCCCCCTTAGAAAGCCCAAATTTGTCAATTTCTACAAATTGAAACTTTATGCGACGCTCCTTAAAATACCGCTGGGCTTTTTTACTGTCAAAACATTTTGCCTTGCCGAAAATTTGTATGTTCACCAAATCCACTCCCTAAATCAAATTACTGTGCCTGTGTAGATTAGACCTTTGCGTTCTGGTGCGTTGTCGTCTTTGGCAAAGGCAAAGTTGTCGCTTTCCTGTGCTATGTGGTTTATGGCGATACCCAAATCAATCTTGTTAATTTTATCCAAAAACAAACCTTTTATGGGGTTTGACTTTTTGCGATAGCAGTGGATTTTGCCCTCATCTGCGATAAAGTGCCAGTTTTGGGAATTTAGACCGCTGGGGGCAAGCCTTGCAGCTTCCAGCCTTGGGTCTGTGCCTTCGCTAATCTCATTTAACGGCTTGCGTTTGAAGTCGCCATGCCCACGGTAAAGGGGTTCGTCGGGTTTGCCAAATGCCATGCAGATAACATAGGGCAGGGCAGACACTTCCTTTTCGCCTGGTTTTGACAGTCCCAGCCAGCAAGACCCAAGCCCGCTTGCGGAAAACCACAAGTCCATTTGCTGACCTACAAAGCCGATGTTTTCCAAATATCCGCCCGTTTCTTCGCTGCCAAAAACTAGATAATGAGGGGCTTTTATACTGCCAGTCCCTTTGATTTTGCTGACAATTTGTATGCTGAAACCCATCTTTTGATGCAAGGGTTTCAGCTTGGCAAACTGTGCTTTTACGTTGTTTAACGTGGTTTCGTCCAGTTTTTCCATGTGAAATTTTCTGATTGACTTACGTTTGTAGATTGCTTCTTTCATTTTATCATCCTCCTTACTTAATTTAGATTATACATTGTTTGTTTGCTTTCTGCAATAACATTCTGTCGAAGATTAAAAAAGGACGACCGATGGTCGCCCCTAATAATTAACGCCCGCAAGATGGGCATGGTTCTCCAACTCTTTCGATGATGATTTTGTCACCTTCAACATACACGTTGACCTTTGTGCCTTTTTCTAGGCATAGAAGGTCTCTGGCTTCTGCTGGGATTACAATTCTGTTTAATTCATCGAGAACTCTTTCTTTTAGGAATTTCTTTTTGTTTTCCATATGGGCATCGCTCCTTTCTTATACCCTTTTTGTCAAAAGAAGTGCTTGACAAGAAGACCTAAGATAGGGTACAATGTCCCTTAGGTCCCTTTTGGGGTACTGGTGGTGCTTGCCTGACTTATTCTTCGTGGGATGCAGGCAAGCACTTTTATATACCCCTTTATTAAAGGAAAGCAATAAAGCACTTTTAGTATACGACAAAATTCTGTGTTCGTCAAGGGTTTTTTGCAAAAAAGTTTTGTTTTTGGGTGTCGTCAATCGAACTGGGACGGGCAATGCCCGCCCCTACCATGTAAAGTCACCACCCACGTGCGGGGTAAACGACAACCGTGGTAGGGGCGGGCATTGCCCGTCTCTTGCCTGTTGGCACTAACAAAAATAGCAAACGTCTAATCGTCTGCTATTTCTATATGAGGTTCTAAAATCTTTTTGTAGTCGGTTATTAGAAAATCAATAAACAAATCAGCAAGATGGGATTTGGCGAAGTTTTTCTTCAACACATAATAAAGCTTGCGATTGGGCAGGGGAGTGGTCAACCTTAACGGTATGACCATTTTTTTGTGTATATACGAAGCGGCGGCGAAATGCGAAATCATAGACACGCCCAAGCCATTGATGACGGCGTTTATGATGCTTTGCGTGTTGTCGAAGTTAATAGAACTACTTAACCCCCTTATGTCCATGCCAAGTTCCTCTAAATACCGCTCATATTCAATCCTTGTGCCACTACCTTTCTCCCTGCCGACAAAACGATGCTCCCGCAACAACGCTTTCAAAGAGTATTCCAAATCATCCCCAAAATCATCATTGCTGGGGGCTATCATTATCATACGGTCACACAAAAACTGATGAAAAGTGCATTTTGACCCATCTATGTCATCTACAATGCCACCAGAAAACCCAAGTTCTGCTTGTCCCGACGCAATCGACCTTGCCACATCCAATGTAGTACCTTGCTTGACATTAAAGGCAATGTCTGGATAAAAAGCATTAAACTGTGCGATGGCACGTGGCAAAATATACTGTGCTGGCACGGATGATGCGATAATGTTAATCACCCCACTAAAATCCCCGCTAAGCCCCTTAATTTTATCCGTCATTTGGGATTTTAACGTCAGCATTTCCTTGGCACTTTCATAAAGAATTTTTCCAGCAAGGGTAGGGGACACCTCTTTTGTAGAACGGTTTACCAGCGGTGTACCCAGCTCTTTTTCCAGCGAGCTAATATAGGTGCTAACCGAGGGTTGCGACAAAAAGATGGCTTCGGCAGCACGGGAAAAACTGCCCTTGTCCACCACCATAACGAATGCTTCCAATTGCCTAAAATCCACCACGCCACCCCCTATTGGGCTTATTAACAATTCAAATTATAATCATTATAATATCTAATGGGAAAAAATGCAAGCATTTTGTCAAAAATTTTCTTGCCGAGCATTAGAAAAATTTACATAAAAGTTAGCGGTCAGGCTGTATAATGGTCTTATGATTATTGATGTGTATGTGGACGTGGTGTTTGCGGTAAACTTTGTCATTAACACCGTGGTGCTGGTTTTGGTTAATATGCTGGGACGCAGGGGGGCGAAATGGTGGCGGATTGCCCTTGGCGGGGTGGCATCGGCTTTGCTGTATGTGTTGTTGCTGTTTTCGCCATTGCGTGGGTTGTTGAATGTGTTTACGTCGTTTGTTGTGCTTATGCCTGGGGTGTTTGTTGCCTTTTCATTCAAAGGCTGGCGACATTTTTTGGTAAGCATCGGGCTGGCTTATGTGTGTGCGTTTGCACTTGGGGGTTTGGTATTGCTGACGACCAATGTCTTGGGCGACCATGTACTGTCAACGGTAGGTTTTGCAAGCGTCAATGTTACGCCATTAAATTTGGTGGTGGCGGTGGCAATCACTTTTGTCTTGATAAGGTTTGCAAGGCGATACATAGCAAACAAAACACTAGACAGGAAGATTTTCTGTGATGTTTGTATTACGACAGTAGGACAGGGGACTGCGGACTTCAAGGCTTTGATTGACACAGGCATGACGCTGACAGAACCAGTGGGGCAAAACCCCGTGATAATAGCCGAAATAACCGCAATAACGACAGCCATACCAGAACCTATCGCAAACCTGTTTGCACAAAATGGGCAAGATGACTTGGAAGCAGTCCAAATGGCATTTGAAACAGTGGACTGGCAACCCCGCTTTCGACTAATCCCCTTCAAAGCCATCGGGCAACAAAGTGGCGTAATGGTGGGCTTTCGCCCAGACCACATAACCATAAACAACAAAGAAGTACATAACGCAATAATCGCAATATGCGACTTCAAACTTTCAAATTGTGACGAATTTCAGGGGCTTGTAAATCCCTTGCTATATACATAATCGTCTGTCGAACAAGGACGGGCAATGCCCGCCCCTACCAGAAGCGTACGGTTTCCAACGATTGTCCGTATCGTGCCGTAATTGGTAGGGGCGACCATTGGTCGCCATCGTCCGACAGGCAACACCACCCAATAAAACCAAAAACAGGAGGCAAAAAATGTTTAACTGGCTCAAAAAACTCATACATAAGATACGCAAAACCACATGGATATTCGGCACAGGCACGGTCTACTACATCGGCGGAAGCGACACCCTGCCACCCCCCCTAAAACCCGATGACGAAGCAAAGGCACTAACAAACATGGCAAACGGCTGTCCCAAAGCCCGTGACAACCTAATAGAACACAACCTACGCCTTGTCGTCTACATAGCCCGCAAATTCGAAAACACAGGGCTTAATGTAGAAGACCTAATCTCCATCGGCACAATCGGCTTAATAAAGGGCGTAAACACCTTCAAAATGGACAAAAAAATAAAACTTGCCACCTATGCCAGCCGTTGCATCGAAAACGAAATCCTAATGTACCTACGCCGTTCCGCCAAACTTAAAAGCGAGGTAAGCATAGACGAGCCGTTAAACGTAGACTGGGACGGCAACGAACTGCTTCTATCAGACGTGCTAGGCACGGAAGTGGACATTATCTACAAAGACATAGAAGACGAAGCCGACCGCCAAATGTTACACCTTGCCATGGAAAAACTAAATGACAGAGAGCGTAAAATCGTAGAACTGCGATACGGTTTAGAACGTGACGGCGAAGAAATGACCCAAAAAGAAGTGGCAGACCTGCTGGGCATCTCCCAGTCCTACATATCACGGTTGGAGAAGAAAATCATCAGCCGTTTACGCAAAGAAATGGCGAGATTTGTCTAAAAAGTGCTTGACAGCGTCAATAAAATGCTATATAATGCTATTACAAGTCTGTACCAGACCTTGGGTAGAATAAAAAACCACGTAATGGCGGGTGAAAAACCTTGAACCGTTACCCCACCATTACGTGCATCTACCCAGTCAACATAGTTGACCTAGAGATGATTATACATCATCCAAGGTCTACTTTGCAAGCACTTTTTTCAAACCTTAACATAAAAAACACATTCCAAACGGACAACACGTCCACCGAACAAGGACGGGCAATGCCCGCCCCTACCACGATTGTCGTTAACCCCATACATTGGATGGTAACCGCACATTGGTAGGGGCGGGCATTGCCCGTCCTTGTTCGCCATGCACCACTTTAACGGGTAATACACTAATAAAAAGGAGAGATGTCATATGTCCAACCACACCACACGAGAGCGGGAGGTTTGCATAAAATAATCTTGTGTATAAACCTCCCAAAAGCCAACAAACTAACTTTTAGGAGGAATAACAATGAATACCTTTTCAAACAAATTCATCACCGATGAAAAAAACCTTGCACTACTAAAAGAAACAATGTGGGGACCCAACGGAATACGCCAAGCCGAGGAACTGGCTTCACATTTCAAAATCACAAAGGACATGAAAATCCTTGACCTAGGTTGCGGTACTGGCTTATCGTCCCTATACTTGGTGCAAGAACATGGCGTAAACGTCTTAGCCACCGACCTATTTGCTGACCCAACTGAAAACCATGAGCGTTTTGTATCCCTTGGCATTGCCGACAAAATTACCCCCCATGACATTAGACGCAACACAACCATTACCCTTTGCAAAGGGTTATTTCGATGTGATTTTTTCTGTAGGTGCATACAATATGTTTGGCGACAGCGAAGAAATGTTGCCAAGTTTTATTCCTTATGTGAAAAAAGGTGGCTACATCGCCGTTGCATTTCCTGGGCTAAAATACGATTTCGGCGACAATGTCCCGCCAGAAATGCAACCATTCTGGGATGTACCCGAAGTTGCAAGGTATATCCGTGGCATAGACTGGTGGAAAGAGTTATGGGGCAAGACCGCAGGCATAGAAATCATAAACATAAGCGGACAAACCTGCCACGACATCGCTTGGGAAGAATACCTCGCAAGCCGTAACCCCAACATCGAAGAAGAAAAATGGGATTTGGACATGATGGAGGCAGAGGGCGGGAAGTATTTCAACACAATCCAACTTATTGCCAAGGTCATCTAATTATCAACTAACAGCACGTCCACCGAACAAGGACGGGCAATGCCTGCCCCTACCATCACAAAGTCACCACCCACATACGGGGTAAACGACAATCGTGGTAGGGGCGGGCATTGCCCGTCCTTGTCCGATTTGCACCCCCATAAATAATTTGCACATTTTTCATAAATTTCCCTTGACATTGTATAAATATAATGGTATAATGCCATGGTATGTTTTGAATAAAGAAGCAAGGAGGTGATTTAATGCCAACATTCAACCAACTAGTTCGCAAGGGTCGTGGTCAAAAAATCCGCAAGTCAACCGCACCAGCATTGCAAAAAAGCTTCAACAGCCTAAAAAAGCAACGCTTTGACGCATCAAGCCCATTCAAACGTGGTGTCTGCACAAGCGTGCGTACTGACAAGCCCAAAAAGCCAAATTCCGCACTTCGTAAAATCGCGAGGGTACGTCTTTCCAACGGCATGGAGGTAACAGCCTACATCCCAGGTGAAGGTCACAACCTGCAAGAACATAGCGTGGTGCTTATCCGTGGCGGTCGTGTGCGTGACTTGCCTGGTGTGCGTTACCACATCCTACGTGGAACGCTGGACACGGCTGGGGTTTCTGGTCGTATGCAAGCCCGTTCCAAGTACGGAGCAAAAAGACCCAAGAAGTAAGCAAATTAAAAGTACAAGTTGCTTGTTCTTGAGGTCAAAGTTTATGTATTTCTTGCTTGCATCATTCTGCTTGACCCTGGTAGGGGCGACCATTGGTCGCCATCGTCCGATTGACGATACCACCCATACCAATACATGAATTTCGACCTCGAGAACAGGCACCACAGGTCAAGAAATTGGCTTGAGTACCTACGGGCGTATCATTACGCCTAGAAATGGAGGGAAGCGACGTGCCGAGAAAAGGTCATGTCCCAAAAAGGGAGGTTTTGGCAGACCCGCTGTATAAAAGCAAGGTTGTGACAAAACTGATAAACACCATCATGCTAGATGGTAAAAAAGGCGTTGCGCAAGGCATTGTTTACAAAGCCTTTGGCACCGTAGAAGCAAAAATTGAAGGCAAAACAGCACTTGAATGTTTCGAGCAAGCCCTTGGCAACATCATGCCAGCGGTGGAGGTAAAAGCCCGCCGTGTGGGTGGTTCGACTTACCAAGTGCCAATGGAAATTCGCCCAGACAGAAGGCAGGCCCTAGGGCTTCGCTGGTTGGTAACATTCAGTCGTCGCCGTGGCGAAAAAACCATGGAAGAACGCCTAGCCAATGAAATTATGGATGCCATCAACAACACTGGCGGAGCAGTTCGCCGTAAAGAAGAAATGCACAAAATGGCAGATGCCAACCGTGCTTTCTCTCACTTCAAATGGTAGTAAATTATTGAGAATTATTGTGAGTATTAGAGATTAGGAGATGGTATTTTTGAGTAAGAGAGAATACCCGCTGGAGAGAACCCGGAATATAGGCATAATGGCCCATATCGATGCGGGTAAGACAACTCTCACAGAAAGAATTTTGTATTATACTGGTAAGGTGCATAAAATGGGCGACACCCATGACGGTAACGCCGTTATGGACAGCATGGACCAAGAGCAGGAGCGTGGCATAACCATCGCCTCCGCCGCCACAACCACATTTTGGAACAACCACCGTGTAAATATCATCGACACCCCAGGTCACGTGGACTTCACTGTAGAAGTTGAGCGTTCCTTGCGTGTTCTTGACGGTGCTGTGGCTGTTTTCTGCGGTCAAGGTGGTGTTGAACCCCAGTCCGAAACCGTTTGGCGACAAGCCGACAAATACAAAGTTCCACGCCTTGCGTTCGTAAACAAAATGGACAAATTGGGTGCGGACTTTATGAATGTTGTGGGCATGATAAAAGACCGCCTAGGTGCAAACCCAGTGCCAGTCCAAATCCCAATTGGTGCAGAAAGCCAATTTGAGGGTATGATTGACCTGTTCCACATGAAGGCGTATACCTTCGGTGGCGACTTGGGCGAAGATGTTATCGAAGGTGACATTCCAGCAAACCTACTAGCCGATGCCGAAGCCGCAAGAGCCGCCTTGATTGATGCAATCGCCGATACCGACGAGGGCATCATGGAAAAGGTTTTGATGGAAGAAGATGTGACTGTAGAGGAGCTGAAATCCGCCCTTCGTAAAGCAGCCATCGCCACAGAACTTACGCCAGTTTTCTGCGGTTCTGCCTACAAGAAAAAAGGCGTGCAACTGCTTCTTGACGGTGTTGTGGAATATCTTCCAGCACCAACCGACATCGAAGCAATCAAAGGCATTGTGCCACGCACGGAAGAAGAAGTGGAGCGTAAAGCAAGCGACAACGAACCCTTCTCCGCCCTTGCCTTTAAGATTGTAACAGACCAACACGTGGGCAAACTAGCCTTCTTCCGTGTATACTCTGGTACATTCGAGAGCGGAAATTACATCTACAACGCAACAAAAGATAAAAAAGAGCGTGTCAGCAGAATCTTCCTTATGCACTCCAATAAAAAGGAAGAAGTTGACAAGGTTTACGCTGGCGAAATCGCCGCTGCGGTTGGTCTTAAATCCACAACCACAGGCGACACCCTTTGCCTAGAAGACCATCCAGTGGTATTGGAGTCCATGAACTTCCCAGAGCCTGTAATCCACATTGCCATCGAGCCAAAAACCAAGGCAGGGCGTGACAAAATGTCCCTTTCCCTTGCAAAGCTGGCAGAAGAAGACCCAACATTCAAAACCTATACCGACCAAGAAACGGGTCAAACCATCATCGCTGGTATGGGCGAACTTCATCTAGAAGTTATCGTTGAGCGTCTTTTACGTGAATTTAAGGTTGAAGCCAACGTAGGTCAACCACAAGTTGCCTACCGTGAATCCTTCCGTAAAGCAACAGACGTGGAAGGCAAATACGTTAAGCAGTCTGGTGGTAAAGGTCAATACGGACATTGTAAAGTCAAATTTGAGCCGATTGACGCAAATGACAGCGAAAACAGCTTCATTTTTGAGAACAAAATCGTTGGTGGTGCAATTCCCCGTGAATTTATCGCACCAATCGAAGCTGGTATCAGAGAAGCCATGGAAAGCGGTATCATCGGCGGTTATCCCGTGCTTGGCGTAAAAGCCACGTTATACGATGGAAGCTTCCATGACGTGGACAGCTCTGAAATCGCCTTCAAAATCGCTGGCTCTATGGCTTTCAAGGAAGCCATGCGTAAAGGTGATGCCGTCCTGCTAGAACCCATTATGAAAGTGGACGTTACCGTGTCCGAAGACTATATGGGCGACGTAATCGGCGACCTTAACAGCCGTCGTGGACGCATAGATTCCACCGAAACCCGCTCGGGTGCTGTGGTTGTCCACGCCTTCGTTCCACTTGCGGAAATGTTCGGCTACACAACCCGCCTACGTTCTATGACCCAAGGTCGTGGCGTGTTTGCCATGGAAGTTGGACATTATGAGCAAGTGCCAAAGAGCGTCATGGAGAAAGCAACTCTTAAAAACAGCTAGGTCTAAAAAGTTTTGCTTGCAAAATTATGGATAAAGCATTATAATGTAATTAATCATTAACAGGGCAAACGCCCACTTTAAGGAGGAAGTACAAATGGCGAAAGCTAAGTTTGAAAGAAACAAACCACACGTTAATATCGGAACTATCGGTCACGTTGACCATGGTAAAACCACGCTAACCGCTGCAATCTCCCGCACCCTTAACCAACGTTACGGCACTGGTGAAATTGTAGACTTTGACAAAATCGACAAAGCTCCAGAAGAAAAAGCACGTGGTATCACCATCAACTCTACTCACATCGAGTATGAAACTGACAAGCGTCACTACGCACACGTAGACTGCCCAGGCCATGCCGACTATGTAAAGAACATGATTACTGGTGCGGCTCAAATGGACGGTGCAATCCTTGTGGTTGCTGCAACTGACGGTGTTATGGCACAAACTAACGAGCATATTCTTCTTGCCCGTCAGGTTGGTGTACCAAAAATCGTTGTATTTATGAACAAGTGCGACATCGCTGACGAGGAGCTTATCGAGCTTGTAGAAATGGAAATCCGTGAAGCACTTGACAAACAAGACTTCCCAGGCGACGACACGCCAATCATCAAAGGTTCTGCCCGTGAAGCTTTGGAAAATCCAGCTGGCGAATGGGGCGACAAAATCATCGAGCTTTTCGAGCATGTTGACACTTATATCGACGAGCCAGCCCGTGAAGACGACAAGCCATTCCTAATGGCAGTTGAGGACGTTTTCACCATTACTGGTCGTGGTACAGTTTCTACTGGTCGTGTAGAGCGTGGTGTTTTGAAAGTATCTGACACCATCGAAATCGTTGGTTTTACCGATGCTGCCCGCCCATATGTTGTAACTGGTATCGAAATGTTCCGTAAACTTCTTGACTCTGCTCAAACTGGTGACAACATTGGTGTTCTTCTTCGCGGTATCGCCCGTGAGGAAGGAGAGCGTGGACAAATTCTTGCAAGGCCA
>Ga0136643_10011157_pt1 | contig 13317 bp, 9 predicted proteins | sample TergutLab28metaG_FD_96883 | JGI IMG/M metagenome (GOLD analysis project Ga0136643, IMG submission 96883) | Labiotermes labralis P1 segment gut microbial communities from Petit-Saut dam, French Guiana - Lab288 P1 (version 3) (version 3) | ecosystem: Host-associated > Arthropoda: Insects >...
AGGTGAAACAACAGCAATAACTTTGCAACATCATTTTGGAACAATGCAAATGGGGTATAGGGGCAATGTGGCACTAAGATGGGAGGGTGGTATTCCCATTGTGACAATGCGGCATTTTAACCTGATGCGTGAAAACGATGTGCGAAATTTTTTGTCGTACACAGACGAATTGCAAGACGAGCCGGTAATTGTTATAGATATACGCTCTAATGGGGGAGGTGCGGGAAGCTTGCCAGTAAAGTGGTTGCGGCAAGTAACAGGAGCAAATGTGTTGCATAATTATGCATTGTTTATGCCACTACACTATGATATCTTATTGCCGCCGTCGCCACATGGTAACTGGGGGCAAACACTGCACCATGAACTTGGTCTATACCGGTTCGAACAGGCGTCTCCGTTGGGTGATTATCACCTTGCGTTTGGCGAACGCGCAACCGAAGTGTTGCCAAACCAGCAGCTTATTATATTGCTAACAAACAGAGGTACAGCATCTGCCGGCGATGGCGCTGCAGGGTTGATGTTAGGGATAGAAAACACGCTAATAATTGGGCAAAATACGACAGGTATGTTAATTACAAATGTGGGCATGAACATAAGCCTCCCCAATTCTGGAATAACTGCGGGCTTTGGTGGCGTATCATCTGTCCACCCACCCAACACTTTCGCCGAAGGCCGCGGTTTTGCCCCGGACATTTGGGTCACAGGTTGCGCGTTGGCAGCTACACTTGCTATGCTTGGTCGGTACATGTAAATAGCTAAAGCAAAGCGGCAAATAAAATCATATGACATCAGCCCTTAGTGGGTTTTGATAAATACTATAAAGGAAGAAGGTTTTTATATGGAGTATCTAGTCTTAGAAAACCACCGCAACATAACATCTTGGGGTGGTTGCCCCGATTATTGTCTGGCGTTTGGTTGCCCCGGTTATTGTATGCGGCTTGGCGGCGGCGATGGTTGTACCAGATTATACACATGCTTAATGGTTGACGGTGCATATAGCGAACCTCCAAGCCAAGTTTAAACCCCAAATCAAAAAAGAGTTGCACTGGCAACTCTTTTTTGGCATAATACGCAAAACCAATTTAACAGGAGCGTGACACTATGAAGAAGCTATTACTTCTTTCCCTTCTCTTACTCCTATTCCTAACCGCCTGCGGTTTTGAAGAACCTCCACCTCTGCCCCCACTAACTATCCCCCCAGGTCTAACACTAGAAGATGTCTTGCAAGTAACCAACCAACGCCGTGCAAGCATACAGCCTCCTACCACAGAAACCCTCCTATCACTAACCCCAACACGTGCAACTCCGCCCCAGCCTCTAAATTTGCGCCATCTTGGCAGTGTTATCCCGGTAACGCATGTGCTGTACGAAGACGCAATAGAAGACGTGATGCTTCTTTTTGACATGCTTCGTTACATATATGCAGGCTACAACTATCTTGGTGGCGATGCTGTTTTTACACCAATACGGGATAGCATAATTGCCAGCATCAGTGAACAAGACGTGTGGCATAGGGGCGCATTGGAGAACTTGCTTTTTAACAGCCTAAATGCGGTTATTCATGACAATAATGCCAGTATTGCAGGCCGACGGCTTAGTGCATATTCCAGGTTTTTTACCTATGACGGAGTATTTTTAAAAACGGAGAATGGGTTTTTGCATTACAGCACAGGTAGATATGTGACAGATGTGGTAGGCTATAATATTAACGATGTATTTCGTCTAGCACTAGGCCAATGTGGCAATTTTTATTATCGGCTAGTCATTTATCAACTGGGGACAACTGCCCTTACTTGCCACGCAAATATTATTTTTAATACCGGTGAAACAGAAGCCATTACCCTGGTTGCAGATTGTTTGCGAAGGCGCATAGAAACACACGTACAAGCTGAACCATCTGTACAATATCAGGATGATATCCCGGTGGTTAGGATAGAAAACTTCTTGTTGTATCCGGTTTTTATACAGCGGACTTTAATAGCACTAGAGCAGTTAAGGCATGAGCCTATAATTGTTATAGATATCCGCAACAGCTTAGGTTTTGGTGATAGGACACAGCCTGTAAGGTTAATGTACAGCCTAATGGGTGAGGTAGTACTACCAAGTTTTGTTCATTTTCAAAGGCAGCTTGCCGGCGATGTATTGTTACCCTCAGATAACGTTGTGCACACGGCGGAAGTCGCGGCAATTCTTGATTTTATTAATGAGATTATGCCAACGCGGCAATTAAATGCAAACTATACCGTAACGACCGCAAGTGGCGGTATGGTTAGCAACGACCGGCTTGTCATATTGCTGGTTTGTGGTAGTGTGGCAGTACCCGCGGAGGATTTTGTAAACATGATGCTAAGTATCGAAAATACGCTAATCATAGGACAGAATACCCATGGCGCGTCATTTTCATCATTCGGAGAGCGTATTCACCTGCCAAACAGCGGTATCCGTAGTACTTTTGGGCAAGCGTTGGTGGTACACTCGTATGGGCAATTTACAGAAGGCGTTGGAATTGCCCCCGACGTGTGGGTCACAGGCTGTGCGCTGACGGCTACACTCAATATGCTAAACCTAAACAGATAAGTTATTCCGGCTGTATCATATTCTCGATAAAAATACCATACCCCTTTGTTGGGTCTTGCACAAACACATGCGTAATGGCACCCGCAACGCGCCCGTTTTGTAAAATGGGGCTGCCGCTCATGCCTTGCACAATGCCGCCTGTCAGTCGCAAAAGCTCGGGGTCGGTTATGCGAATCACCATGCCTTTTGTTTCGTCTGTGGTATGGCGGTTTACATTTTCTATATAAATTTCAAACTCACGCACCTCGCTGCCGCAAACGCTTGTTAAAATGGTAGCGGGGCCTTCTTTTATATGCGAACGCAGGGCTATGGGCATAGGGTCGCGGGTCACAATTGTGCTACGCGAATGGGGGCATAAATTGCCGTATATGCCGTTGGTGCTGTTTGACACAATGTCGCCAAAACTGCGGCTGGTGTCAACAGATCCTTCCAGTTCGCCAGGGGCACCGCGTGCGCCGCGCCGTACAGATGTAACAGTAGACGGCATAATTACGCCACTTTTGACAGACATCAATTTTTTTGTGTCAACGTCCATTATGCCATGCCCCAACGCGCCAAACGTGCCGGTGCGTGGGTTGTAGTACGTAAGTGTGCCAATGCCCTTGGTAGAATCGCGTACCCATGTGCCAATGCGGCGCACGCCGTCTACTGCGGTGGCGGCGGGGGTTAGCGTTACGGTCATTTCGGTTGCTTCGCCCACCATGTCGCGGCGTAGGGTAATGGTTACATCGCCTGTGCTGTTTGCAATAATGCGGGCAAGGTCTTCTTTGCATGTTATTGCTGTGCCGTTTACATAGGAAATAAGATCTCCGGCTCTAAGCACCCCGCCGGCAGGGTCGTGAGATATACCGTCTGCGCCCAAGAAGCTGTTTGTTCCCAGCACCATCACGCCGTCGGTGTTGATGCGCACCCCAATGGCAACGCCCATGGGTACAATTTTAATATCCGGCACAACGTCCAGCGTCACGCGGCGTACGGGTACGCCAAACGCGCTAATGGTCATTTCTGCCGAGCCTGCGCTGTCTGTTACAACGGTAAGTGGCTGACGTAAGCGTACGCTAAAGCAGTCTGTAACTGGCTGGTCGTTAATTTTTGCCACTGCCGCCGTTTCGCTACTAAAAGAAGCCGATAGTGGCAAACCCACCACCAGCCTGTGCGACGCAAATTCTGTCATGCGTATTTCGCTAGGGAATCTTATTAAAAATGCGATGTTACCCGCAAGGTAGCCCGCAACAATTGCAATAAGCAAAAACGTAGCAATTTTAAAAATTTTCTGCATTTGTGAAACCCCCGTTGTTTGATAAACCACAAAGATATAAATATACTAGCCAAAACAGGGGTTTGTTATTCAAATTATAAGAAACAAGTGGTTCGTGTTATACTTACATATCTATAGACAATTAACTTAAAAATCGTCTCAAGCTTCGCCCGAGAACGCAGTTAAAGCCCTGCGTTTCGGCCTTGCTTTCTACTGTTTTCAAGATAAATTGCTATATACAAAAAAATTTTTGATAGGATGTACACTGTCATATGAAAATCACATTTATAACTGTAGGCAAGCTGAAAGAAAAGCATATAAAAGCAGCCGTGGACGAATACGCAAAACGGCTTTCTAAATACGTCAAATTTAATATAATTGAAGTGGCAGACGAACCCGCCCGCGAAAAGATAAGTGACGCCGAAGGGCAAATGATTCTGCGGGAAGAAGGCACGCGCATATTAAAATGTATCAAAGAGAGCGGATATGTGATTGCAACCGCCATTTCTGGCTTGCAGCTAGGCAGTGTAGAATTTGCAGAAAAAATTGCAAAGCTATCTGTGGACGGCTACAGCCATATATATTTTATTATTGGCGGCTCTTTGGGGTTAAGCCCGATAGTCACCCAAAAAGCCGACTTTTTGTTGTCTTTCTCAAAAATGACTTTTCCGCACCAACTGATGCGAGTGATACTGGCCGAGCAAGTTTACCGAGCCGTGCGTATTAATAGCGGGGAGCCTTATCATAAGTGACGCTTATCAATGATATAAAATATTTCGTTGCCGTGTGTAAAGCTGCTAAAAAGCCAGCCGCGCTCGGTTGTATATTCATGCAGCGTTTTTTCATATTTGGGGGACAGCTCACTGCTTGTGCCTAGGCTTTGCAGTGGTAAAGAAACCACTATTTTTGATGCATTGATACTGTCCAAAAATGTACGCATAACGCCGGGTTGCCGCTTTTCAAAACGATGTGCTTCTTTAAAAAAGAATGCCGCATCAAAATGGATAGATGGCGGGCTGGTGAGTATATCTTGATGAAAGCAGCCGCCGGTATAGCCCTGTTCGGTAATAAAGACATTTAAAAAATCTACCCTAGTTTTGTTTAAGTCGTACGCGTAATAACCGGTGTCTAAAGGTAGTGCCATAAAGGGAAGACCCAAAGGATGTAATCCACACGCAAAATCTGCAATACATTTGCAATGGCCAATCCGGTCAAACAACTGTTGATACAAGTTTGCTAAATCGTGTCCTCGTTCTTTAGTTGACGCGTGACATGTTAATTGTTGTTGCGCAAATTCCTTTAATGCGTGTGGGTTGTTTTTTACTTGCCTAAACTCGTCCATTGCTTTTTTGTAATCCATTTCGCCTAAATACAGCGCAGTAATATTATGAATTTTTTCGCGCACTCTTTTTTCCAAATCAGCTAAGTTTTTTGAAACAGGGCAGGCGAGGTCAACCAGGGATTGTATGGTTTCGTCCGGGATTTGAACATCCTTATATTTGGCCATCTTTTTAATTTTTTCTACTATTTCGTTTGTTTTGTCGGCGGTTATTTGCATTATTTTGTCCTCCCCTGTAATTTATGTAAAAAGCGTCTGCAAATGCAAACGCTTTTTTATTCTACTTCCCAAAAATCAATTTATAAACCTCGCCAAACACAAGCTGCAGCGCAGCAAAGCCGACCATTACAACCCAATGTATCCAAGAAAGCCCCGTTTGCACGTCAAAAATTTGTGCAATTGGCGGCACCAGCGCGACCACAAGTGTAAATACAATCGTGCCTATCGCCGCAAAAAACATACCGCGGTTATTAAACGGGCTGTCTCTAAAAATGGACTGGGCATTACGCACGTTAAAAATATTAATGACCGAAGCCCAGCTGAGTACCACGAACGCCATCGTTATGCCAATGCCGTAATATGCGCCATTTGGGGAAGCAATAAACCCACTTGGCGCGGGTAACACATATGCACCCAGCAAAAACGCACCCAGCGTCAAAAGCGAGAAGCTTATCGCGCCGCGGGCAATGGTGGTGCCAAGCCCTGCGGTAAAAATACCCGCGTTTTTTGAAAGTGGTTTACGCTTCATCACGCCGGCTTCGGGTTTTTCGAATGCCATAAAGAAGCCCGGGATACCGTCGGAAACAACGTTGATTAATAAGATTTGCAACGCCAGCAACGGCGATACACCAACAATAAGCATACCTGCAAGCAGTATAAAAATTTCTGCAAAGTTTACGCTTAGTAAGAACGCAATGGTTTTGCGGATATTATCGTAGGACGCGCGCCCTACAGAAATGGCATCTACAATGGTAGCAAAATTATCGTCTGTAATAACCATGTCTGCGGCATTTTTGGAAACTTCTGTGCCTGTGATACCCATTGCAACGCCAACATCTGCGGCTTTAAGTGCCGGCGCGTCGTTTACGCCGTCGCCTGTCATGGCAACCACTTCGCCATGCGCAGTCCATGCTTGCACAATGCGGATTTTATCTTCCGGGCTGACGCGCGCATAAACGGACACATCCTTGACCTGGTTAAACAGCTCTTTTTCGTCCATGTGGTTAAGGTCTGCGCCGGTTAGTGCTTTATCGCCGTCCTGCATGATGCCAATTTCTTTGGCAATGGCTTTGGCGGTAACAATATGGTCACCTGTGATCATTACGGTTTTGATGCCCGCTTCCTTGGCTAGTGCCACGGCTTCGGCACTTTCTGGGCGGGGTGGGTCTATCATGCCCACAAGCCCAAGGAAGTGTTGGTCGCATTCCAAGGCTTCTTGGCTAAGGTCGGTTGGTTTTTCTGCGTACATTTTATAGCTGATTGCGATAACGCGTAAAGCTTTTTCCGCAAACGAGTCATGCACCGCTGTCGCTTTTTTTAAGAGTTCCGGCTCCCAGATTACGGGAATGCGGTCGAACGCGCCTTTTGTAACCACCAAATGCCCGCCGTCTATGCGGTGCATGGTTGTCATGCGCTTGCGGCCAGAGTCGAACGGTAATTCAAACTCGCGTGGGTATTCGCGTTCTGCGTCTACGCGGGTAAGCCCCAGCTCGTGCAAAAGGCGAATAATTGCAATTTCCGTAGGGTCGCCAATGACGTGTTCGTCTTCGTCGCCATGCACTTCTATTGTTGCGTTGCTGCACGATGCAAGCAGTTCTACCATATAACGCTGGTCTTGGTTTAGCCCCTCCTTAACGGCAATAGGGTCGTAACCCACATGCCACAGGCGGCGTATTTTCATTTTGTTTTGTGTGAGTGTACCCGTTTTGTCGGAACAGATAACAGAAGTATTGCCCACAGTTTCTACCGCGGGGATTTTGCGAATGATCGTTTTTTTCGTAACCATATTAAACACACCGTACGAAAGCACCATGGTTACGATAATTGGCAAAGTTTCTGGCACGGCGGCCACACCCAGCGCAACCGCCAGGATAAGCGCGTCCACAAACTCGCGATATGTGCCTGTGACCGGGTTGACATCATGTACAAACCATGCAAATGCAAACATGAGCAAACCGGCAACCAATGCCAATATGGAGATACGTTTAGCAAGCTGTTGCAGGCGTATTTGCAATGGCGTTTTAAGTTTTTGCGCGGTGTTTAGTAAGCGGGCGATTTTGCCCATTTCTGTTTCCATTGCTGTTTCTACAACCACGGCGGTAGCGCGCCCACCTGTGACCAAACAGCCGGAATACACCATGTTAAGCCTGTCGCCAAGCGGTACTTCTTCAGAAATGACTGCAAATGGGTCTTTTTCTACAGGTTGGCTTTCGCCCGTAAGGGCAGCCTCTTCTGTTTGCAGGCTACTTGCCTCTATTAGCCGTGCGTCTGCGGTGATCACATCACCGGAAGAGAGTTCGATAATATCGCCGGGTACAAGCTGGTTTGCTTCCACAATTTGTTTGACGCCGCCACGTATAACCGTGGTTTTAAATGAATTCATTTTTTTAAGGGCTTCCAAGGCTTTTTCGGCCTTGCTTTCCTGCCATATGCCTAGGCAAACGTTGATTACAACGATGCTTAGTATCACGATGACCTTTGGCCAGCCATTGCCAATGGTGTCTGGCGGGTGAAAGATGGCAGTATAGGCCGCAATAAGCGCGGCCGCAATAAGTATCATGGTTGGTATTTCCGTAAGATGGTGGATAACCTTTGTGAGAAGGGTTTCTTTTTTCTCCTCTTCAAACTCGTTTAAGCCGTATTTTTTTTGCCTGGTTTCGACTTCCGACGGGGTTAACCCGCGTGTTTGGTTGGTGTTTAATTTTTTTAAAATGTTGTCGATACTGTCTTTAACCCAAAGCATTTATTGCCTCCTTATGTTTTGTATTGAAGTAAAGCTTATTTTCTATTTGCAATTAAAGCGATAGTTTCATTAAAATACCGTCCGCACTTTTGCAATTCGGACATAACCCTTTCAATTCCTATGCTATCATTAAACCAACTATCCTTGTTAAAATAATCAGCATTGTCAAGATTTGTTGGGCAAACAATAAACTCTGTGTCTGGATAAGCCCATGCGTATGTCATCAAACACCGCCTTGCGTGGAACGGCTTACAACAAATTATGGCTGTTTTTATGGTTAAACCAAGTGAATCGGTTACAGCTCTGGAATTAAATGCATTGTCATACGTCCCTCTTTCGTGTGCGTCTTTTTCAACAAGAACTGCTTTTTCGTCTACGCCACACTTAACCAAGACATCTTTCATAAAATCCCATTCTGTTTCATAATCGCCGTCATATAGCTCTTTCCTGGTTTTGACACCCGCAAAACGACCAAGCTTACCATATTTCCCCGACGGTAGAATTAATGGCGCAAAACCTTTCCGCCATAATTTTGCCGCTCTTTCTGACGGTTCGGGGTGAGACCCGCCGGGTATAAAAATAATATCCGCTTTTTGCGGTTCATTGTCTACAAAGATGAAGTTTGAAATGTCGTTAATGATGTTCAAAGCCATCGCCTCCGATAAATACCAAAACTTCACCCAATTATAATGTAACAACCCCGCAAAATCAATTTTATCTAATTTGTGCATTATCACGAACGGTACATCACCAAAAACACATGATATCAGGTCCTTTTTGCACAACAAAAATACGCGAACTTTTGTTCCTTTTGTGCGATTCGCCCATCAAACACTTGCATTTATATTACAGCCATGTTACTATCCACCTAACAAAATAATCACGCAATCTGCTGGGGGTGCTTGTGTTAATAACACAGGCTGAGAATTACCCTTTGTACCTGCTCCGCGTAATGGCGGCGAAGGAAAGCATATTTCATCTCCTGACGGGTTTGCGCAAAAAATCGTGGGAGGTTTTTTTATGTCTATTTTCAAATCAAAAGGTTTTAGCATCGGGGTGCTTGCACTAGTTGTAGTGGCATTGGTGCTGGTTTTTGTTTTTACGCGCGGCAACAACGACGAGGACACCCTGTACATCGCCATTTTGGTAGCAGACGGCAATACCGAGCAGGAAAACGCGTTTGAAGAGTTTCGCGTTGCGCTGGAAGAATATATCGGGCGTCCTGTGGTAATGGTGCCCGGCCTTACGCATTTGGTTGGTATCGAAACCATGCGCGCGGGTGAGCTACACTTGATGTGGGGGTCGCCGTTTGTGTATTTACTTGCGCAACAGACCATGGATGTCGAGCGGCTTGCCGTTACCAGCAGCCCAACAGCCATTAACAGGGGCGTTTTTATCACCGGGCAGGATGATATTCATAGCGTGGAGGACATGCGAGGGCGTAGTTTTGCCTTTACCAACGACTCTTCTGCGTCAGGGTTTTTATACCCTATGTACTACCTAATCAATCGATATGGCTTATCACGCGACCAAATTCTTACCCCAGGGGAATTGTTTGGCGAAGTGAGTTTTTCCGGTGGGAACAACCCCAGCATTGTTGGTGTGGCGCATGGCAACTTTGACGGCGGCGTGGTTGGGTATCTTCAGCTTAACTTGGCGATAAATGCGGGGGTAATTAACGCGGACGATATAAGAATCGTAGGGCATACGCACGACATACCATTCCCCGGGTACATTGCCAGGACAGATTTGCCGGAAAATTTGCGCCGCCAGATACAGAGCTTTTTGGTAAATTGGAGCAACGATGCGTACTCTACTGCCCGTTGGAACGACGCTGCGGTGAGATATGTTGTGCCAAGCGCGGCAGAAATTGAATATTTGCGCTCTATGGTAGAGATTTTGGATATCGACCTAGCCGCGCAGGGATAAAGAGGGCTTTATGCAACCCATGCTAACCATCACCAACCTGACAAAAACTTACGACGGCAAAAACTTTGTGCTTCACGGTTTAAACCTAACCGTGAAGCAGGGCGAGTTGGTTGCGGTGGTCGGGCCTTCCGGGGCGGGTAAGTCTACCCTTATGCGGTGCATAAACCGCATGGTAGAGCCAACCGCCGGGCAGGTTGTTTTTGACGGCACAAATATAGAAAAGGCAAGCGGGCGGCAACTTAGACAGGTGCGCGCCCGCATTGGCATGGTGTTCCAGCACTATAACTTGATTGCCCGCACCAATGTTAAAAACAATGTGTTGCATGGGCGGCTGGGCGAAACACCTTTCTACAAAAGCATTTTGGGGCTGTACAGTGCGGCAGATAAACAAGAAGCAGAAGCACTCATTGCGTCCGTTGGGCTTACCGCGCAAATGTACCAGCGGGCAAGCACGCTTAGCGGCGGGCAAATGCAGCGCGTGGGTATTTGCCGCGCACTCATGCAACGGCCAAAACTGCTGCTTGCAGACGAGCCTATCGCATCATTGGATCCTGCTGCGGCAACTACAGTGATGGCGCATATCCGCCGCGCAACAATGGAACGCAACCTGGCGTGTATTGTAAATTTGCACCAGGTAGATTACGCAAAAAAATATGCCACCCGCATTATCGGCATGAAAGACGGGCGCATCGTTTTTGATGGCGCACCGGGCGAACTGACTGAGGATATGATTGCATATATTTATGGAAGCGATGGCGGCGGAAATGATGATGCGGCACCGCCGTCAAATACGCTTGAGGGGGTTCGCGTTAAGCATACCGAGGCAAGTAATAAATCTTCGAACCTATTCACATGGCTTGCTGTTGCAACGGCATTAGTCATTATGGCATTCCGGTGGCTGGGGGTTAACCCGGTTAATGTTTTTGTATCGTTCCCAAGTTTTGTGCGTTATGTAAACAGTTATTTTTTGCCGCCCAACTTTAGCGGCATTACCACCCATATGCCAACTGCGCTGCGCACCTTGCTTTTTGCGGTGGTTGGCACGTACATATCGGCTTTTGTGGCTTTCTTTTTTGGTGTGCTTATGTCGCGGGAGTTTAATCCATTCCCGGTAATGCGGGGCGCGCTGCGTTTTTTTATTTCGTTTTTACGCAATGTACCGCTGCTTGTGTGGGGTACGGTGCTGGTTTTTATTTTTGGCATAGGGTCTATGCTGGGGGTAGTAACGCTGGTGCTTGCCACACTTGGTTTCCTTGCACGGTCTTATGCAGATTCTATCGACGATATTGCCGGCACAAAACTGGAAGCGTTGCGTGCCAATGGCGCAGGATATTTGCAGGTTTTGTTTCACGGGCTTGTGCCGGAATTTATCCTTTCTTGGATAAACTGGACGCTGTTTTCGTTTGAGATAAACCTACGTGCGTCGGCAATTTTGGGTTTGGTTGGTGCCGGTGGGCTGGGTATGCTCATTCAAACTAACTTGAATTTGCGTAATTTCCAGCGGGCAATGTCGCTTATTATTGTGCTGGTTGCGATGGTGCTTGCGACAGAAATTTTGGTTAATCTCATCCGCCGCGTATTAAAAAAACCACCAAGCTTACCGCCGCGGTTAAGTAGGTTTTTACAAACAGTGATAGAGGCAGGGTTGGTTTTTATCTTCTTTGCGTCGGTTAGGTATTTGGATTTAAATTTTGTTACGTTTGTGACGCAGTTCCGTAACAATGTGGGTATGGTAGTGCCGCGGCTTATAGCGTTTAACCCTACAATATTATCGGAGGTGCTGCGTGCTTTGCTAACGTCCATGCTCATTGGCATATGCGCACTTATTTTAGGCGCGGCGGTTTCTTTAGTGCTCGCATTTTTTGCGGCAGATAATATTACACCGTGGCGCCCGCTGGGCTGGTTGATAAAATCTGCAATTAGCATCATACGTGCAGTGCCGTCGCTGGTATTGGTACTTATGGCGGTTGCAAGCCTTGGGCTTGGTTACACAACGGCGGTTGTTGGGTTAATGTTTTCGTCCGTTGGGTATCTAACACGTGCGTTTATCAGCAGCATCGAAGAACAGGAGTTTGGCATCATAGAAGCGATGCGGGCAACCGGCGCAAGCCGTTTTCAAATTATAATGCATGGGCTTGTACCCAGTTGTTTTGCGGCGTTTGTTTCGTGGGTTTCTATACGGCTAGAGAATAATGTTTCCGATTCTATTTCCGTCGGTATCGTAGGCGCAGGCGGTGTGGGAATGCTTATTGCGCGGGCGGAACGCCAGCTTAATTTCCCTAACCTTACAACAATTATCGTTGTGATTTTTGCAGCCATGCTTGTTGTAGAATTTTGCACCACGCGGCTGCGTAAGAAACTTATTTAACACGAGAACAAAAAAATACAGACCCCAGATTTCTCTGAGAGTCTGCACTTATTGGTTGCGCCGAACCTTTCCAAACTCGAACCCTCAAACTCCTGCAAATTAAGGTGTTTCACGCCATCCTTGTAGTTGAACGTGATTTTCAACTCGTTATCATATACATACACCGCATTTACAAAAATGTCGATTATTCTTTTGCGGTTCTCGTAAATATTAGCATCGAGCTTTTTGAAACCGTCTATCCAAAAGTGTATTTGCTCTTTTGTCATTGTCGGTTGTGTGATTTTTTCTTGCAGTATCGCTGTTTCCAATTGGCTTTTCCGTTCCATTAGTTCATCAAGCCTTGTCTTTGTAAACTCGTTCAGCACACCTTGTTGGATTGCGTTTAATATATTGTTGGCAGCTTTCTCAACTTCCGATAGCTGTTGCTGTAGCAATGGCAACTCTGTGCTTTCTCTACTACGTATATCAAAAAGTGTGTCCACAAGATAATTTATCATATCTTGATTGTTCAATAATTCCATCGTTGCTGTAAAAACAATATTTTCTATCCAATCTTTTTTAACAGCTTTTTTGTCGCAAGTCCTTTTGTTTTTTGCGTGAGAACATTTGTAATAATAGTGCTTTTTACCTGACTTGCCTGTTCCGCTTTCGCCTGCCATGAATGCGCCGCATTTCCCACATATTAGCTTGGTGGTTAAAATGAAACTCTCGTCAATTTCCTTTTTTCGTGCTGGGGCTTTTTTATTCTTCTCCATTTTTTCTTGAACAAGGTCAAATAAATCATTTGAAACGATAGGGTCAAAGGCATTTTCAACCAGAATGTCTTTATATTTATACTCGCCTATGTAACGGCGATTTTTTAACATATGCGTGACTACATTTAT
>Ga0136643_10011158_pt1 | contig 13317 bp, 5 predicted proteins | sample TergutLab28metaG_FD_96883 | JGI IMG/M metagenome (GOLD analysis project Ga0136643, IMG submission 96883) | Labiotermes labralis P1 segment gut microbial communities from Petit-Saut dam, French Guiana - Lab288 P1 (version 3) (version 3) | ecosystem: Host-associated > Arthropoda: Insects >...
AGCCTGTCGAAACAAGGGCCAGCGTTAGAGGTATTGCTGTAAGAGAGTATTTCGCAAAGTATTTCACTTCGCCACAAGGGTCAGTTCCCTGGCAGTATGGTAAAATGTAACAATTGTTTCATGCCAGTACGGACACCTTTTCATTGAAATAAATTAGTTGTTTCACAAAATATATTCTCTTCTGTCATTAAAATATTGCTCCATTTCCTTTTCAGAGTGTGATTACAGGTGTAACAGTTTCGAGAGTGCGTTAACAGTGGGAGCCGGGTGGTATTTTTTTTATTTTGACCAAGTTTCACACCCATACAAAACAACAGGAAAACTGTAGTTCTGTATAATTTATCTTTATATTTTGGATAGAAAACTGGAAGACAAAAGATTCTGCACCGAGCAGTAGCAGGTAATCTGTGACTTCAATCTGCACTTATTTCCCTCCTGAATATAAATTTGATTCGTTAGATTTGTTCCCAAATATCTGAAATGTTCCACCCTTTCAAAGGAACTATTATCAGTCCTTATACTGTGACTTCGTCCTGCATTTTGATCTCGAGACATGACCATGCAGTTTTTTTAGCATTTACCTCTAGGCTAATCTCCTTACTAGCAACTACTGAAGCCTCTGTGTTTTTCCTTACAGTATGTACGCTTCTGCCCATTATATTAGCATCATCAGCATGATCCCCAATAATATGAACAAGAAAATTAACATACATTTTTCTGATTTCTGCTCGGCTGGAAGCTCACTCCGTTTCGTGACGACTGACTTACAAACTTCGCACCACAATTTATCCTTCAGATTTCTGTCGCTCTATTCTTTCAATTTTGTATTATACAAAGGTTGTCTTCTCTCCACCTCGCATATTAACTTTTCTATGTCCTCTACGATAGACATATCTGTATGACTCAAGACACAAGGCTTGTGCACCTTACTGCAGCTAGCAAGCGACTATTTAGTTGCCAGTGCGCGCGGCCACACTGAAACATGAGGGTTCTATCGTTATAAGCAACATTTCTGTTGCCTCGAGAATGGGTCTGGCTGCAACCGACAGCAACTTTTTTGTTGCCGCAACAGAAAAGTTGCCAGTGCGCGCGCTCCCGTGTAAAGCAGTGTTCTCCATCCGGGCAACTAAAAAGTTGAGCAACTAAAGTTGACAGTGCGCGCCTAGCCTTAGGCTCTCATTCATCTGTTCTAACAGCTTCGTGGGCGATAAGAGTGTGGAAGACAGGAACAAAAGCTTTAACGCAGAGACATTTCAGTTGTCAGTACAATTGGCGTTCTGAGATATCAGGTTCCAAGAATTCGATGTTTTGAATTGCAGGAGGTGACATCTATCAGCAGGACAGATAAGATAAAATGTTTTGCAATGCAATATCTTGTCAGTCTGTGCGAAAGAAACCAACTCTATAAACTAGTTCTTCGGAAACGGTATCTTCTGACAAGCTGTCTTAACCGGTAGTAGTTCTAACTTGCATTCGAGGGATTGTCGTTACGAATTATAAGCAGGGCACCGGCTATCCTTACAGAGAATTTCCTTGCTTTTCTTCAGTCTGTCTATGCTAAAGTTGGACGGATAGGTTAGGAGGTATAACGACTCACATAAGGTAGAGACAGTCCGGGGATCCAATCCCGGTGGGAGGTGATACTTTCCGCGAAATTCTAGATTGACTCTGAGGCCCACTCATCATCCACTAGAATTGATAACAGTTCTATTTCCAGGGAATAAAGCGACCGGATCGTGGAGTTAACCATCGTCCACATGTAATGCCGAGGTTAAAGAAAAGGTAGAGCTACACCTCTACTATCCATCTGGTCCTTCATGGCCTGTCCTTGGGTGAATTTTACCTATAATTCTTTACGCTAATTCGTAATTCGTATTTCCAATTAGGTCATTGTCGATTCCTCTCAAATATTTTCCAATCAATTATTCTCTAATTGTGTATACATTTGACACCATATAATCTGTATTAAGAAGAGAAATATAAGATAAAGTACTAAGAAGTACAAATAAAGAGGTACCCAGGAACAATCCAGATTCCTTCAAACTACAATTCAGTGGGCGTATATAAGCGTACTTACTTTAATTTAATTAATATTTACAGAAACAATAACAGAGCTATTAAATTATTGTAAAGAGCGAGCCTCATTCAACCCACTTTTCCGATTGAATAATTTAGGAGACTGAAATTTATTATTGTTTGTAGGACAATTGAATGAGTTAAGACAATAGATTTGAACTGAGAAGATCTTAGTCATTAACAATGCGAATTTTAAGTTTTGGGCCTTTAATCTGTATTATAACTCCCACTATATCTCGACATGCAGTGGCACAGTTGGTTGAGGCAAAGTGCTACAAGACTTGAGGTTACGGGTTCGGTTTACCGTAGGGTCCTTGGAAGTTTACAGGTGACCTATTCATTCTGTCCGCATTCAGTAACCGTTCAGTCCACTCAGCCTGTAACAGACATCAGCAACAAGACATTTCTTTGGCGGTAAAGTGCCGCCGGCATGTGGGGCCGACAAGTCTGCCTTCATACTTCTGCCGAATATCATTAAGGATGGAATCCCAACAATCCACCCCCCTCTGAATCTTCATTACTTGTTACGGAACAGCTTTACATTTTTGTATATTGACATTCACTCAGTCTGTAACCCAGCTGTTGCTATAGAAACTGCGTTGATATGATGACATAAATGTAACCTCAAAATAGAATAACGTGTCTCCTCGCTGCCATTTTCAGCATACGTATGGACCCAGCCAGCTAGAAAAGTATCAAATGCATATCAGTTTCACTTTCTACAGTTGTAAAGTAACAGGAGCTTAGAAATTAGCTCTTAGCACGATCTTGTGCGGAATCTAGGATGCATGTAATTTAAATTCAAAACCTCTGTACTTCTTAAAGGAGTGTTGCTCTAATCAACAGGCTAAATAAGGGGTCCATCTATTTGTCCGTTTGGGCCTCACTATGAATGGAAGTGAATGTAGGGCTGGGACATTGAGATATGACTGCAACTGCACTTACGCTAACGGATTTCCTTTTGGTAGATGTCCTGTAAGTGGTCATAGAAAGGAATTCTGATACAAAGAAAAGTGTGTCCTTTTTTTGGGAGGGGGGAGTGCATGCATGACTTGGATTTGAAACCAAAAAGACAAAATGGCATAGACTGAAGACTTTTGTGACCTTAGGGAAAGATGGGAACGTGGTTTCGGCCTAATATTCCTTGCATTCTGCCTTTCTCAGCTGATGCCAGGAACTCACTTACCTCCCTCCAACGTGGCTAAGTTGGCCACGTTGGAGAGAGGTAGCTGCACAAAAAATATGACCAGTACCGGAGGCTGTAGTTACAGTTTACTGTACTCCTGATAATGGGTGTGGATGACACGCGAAACAAGTAGTGTGAACTTGCAGAATAATAAATAGACTACTTTGTGTTGCATCTCCTTTGACAATTATTAATATAGATCAGCGATGCACGGAACCACAAACATAAAAACATTTTTGTTACCGCCCGTTTGCCCTACTTTTCATTCTCTGAAGCTATTTTAAAAGAGCGGGAACGCGAAAATCTGCCTCTGCTCTCTCAACATCTCCGGTCTTCACCAAATAACTTGCAATCTTTAAGTTGCAGCACGAATAATAAAAGTTTACTCATCTCTGTTTTAAACACTGACTAACTCCATGGAGCAGCCTTATTCTGTAGAAGATCATGTTCCTTCAGCTTGGCAAGAAATTACTTGCAGTTTTTGCAACCCAAAATTTCAATATCCTCTTCACATGTGCTGGCCCCTGGCCCCAGGGCAGAACCATATCAATAGACTCAGCGCCTTTGCAGGCCGCTTTTTAACATAAGAGGGAGAGTCAAATGGAAACTTTAAAAGTGCGATAAAATTTCGAAACACAGCCCGATTGTCTTGTAAGTTGACAACAATGATACTTACGGTTTGAAAAGTGGTCGGCAGGTGGCATTACGATGCAGGAATGTAACACGATGAGGCAGTAGTAGTGTAAAGATGGCGACCCCGCTTGCAATATGCATCAAAGAAGAACAGCATTTTGTCATCTGTTTTTTAAGTAGCGAAGGGGTGAAATCCATCGAAATTCATCGACGAATGAAAGTTCAGTATGGTGATGCATGTTTGCCACTGCAGCAAGTGTACGAGTGGACTGGGAAGATAATGAACGGCATTAGTTCTCTAACAGGCTCTCCTCGACCTGGTCAGACACACCGAGTAGTGACTCCAGAGGCCATTGCAGCGGTTGAAGTCATCGTGAAGGCAAATCATCGCGTAACATTGAATGGAATAGCCGCACAATGGAGACTATATAGAAAAATGAAGTCATTGTGTACCTTTTGTGTTTAGTAAATTACGAGATAAAAAATGTTTAAGGTTTTCATTTGACTCACCATCGTATATTAATATTATCCTCCATTCTGTGCTTAGTTCTTCCAAGTACCTTCTTTCCTACAAGTTTTGTCCACTGAAAGCTCTCTTAAACTTCGCAACCAAAAGAGTTGGAAGAATATGGGTATTGTACGATTTTAGCTAAGTTGGAACATCGCGTGAATCATAAATTATCGAAATTACTTAAATGTTTTTTTGACTCCTTTCAGCAAGAATTAAAAAAGCCGTGAGATTTTTCTTGTGGTTCTAAAACGGGTGAATTGAACTTGAATGAAGTTTTAATTAGTGTGTTTAGTGTACATTGAAAGCCGTTAAATAAACGTAGCAAAACATAATTAGACGAGACGTGACAGCGTTGTCTGTATAGTGATTAGGTTCTCTGCTGGAAGACCAAGTAACCGGGGTTCGGTTCCAGGCAGGAGCTGTAATATTTTCTCTACTCCAGAACCCACAACTGTCATGAAGATCACGCTGCCTCCTATTTGAAGGAGAGCGGAGGTCTTTTACCAGGAGGTATAGCGACCGGGGCGTGAGGTTAACCATTCACCATCAACTATTGCCAAGGTTTAGAATGACTCAAGCAAGGATTACGATATTTCTAGCTCCAGCAGAGAATGGCAGCAGACTTATCGGTTTTAGGGCTTGTGGCTTAGCCAGTGTCCATATAGTCCTTTTTCTACCAGACTCTACGGCTTACGATGCTATATATATATATATATATATGTAAATATATAAATGTAATCAGATTACATACATATGTAATGTATGTAATCTGTGCTAAAACTGTCATTTTGTGGTTATTTTTTAACATATTTTAGGGTTCCTTCAATTGCTCAGATTATATGAACTTCTATTATGGAATTGTTAGTGAATAACAAATCTCAAACGCCTGTAGAATTATATAAAATAACAGTAACAATAAATTATAAAACTGTATTGAAATGTGTTTATAAATGCAGTGAACTCCCACATGGTTAACCGGAAACATGCGGGAATTCATTATGTGTATATAAACTCATTTCAAAATACTTGCGTGCATATGTTGGCATTATAATTGTATATATTTGAATAACGGAGGGATTATGGTTTGTATTAAGCCTGCGGGTTTGTTTTACAATTTTATTTCAAAGTGAAAATTCTAACGTTCTCCCTCTTACAGATAAAGTGTAGAATCTAAGCACATTTTGTCTTTTCCAGAATCAGTACACAATTCCTTCAGATAACATTCGTTGTAGCCTCTCTACTACTACAAAATAAATATTCCTGGCTTTGCCCCTACCTGAATTTAAGAGAATGTGTTTCATTACATAATGAGGAACCGAGTAACTAGTACGTTCTTTGACTATTTTAAATAGACTGCAAATAAATTGAAGGCTTGGATTACAGAATGGCGTAGTGGCAAGCCCCACCACGTTCCTAACGGCAGCATTGCTTCGTGGCGAGTGGCTAGTCAACATCCTTCTTCCATACTTGCTCTCAGAATTCTGATGGACCCTTTTTTTAAAGTTGAAAAAATTTTGGGTGTAATTTTGGAGGATGTCTTTATATCATTTCCAAGAAAACCCAAGAGTTATTGTATAGAAGGACTGCAACCTTTGGGACCATTCCGTAATTGCTGTTGTGATTAGGGACAGGATAAAATGGACACCTTACATAAGAAAACTCTAAAATCCTTTCTGAAATGGAAAGTGGTTGAACCGATTTACAACTTCGTTAAATGGTGAATATTTCTGTACTGGGGTTGAAAATTACAAGATGTTTTATATACCAAGAAATTTGTTCTTGTTTAAGTATTTGAGGAAGGAGAATTAAGCAGTATTTATGCCTTATATATGACGATGTTGGTGTCTCATCAAATTAAGTTGATATATTTACGATTATTTTCTTCTAAAATAAGACAGGGTGTAGCTTATGGAAGAAAATACCACTAACTTCTAGTGTATATGACTGCAAATCACGTCGACTTAATCGCCGATAATGAAAAGGGAGTCAGATAAATCGATAAATTTTAATTTCCTCGGAAGATAAATACCAAAATTTCTCACTTATTTTTAAGATTTTTTACTCAGTTTGGTCCTAAGTCGCTGTTGTTAAAATATGGTTTAAGTCTTGAAGTTTTCCCAGTCACAAATTTAAATGAAATATTCTCAGGCAGACAGACGCGGCTACTGCCTGAGAACATATCTTTAATATGTAGGTTGTTCTTCTTACAGTGTCCTGATAAAGGCCCTGTGTAGAATAAATTTTCACCTTTTGGTACAGAATTTTGATCCGTGACACCTCCTATTCCCTATCGGTAGATAACAACATTCTAGAGAAATTTTCTGCTTTTATGTTTAGTGTTCTATCCAAAACAATGAATCCCTAATCATTCTTCCATTCAACGATATACAGCATAAGATACTATGAGCAAAAGCCAGAACTGTAACTAAATGAACAGGGGCATGCATTTACGTACAATACAATATTAATATTGGAGGGGGGGGGGCTTTCTTCCAGAAATTTTTGCAGTTAAGAAACAATAAGTATTACATATTGTGGGTATGTGTTTATCATATGTCGCCTACCCTGCCCTATATTTTTTCACATTATTTCATAAACTACACAATTTCCGAAAGAAAATGTTTACTATAAAATGTGGGTCTTGATATTCTGTACCAAATGACGCGTAAAGTATTTCTCATTCTAGGAAGAACTGAGTAAGGTGTGATAAAAAATAAGTAATGGTCTTCATTTAAAGTATCCGTTATTCTTTTCCGATTTAATGAAAAGAAATTTTTGACAGATTTTCTAAAAATACTTTAATATAAAATTTCATGAAAATCGGCTCAGTGGGAGCCGATTTATTCCATTCGGGCAGACGGAAAGACTGGCGGGCGGACAGATATGCAGAAACTAACAGTCGCTTTTGACAATTTTGTGAATTAAAAATTTAAAAACCAAATAAATCGAATGTTGTGCGGGTAGGATACTAAGGCTCTTTGGTTAAACTTAGTGTTAAAAGTGCGGTAGATTTGCTTGACAACATGTAGCACTCAGGCTGCAAATGAATAAGTACAAAAAAACAATTACAAGAAATTGTAAGCAGTGCTGTCTTGCTTGGGTGTTTTTACCTAATGTACATGCTGTAAAATTCTAATTTGTATCGTGTGCATTGTTGCTAGTTTTAAGTTGTCTTGTTTGTAATTGTTGTTGGATGGCCGTGTGTATTGTTGTAGTTATCTTATGTGTATTTGTTGTACTGTGTGTGCATTGCTGTTTGTTTTTGTACTTTAGATGCCGGACTGCTGGCTAGAAGTCAGTACTCGGAAGATCCTGTGACCGGCCATCTCGACACAGGTTTTTCTCGGTTTCCCTGTGTATATAAGCAAATGCTGAGATGGTTCCCAAGATTCCAAGTTGCCACTACATGCTTCTCATGTAGCCCTCCCGATATAAATCTAGTAGTAACCAATTTCATGTTTTGTTTACATGTAAAATAACCATTGCCACCGGTTAAAAACGCAATTGCTATATATATATATATATATATATATATGTAAGATGGTAATGAACAAGGGTTTTTCATAAAAAGCAGTTACTTTTTGACCACATGAACAACCAGGTTCTTTGAACGGAATTAATTTCCTGTAGTTATTAAAAATGTATGGTGTATGTCAAAGTTTGGATAATAAGGCAGGTTCGCCATGTTAAATCGCAAATTCTTATGTCTCTTCTTGGTTTGATTGACTAACGAAGATGAATGTTCTACTCTTTCGAAAATTCCCTAATTTTTACTGTCCGCACCGCATAACATACCACACAACTGTTAACGCTGTAATACAGCTCAGATTTCGCAGCTCCGGTTCTACTTATAATGGATGGATCAGGGTTTTCGCTTTACCTTCAGTCATCATTAAATTAAAGTAAGGGAGGTTTAGTTGTGTTATCTTTTTTATTTTAGCAGAATCTTCCTTAGAAAATGTTGTTGAGGTTTATTAATGAAAGTCTTGTATCAAGTAAGTCTGAAATTTCTGGATGAATGACAGGATAGTTATGAATTAGATAAGGATTTGTGTTTGTGGTTGAAAAGAACAATCAAATTGTTTTATGTTAGTGCCAAAGTTCCTGCCTAGAGGTTGCAGCAAAATCTCTCGAGTTACTGAACCAGAAGATACGAAACTGGTTCCACATGCATTAGTCTTATAGAATAGAAAGTTATTTACTGAAATCCGATGAGAAATATACAGAGCTGGAGATATAATGTATATCAGGTGAAATGAGTTATAGAAAATTACGAAATCGACAGTCAAAAAATTAACCCTTTAAACACCGAGTTAAATCCCATCTTCCATTTGTTGGCATTATTAAGAGATCACCATATTTTCCACGTTAGCAGGGTAAGGGTTCAGTTAATTTGGGTAATTTTTTTGATATTAGTTGAGTAGGATCGTATACATTTACGAATATCAGAAAACAATAACTTAGGGAATCTTACATGATGAAATGTGAAAATGTACGTAGGATTGCAGTGTAACGGGTGAATGTATTGTTAACAGTTACATATTCTCAATTCAATGACTAACATGCAGCCCAATAAAAAAGAGATGGTAAAATTTATGTGGAGAAGAAGAATAAAATCACAGGAATTTACTGAGCCTTTTGATGGAAAGAATTATATTAAAGTACAATAAAAGAACTGAGGCAAAAAACTTTAAGAAATCGTAAGTATAAAGAAGAGCAATCATTCGCAATATTTCATTTGAAATTAATAAAATACTTTTATGATGTTTTAACTGAACAATATTTTGGGTTATCATGTGAATGATTTCATATGGATACAGGCCAGCTGAATCGCGGGAAATTACTGTGCTAGTTGGGTAAAGTTATAGAAATATCTAAATTCTCGTGCAAAGTGATTCATGAGAATTTAGGAAAAAGTGTCCGGAAATAACAACAGCAAATTGCTGGATATAAGGTGAAAAGAATGACATGAATTTCATGATCGAACACAAAGCACTTATTAATTTACGTTTCATTTCTTCTGCTGAAATGAACGAACAGCCATTAAGTTAAACTGCTGTAACTAACCAGTCAGTCTTGCAGCTTCTTAGAGCGTTTCAAACGGCCGTTTAGACATCGAATCGTTGTTTTAATGAAGTTGAGCTGCGGGCATGTGTAGAGATAAAATAGTGACGGATCGAACACCCTACAATTTCCCAGTGGGACAAAGAGCTGACTACATTTCATTTACCTTCAGATTTGTGGACAGACATCAATGGTTCGCTTTTTATCTTGCGAATTGTTTCACACGCACATTTCTACCTACACCCCTCAGACAACATGACACATTTGTTGCATTACAAAAGGTGGAGATAAATTTTGGAAGAGAAAAGCATCGCAATTTACACCGTCATGTTTCCTACTTCGTGACGTCAGCGTTTCCATCAACAATTACGCAGGTCTTCGTGTGGATGTTATCGCTAAGCTAATCGTGACTCTAAAGATGCAGTTATATTGATACTTCGTTCAAAGTCGCGGGTAAGGAAAGTGTTGTAATAAGATACTTCCAGGATGTGAACCTAACCTCACCACCATTACATGAATTAAGCAAGGATACAATAAGTTTAATTCCAAGAGATAACATCAAATAAGAGTTTAAATAAGGATTTTGTTGAACCTTGTATACTGGGGTCACGAAAAAGAGAAGAAGAGGTAAAAATGGGTGGCAATTTACAATATAGGTCTTCCCTCGCATTGCCTAATCCAGCCCCTCCTCATCCTTTCCGTTTTATGAACACGATACCTCATTTACAAACGCTGTACATTCTGACCTGAATAACAATATTTCTTAACAGGAGAAAAAAAACTGTCTCCGCCACCCTTTGACAACTGAAGCTAGAATTTGCGGATATAAATGCATATTGCAGTTTACCGCGTATAAAGGAACGCAGCAGATGGTAAACATTTTAAAAATTAATCTCAGTCCAGAAGGGCTTTGTTAAATGTAAGTTTTTGCTCAGGTACAGTGGGTAATTTTACAAATCTATACGATTTGTCACAGTTCCAAAGCTACATTCGCAGGATATCTGATAAAGTAGGAATTTATTTTCTGTGTACAATGGCTTTTCAAGAAGAAATTGAATTATCTGTTACTTCAAATACTTCAAATACTTGATTGTACAACTAATGCACTCAAATATATAACACCGTTAATTTGTTAAAAAACCGTTAAACCTATGAGCGTCGCTCCAACATGTTTCGGCTCACGCAGGAACCATCGTCAGGGAGCCACAACCAGTGCTTAGCTAAAATTACAGGTCTTGTTCAACAGTTCGTGTCGGTGCAGACGTTGTCAGTGTTATGGCGGCATATTCTGACATGATATGCGTGTGTATGGTTCACTGTGCGAAGAGTTACGACGATACCTCTTTGCACCGACACGCACTGTTGAACAAGACTTGTAATTTTTAACCAAGCACTGGTTGTAACTCCCTGATGATGGTTCCTGCGTGAACCGAAACATGTTGGAGCGACTTTTATAAATTTAATTGGTTTTTAACGAATTAACGATTTTATGTATTTTAGTGCATTAGTTGGACAATAAAGTATTTGATATCATTGTTGCACGGTGTAACCATGAAGATTATCTGTTACTTGTTTGTAATTCTCTAATATAATTGTAATTATAAAAATATTTAGATCAGTTTTTATACGAAACATATTTAACAACTTACAAAGTTGATGTCAATCCTGTGGGTCCATTTTCAGACAGACTAACATAATTACCAACTTCCTTCTTACTTAAATACTTACTAAATTTGTGGAACAGATATCTTCGTGGGAAACTATCAGGTCTTCAACTAGTCAAGAAATTCCTCACATTTTATGGAACCCGAAATTTCATCATTGGTTTCAAAGACTCCACTTTTCTTCAAACAGTCCCACATATAACGTGCAGACTAAGATGTCGCCTTGTAATGTTGCATTATTATGAGTGAACTTGCTAAGTGACTTAGAGAAAAACCGTACCAAGTATTCATCTTAGGTTCTAGAAACTTAGGGAATTTTAAACTTTGCTTACGAATTTTTGTGCCATCTTATCTTTTTTCTTTATCTTCCAAACACCATAAAATGTACGAAAAAATTTGATGGATCCTGAATTATGTAATAGCATACTGTGCACCACCTGTGAACAGAACATTTTATTTCTTACAAAATTGCAGAGAACAACGGTCGAATAAGACACACATTGCCATCAGAATGATTCTTACTTGTTTATGTACGGTTTCCATTAGTTTGTTCCGATAATGACAAAATTCGGAATGATGTAACCTTTGAATGCTTTTTTCAGAAGTCAGATGCTATGAAAATCCCTTCAGCTGTGATTCTAATGTCAGCCTTATGTGTGAACACAAGGACAGACGGACTGACGGCGAAGACACAATATTCAAAACTTTTTTCCTTATAGCTGCAATGACGCTAAAAACGAAAGGATTTGTCATCACGTAACTGCTTTACGAGGTCTTTCTCGTCACGTATCAACAATACGAGGTCTTTACCATCATGTAAAAGCTGTAAGAGTCTTGTATCTTCAAGCAAAGAAAGTAAAAGGCTCGTATAGATCCGTGGAGCCACCTTGTAATGATAAGGTAGTGTGGGGTATGAGTGTGCAGCATCTTAGCCGCAACTTTCGAAGCGAGCACAAGGTAAGTTTGCTTGTCGTGTATGGTGCTATAGTAACCATGGTCAAGACGTGACCAGAGACAAAGGGCAGAAAGTTCTTGTCGTTACACCCTGACGAGGAGCTTGATTATAACTTCTTTTAAACTTTGTTTGTAAATGTCGAGACAAACCTGAGAAATCAAATAAGTAGACTAACTTACTTGCGGTATGTAAAGGTAAAGTTTTCATACAAACCTTTCGTCAGCAGTTGGTGTTCAGTTCTTTTTGAAATTTGCTGTGTACCCCATTGCACTTTTCAGGCCACGAATTGCATATGGCAGATTGAAAGCATCAAATTCGTGTATTCTGAAAACATAGGTAGTCTTTTCTCATACGTAAACAGAAATATTTATGTGAAGCAATTTACCGAATTTAATAAAACCACTTTTCTTTCTGCCTGAGACCACAAAATCTTACAGAAATAAAGCCATGCGTCGTAAGATATCCAGAGTATGAGAGAATTATACTGTGACCTTATTGCTCTGAGCTGTTGAGGACAGAATCTTTTACTTCACGCAGCAATATTTTCTGCTGTAACACATTTTTCTCCACAACCTCTATTCAGCAAGCGCTGGGACAGCTCAGTCAATATACCAATCATCTGCAGGCTGCACGGTCCAGGTTTCGAATTCCGGCTGGGAAAAGAAGATTTTCTCTTCTTCAGAACCGTCCACACAGGGTATTTTGTGGGTACTTGGGTTCTTTCCCAAGGATAAAACGGCACGGGGCGTGGAAGTTGACAGCTTATCTATATCTATTGACTGGGTCAAGAAATATGGTGCTAAATTGCTACGTTTCCTGTATGTTTTCGTGACGAAAAAGTGATAAACTTAATTTACCTCTATCTACATGTATCCTTCTGTTTTAACATGTATCAAACAGTGCTCTTTGAGTAGTTAGCAAACCTGAGTCATATTCGGGAAATTCTTGGCTAATGACGAGGTAAATATCAGTCATGAAAACACAACTATGTTAGTATGGATTTATGATGGTATTTAATAGAAAAAGAAACTACATGTTTCGGTCAATAGCGGCCATCTTCAGGTTATTACAATTTTACTCAAAGAGTATCATATATATGCCTAGACTGCGAGGTGATGCTGAGATCTCATTATCGTTACGCGTTACAATCAGTTTATTTAGTGGGAAGTCTAATGGCCAATGACTGGTAGGATGTACGTTTTATGGGTAGGTATTAGGGGGGGGGGGG
>Ga0136643_10011160_pt1 | contig 13317 bp, 9 predicted proteins | sample TergutLab28metaG_FD_96883 | JGI IMG/M metagenome (GOLD analysis project Ga0136643, IMG submission 96883) | Labiotermes labralis P1 segment gut microbial communities from Petit-Saut dam, French Guiana - Lab288 P1 (version 3) (version 3) | ecosystem: Host-associated > Arthropoda: Insects >...
CAAAATGGGATGTCCCGAGGTTAAGTGGTCAGTAGTTTCTTCATGTTGCTTACATAACCGGCATTTACTCTCAATTTCTTGCTTCAAAATTTTATTCTTAAATTAGTTTGTACTATTTGCTTTGTCTTGAGCTGCCACTATTGTACTTTCTGTTTCTCCCTTGATGTCATCAGATTTTAGCCAGCGATATGGCTGTTCAATTTCCACCAGCTTTTCATCTAAGTTACGTGGCAATTGTCCATGCATCCTCTTTCCGTGCCATCTTTCGTTTTTCTGCGCTATGCTGTCCTTCATTTTTCTTGTTTCTTTCTTTACTTTTGTCTTGAGGAATCTAGCTGTCTGTAACACTGCTGAGTTGGCGTTGTTGGTGTGTTCTGACAACCTGTATTAGTGGGTCTTACTTCCTGTCTACATATTCCACCAATTTTGTAATTTCTACTGCATGGGCTGCGTCTAACTGCATCAAGCCCCTTCCTCCCTGTTTTCTGGGAACATACAAGCGATCTACATCTGCGTTTGGGTGATGCTGTCCATAAATGGTTAGCAGTTTCCTTGTTTTCCGGTCTAGTTGTTGCAGTTCTTCTTGGTGCCAGTTAACAATTCCAAAACTGTATCTAAGTACTGGTACTGCCAGTGATCTAATTGCTTGAATTTTATTCTTTGCACTTAATTCTGTACCCAAAACTAGTCTCAATCTCTTCAAGTTATATTATTATTATTATTAACAATTTGCACCGTTAGAGATCCGGCCGCTATATTCCGCTTCTGTGCTGGTACTCTGTCATTATTTGAAATCCATTCATTGTTTAGGTCCATAATTTCTGCCCAAACTCTCATCTTTTGTTTTGCATTCAGAGTTTAATCCAAGGAGTGAAGTGGCTGTATATTTTCGCCACCCACGATTGAAGACTGAGTTGTATAATTTGGAACTTTGTCGCTTGTCGTTCAGTAATGTTAAGTCCTTTCAATCTACAGCCGTCGCAGGTGATCGTCCCCTTCCTTTAATGATGTGAGACATGGTGTTAACTATACGTGCCATCTGCTGTGACGTTTTGGAACACCGCATTCAGCTTACACGGTGGATTGCTGTGTTTCGTGTTGCGAGTCACAAAGGCCGATCATTTTCATAAGCAGACCTGATCAGTCGTTGCAATGGAGAGGATACTCGTTCTTGCGACCTAGGAACTGAACTTTTATAGCTATATAATTCAAGAAAACATAAGTCTTCAAAGGCATAATTGACTTAGCAGGTCGTTCAGAGGAACTTGGGGAGAGACAAAGTTGAACGGACGGAACAGTCGTTATCGATTGTAATTCATCAATTCATGTTAAATAGAAATAGGGTTGGGTGACCTGGACACGCGAGATATAGTCCCCTGTTCAACCAAACTTTCGGAAAGTAGGCCCATAATGATTCTGGTTTAAACTTATAACGTAAGTATACAGAGGTAAAATAAAGGTAAAGGCCATCATGCCGTGAAGGCACAGAGGAGTGGGAGACTTGTAGCTGTACAGGGTTATTCGAAATGATTGTGGGAGTTTTAACAACTTGCCACCTCGTTCTCAAAGATAAGGTTTATGTTCCTCCTCTTCCCACGAATATCCCGAAACTGAAGGTACGAATCAGAACCGCAATTGAAACCATCACCGCTGAGATGCTACAGACAGTTTGGAACGAACTCGATTATCGTGTTGATGTTTGTAGAGTCACAAAAGGTGCACATATAGAGCACCTGTATTGTATGTAACAAAAACTTGGAGTGTTGTTCTATTAAATTAAAAAAAACATATACTCCTATCTCAAGTGTATTGTGTATGACAAGTTGTTAAAACCCCGACAATCATTTCGAGTAACCCTTTTAACACAGCGTCGAAGCTAGAAAGGGTTGGGTGGTCAACTCAACGCCCCGACCGCCTTACCCCCGAGGAAGAGACGACCCGGTACCCATTGTACAGGAAATTAACACTTCATGGTTTATTATCAAAGAAATTAGAAGATTCTTTAATTTGTCTTCATCTCGTAATAGGATGGTCGAATTACTGCGGGATCAGGTATTATTTCTGAGGAGTGCTGGTCCTTAAAACCATAACTTATTCTCGATGTCTGTAGCCATTATTAACGTGATAAACAGCAGAACGTTGAACGGCCATATTAATCCTTACGTCTGCCGTCGGGCATAGCATAATACATTTAAGTAAATTAGACAAAGGTTGCACAAGTCCCTGGCGCCAGGTCTGTACAGTGGCTCCTAGTAATTGTGGGTCCCCATTAAGTAACTTTCTTCCTTTCACCTTTCGGGCGCCTAGAATTTTAAGGTGGCCGCTAAATTGTCTGAAAATTTGTGCACCCCATTCAGTAGCTCCATATCGAGTATTCACATTCCGTTTGCAGTAAAGTTGTACCGTGATTATAAGCGTATTTTCTTGGCGCTTGGTTTAATCCACGTCCCTGTTCCTTGACGACACTTCTTTTGCGTTGAAGGGTGAATGCTATAAAAACAGGCCTCGATGACAGTTTTAGGTCTTCAGCATATGTTAGACGCAGTTGGAAAACGTTCCCCTTTACAGTGCCCCAGAGTGAATTATCGCATACTGTCAGGTCAGGACGAGATCATCTTATATCTTATGATTGATTAACGAAGCTGCCTGGTGCTGATAGGGAGGGGGTAGGGTACGTCAAAACAACTGTCCTGTATCCTACTTTATTATGCTGACGACGACATGTTTCGGCCACTGTGGGCCATCTTCAGATCACAAAAATGTATATAGCGGAAAACTATACAGAGTATGATCATAGTATAGGTGCATACTCTAAACTTGCAACGAGATCTCGTTGTCGGTTGGATTATACATATTGAGCTGAAAGTACCTCTTCAAAGTAGAGTATAAGAATTTGATGGATATATATATAACTAAGTAATACCTAGTCTTACAAATGGCGCATTAAGCTAGATTGTAATATATAAGTAGTACGCCCTATATCAGGCGAAAAACTAGGAGGGGTTTGTACGTGCTGATTGGAAAGCTAGGGATGTACTACTTGTATATTACAATCTAGCTTAATGCACCATTTGCAAGACTAGGTATTACTAAGTTTTATATATATATATCCATAAAATTCTTACACTCTACTTAGATCATACACTGTATAGTTTTTCATGTACATACATTTTTGTGACCTGAAGATGGCCCACAGTGGCCGAAACATGTCGTCGTCAGCATAATAAAGCAGGATACAGGACAGTTGTGTTTTGACGTACCCCACCCCCTCCCTAATTGCTTATAACACAATGGGGATGATGCACATAAAGATGCCTGGTGCTGAGATTGTAGGCCCTTGCAGAGCTGTATGATGTGATGGTTACTGAATAATGAATTGGGAAGAACGTGTAAACAAGTGGTTAGGGTCTCATTTGAAACAGGCATTGACTGCAATGTGGTGAGGAGCCTGTGGAGGTCCTCTCAAGATGTCCGGTGTCTCACTCCAAACTGGCATCTCCAGAATGCAACCAAGTCAGAAGCGTGATCGCTTGAACCAGCTTTGCTCAATACAGAATCCTCTGCACTGACGTTTTGTTCAAGTAACTCTCAGAGCAAGTGGGTTTACATCATTATGCTGTAGGGCAGTGTTTCTCAACCGCCGGGCCGGTACCGGGCCCTGGAATCAATTATAACCGGCCGCGAGAGGTTCTCCTGGAATTTGTCATTTTAGATTTTTAAGCAATTTTCATGAATAAATGTTTTATAGTGGAAATATTCTGAGGAGAAAAATATTCGTGAATGTATCGAAAAACTCAGACCCAGATGTTGGCCTGAGGGAACTACAATATGCTACAAGATTTCATTAGTCCAGTGATTGATAACTAATTTAAATGTAATTTTGTATTTGTCAGCATGCCACGCCGTATACATAAATGTACTAATACTCTTTTTGATTATGCCATAATTAATTATTAGTACTTATGTTAGTTTAATATATGATCTTTAAAAAAATGGAAAGGCATTTACGAGTAAATTTGTTGGGACCGGGCCCTCGTCTTATGAGAAAAAGAATTTACCTGACCGCGGTCTCACAAAGGTTGTGAAGCACTGCTTTAGGGTACTTTGATCCAAGACCTCTTGCACACAGTCGTGGAACGAACCGCATTGGCAAGATATACATATGCACTGTCTGACTGATGTCTGCTTCAGAAAAATGAAATGCTGAAATTGCTAAACACATCGTGACATCTCGTTGGTGCTACACATTTTTGTTGTTTGAAAAGTAAACATACCTGAACGACTGCTGAAATAAATTATACCCACATCTGAGAAAATTAATATCCCGCCTTCGTTTGGGTGAAGATTATACTGTCAGAACACTCTGCAAGAAACCTCGCCTTTATCTAAGTTACTGTTGTATTAGCATCCCCAAAATTGTCCCTTTAGTGCTAAACTTAATGTCTAATCTTAGTAATTAAACAACTTGTTGCACAAAATCTTATTTTATAATAAGTTTATTATAAAATAAGATTTTGTGCCTCAAGTTGGTTAATAACTAACATTATACTGAGGTGCACGGTCAGCAAAACATAAACAAAAATAAACGTAATGTGTTTGCGCTATTTATGCAGGGTTGAATGAAGAGTGCTTAACACAGAGGATCATTTCGTGTCTCTTAAGTAGCCGTCTTCAACAGGGTTTTGCAGCCACACTCGCGTTATTTCGACATTTTCGCGTCGATTCCTTTGTTCATCTTGAACAGGATGGTTCACCTTCGTCTACATAGTATCGACATTTTTACGTTGATTTCCGCAGTCATCCTTAACAGCATGCTTCAGGTATATTTGTTTGATCTCGATACTTGTGTCTTGATGTCTGTGGTTATCTTGAATATGTCCACACGATATCGACATTTTCGCGTTTTTTTCCGTATTCGTCTTGAACACGATGCTTCACATTTATCCACGTGATGTTATCATTTTAGCGTTGATTTGTGTATTCATCTTGAACAGGATGCTTCACGTATATCCACGTGATGTCATCGTTTTCCCGTTTATTTACGTATTCATCTTGACCAGGATGCTTCACCTATATCCACGTAATGTAATAATTTTCGCATTGATTTTTGTGATAATCTTGAACAGAATTCTTCTGCTATATTCATTTGATCTCGATATTGTCGTCTTCGTTTCCATGATTATGTTGAACAGAATTCTTCAGATATATGCGGATGATATCGACCATTTGGCGTTGATTTCTGTAGTCGTCCAATCTATTTCTGGGTTCGCGTGATCCCTACATTTCCGCGTTTGTTTCCGCAGTCTTCCTGATCAGGATACTTCTCATCTATGTTTATTCACGTAATCTCGACATTTTCGCTTCGATGCCTTTGGTTGTTTTCAAAAGTATTCTTCATGTACGTTTACGTGATCCCAGTACCTAGGCGGTGATTTCTGTTATATTCGTATGATATGATGATTACGTCAAGAATACTCACCATGTTTTTTTTCCTTGCCCCTGCGAAGGACTGGTCTTGTGTCTTTAGCATAAGATATCTCTGTTGTCTGTCCTAATCATGAGACAAGCAATGACGAAAATTTTTTTCTTATATCTTTTGGTTACTAGTATCATGTTATATCCGAATGCTCGAAATGCAAGTAACCAGTTTTAAGGGAATATGTTTTCTTCATACAAGGAAACTTTATAGGTAACCTTTACACTCGAAACTTGGACATTACTGAGTCAGTAGTGCTGTGTTCGTAGCTTAAATAAATAATTCATGCCTTTATATGGACTGATCGAATGCCAAGGATCAAGAAATATTAACTTACATCTCTAGACGCCTAAAGGATTTACTAGTCATGCTAAACTACATAGGCTTATTTATATGTGTTGTGAGACGGTGTCTTTGTGGAAATGCAGCCTGTAAGGGGCCTTAGGAGACTTGTGTACCATAGGTACCGAAGCTTATTAATTTTCGACCTATCGAACGCCATTTTCACTCATCGCCGATGTGTTGGACTTCTTTTTCTTCCACTTTAACACGTTGCGGCGAAACATTTCGTGCAGAAAACGCAGGAAAAAAAAATACTAAGTCGTTGTCAGTAATGCGGAAGAAAATGGAATTCTGAAGCTCGTACGTACATTAGTTTTACTAGAATTGGAGACTAAGGTTTGCAGAATTATAGGCACTGTCCGTTCCCACTGTCACAAGGGATAACTTGTCTACGTTATAGCGGCTCAGATTGATACTCCGGGGTTGTTTGCTTTCCAATAGAAATCGAAAATCGATGAGAACAAATTAGTATAATATCAGTAACAAAACTGAACTGGTGGTTTCTACGGGTAGATATGCAACTCGCTGCAAAATAACTGTTTTAAATGAAGTTTATAGGACAGGTTGCCTGTTACAGGTAGGCCTGTCTTAGATGCGACATTTCTGTGGTGCATACAATAAAACGTTTTTAGGCCATATAGGTTGACGTCAGGTGTGACAATAAGCGTATTAAAACAAGGCAAGAAAGAAACAAAGCTTTATTCTTATAGAGCCTTTACGAAAGTACGTCTGTCCGTTTTTCGTCCTGGTGGCTCCTCATAAAATGAATGGCACGGTACTGGTATGGTTTGAGGAGCCGAGTCGGTTTAGCGACTAGGTTACTGTCACTTGGGTTATGTAAAAAATAACAAGATAAATACAACATAAGTGGCAAAATTATACCAATTAAAATACCTTGACTGCCTCCAAAAATACGTGGGACAAACCGGTAGAACATTCTCAACTGAACTTAAAGAACGTATATAAAGATAAAGCAATCCCATTACAGGCCCGGACAGGCCGTGAGGGTTCTAGGAGGTTGAGACTCCCGATTTCAAGACAATCGGCGTATGAAAGTTTTAAGGTCGTCAGCCCTACGCACCGGCCGCCTTTACCCCCACGAAATATTCCCGGTACTCATTTATGTTAGTGGCTAAGCCAACCCCAGAGCCATAATGCGGCCGGAAGGATTATGTCAATGAAAAATTCCAATGATACCATCGGGAATCGAGCCCGCGACCTTCCGGCTTGTAGCGCAGTGCCTCAACCAACTGCGCCACCGCTTGCCCCCAAAGAACATACATACCATCACAAAATAACAACAGAACTAACCTTATACGTAACGTATACTGGAAACAAACCATTCACACGGAACCACCGAAAACACATACGTACTACAAGTCACAGAGAAAGGAAAACACATGAACACCATAGAAAAATTCCTTATCTACAACTTGAACCAAAAGAATCCACAAACGACAGCCGCACTTTCGTCTGAAACCCTACTGTCGACACCCTCATCCTACAATACAGGAAGAGATTCCCCAAAATGATCAACAACTGTTGAAAAGCAACACGATCAAAGTACCACACCACAATACCAGACAACATGGAGGACAAAATGTTAAGTCACTACATAATAGCAAAGTAGAATAACCATGAAAAAAACCCCGAGAAGACATTCTACCAGAATATGCATCACTCATAAAATGGAAACAAAGTATTGCACCCCTCGCTGACAATATAAGGAAATCAAGAAAAGAGAAACTAACCTCGAAACACGTTTAACAGAAATAGCCACAAACTACTGTACACAAAATTCAGCATCACATCTACTGCCGCCCTGCGTTTTTAAATGGACCACCTGAATGTGACATACACAGGTCGCAATCTGTCGTAATTTTTGTGTAGCTGTTTACGATACAACAAAGATTGTTGTGCCGACAGGAAACAGTTTTACTGTTTTCCAATTAGAATTTAATTAAATAGCACAAAGGGATGCCAACTGTGAAGATGGCGACGTTCATCGAGATGTCATTATACGAAAGTTTTTACTATACAGGGCGTTTCGTTATGTTCTCCGTGATTACAAACATTTATAACAAGAAAACCAAAGGACCTACCTTAATGGCATTGTTCACAGCCACAGAAAAACTGAAAAAGTATATTTTGACAACTAGAGATGTTCGATGTGTGCACCACGGGTGACACGGTACACATCGATACGACATTCAATTTCTTGCCACACAAGCGTCAACATGAGTGCATCGATGTTCTTCACTGCTGCAATGATTCGTGCTTTTAGGTCAGCGAGGTCACATGGCAATGGTGGGACGAATACCTTTGTGTACTTTGCACGAAATGCACGTTGCACAGTAACCACAGACTTACTCGTGTGATAATTTAACACAGAACGATTTCCCCCGGAGCGGCCATTTTCTAACTACATACACTCGCATCGCCTAGCGGCAGAAATGTGAACTACGATGAAAAACAACTTACTAGGAAAAACATTTTTGAGTTGTTCCTTCTATCTGTACAGTTTCGTAAATACGTGTCCTACGGTTTTCCTATAATACATTTTTGTAATCCTGGAGCACGTTATGAAACGCCCTGTACTTTACATGGTTAAGGCATTACGTAGGCATATATGTCGTCAGCTTACTCTTAATTTAATTTAATCCGCGTCATTTAACGATGCCGTCAGTTGATAAGGTGATGTAGCATGGGTGACGAACGAGTATGGAGCACACGGACGAGGGTATGCATGCCGTTGATATGTGATAGTCTAAAGTTAGTAAGCAATATACTATCCTTGTTGTAGTAGAGGTAGTTCAAACAGAGGAGAGCAGAATTTGCACTGAAACAATAATAGCATTATCCTGTACTTTACTGAGGTATTCTTTTTACAGCGTGCAGCTAATGGCGACCAACCGTCCGTTACGAATGCGTTTTTCCTGTTCGGGACGACCCAAGTCGTATTCCCAGTAAGGCGTCCGGGTGACGGAGATGTCTGTGTCAAACCTCATTCTCTGCAGTACCTTAAAGTGGGTCACGACTATTTTCTTCACTTGACTGTTTTCTTTTTCATAGTCACGTAGTTCGACGATGTAGTCTGTGTACATTGTTGCCTATTTCAAGAACCGTCATGAAACAAGCGAAGCAGCTACGGTAGAATGAAACTTCTAGGTTAGGTAAAGCTGCGAGGAACGTTTCGCAGGAACTCTGTCTTTTAGGGAAGAAGGGACTGAAAAAAGCTGTCATAGTTTGCTTGTGCAGTATTAAAATTAAAGAACACCGAGACAAAACGCTAGTATAACCATTACATCTGTGACTTATGGAGACCGAATCATGGCGACATAAAAAGTGGGCCGACATCTGTAACTCTAGGAGAACTGATTATGACAGTATAACCAGTACATATGGAACTTGAAGAGACCGAGTCGTTGCCTTATAACCATTACATCTGTAACTCCGGAAGACCTAATTTTAACGGTATAACCGTTACGTCTGTAACATTCAGAAGACCAAATTTTGAAGATATAACCATTACATCTGTACCTTCAAGAGACCGAATCGTGGCGATATAACCATAACCTAAAGTCCGTAACTTTAGGATCAAAGTCATGCCGATATAATCTGTACAGTTGTAACTTAAGAAGATCTGGTCATGGCAGTATAACCATTTAAGTCTTACTTTTATAGTGAAAGTAATGTCACTGCCATCATATGTCCATCTGTGTTGCAGGAAGTGACACAAATACTCGCAAGTCAAGAAAACTTACTTCTGATGTTATTAATAACCGGAAGAACGTAGTTCAGTGAGAAAGGAGTTTTAATAATTCAACGAAGCTAACCCATGGCGGTGTGATGCTTACACACGATATGTAGGGAAGGTAGTGTGGATTGTAGAAATGGTCTAACGACAGTAGACAATGAACTGCTGAGAAGAACCTGGCTGGAACTCGTCCACGTCATGGCGACAATGAGAAGAACCCGTTGAATATAATGGGCAGTGGAACATTCCTTTAGACCTGCTTCTGTTGTCAATTTGTGGGGCGCTCTCTGTACTGTCAGAGTATAGCGTCGAATAGCTGGATGTTTGGTGACGGATGAAATGAAAGGGACATTGAATGAAGCGATCTTGGCCTAACTGGTGCTATATTCCAGAACTTACTCGGAGGGACCGAGGAAGTCCACGAAAAAGCTCAAGTAGCCGGTGTCCTGCCTGAAATTCGAATCGATGGCATCCTAGTATAAATCAGACGCGATATGCCGTGAGACAAATATCTCAGTGGAAGTGAAGCAGTTAACGCACGTCACGTGTTAAGGTATAAATCTTAAAACCTCAACATTATGCACTATAGAGTTTATACAAGTAAGTTCCGAGAAATGCCACCTGGATGATGACAATTTCTAACTGGTATTTCTTAATAAGTTTAGATGGGCTAATGATGATAATGATGGCGCGTGAACTGCAGGCCAATAAGACATAGCCACAAGATCGTAACGATCGCATAAGATTGTGACCTACACGTAAACTTACATCTGAACATTCAAGTCTTCTGGGGTGTTAACACCGTATCGTCTTGTAAGTGGTTACCCACGTTTGCAAGGATCGTAGTGCATTCATCTGTAGGGTGAAGAATCTTTAGCAACACCGCTGCGAGAACCTCAAATCTCGATATTCCACGTAGCTACGGGCCTGCGTCCACTGCCGCATACGTCGACACGGTGCGATGCTTTGGTAGAGAGCGAATGTTAATGTTTACTTAGGCTGTTCGAAATTGGAATAGACATTCGATTTCGTACATTTTTTTAAGGGACGGTAAGGATACATACAACATGCCGCTGCCAGTGGTCACACGGTCTCAGGCATGGTGCTGAGGCCGCGCGCTGGTGGGATTTTTGTCTGTTGTAGGCGTTGTGTGTTGTTAGGTATAGGTCTCTGCGACGGGTTGGTCTCTCGTCCAGGGGAGTCCTATCAAGTGTGGTGTGGCTGAGTGTGATCGTGAAGCCTCGATTATGAGGCCCTTGGCCACTAGGGGCATGTGGGGGGTACAGTATGATTTATTAGAGCTACAGGAACTGAAAAAGTGTCACTATCTGTCATATTTTAAGTCACATATCTGTCACAATGGACGCAAAGATCGCACAGTTTGTCGTTTATGTGCTGCTTCGGTGCGTGTGTATTTACGGTGTCGTACGAACGAGGAAAATCTTTGACTTCTTCTGACACCCCACTGTAAACACTTTACTCAAGGCTGTGAATACACTCGTTCTTCCTCTTACACAAATACTGTACGCGGTTTCGTTTCCTACCTTTCCTTCTCATGTTTCTTCTATTTATATTTCTTCATTTCCACCTTCCCATTTCCCATTATCACGTGTTCCACCCTGCCGTAACCAGTAACGTCTGTCATTCCATCGTATTCCTTCCTCCCTTCCATGTTTGTAACAGTTCTTTTAGCCACCTCGATTTTCTTCCACGTAATCAATTCGGTTCGTAATGACTTGGACGTTCTGGTCAGCTCTGTACTGCTTGTCTTTCCTTGTAGACCTGTAGGAGTCCATATCATTGCACCATTTTACTGGCTTCTTCGAAAATTGTTTTACGACCATTCTTTCTTAAATTACTCGTTGTGTACGCGATTTCGATGCCAGCCGGCCATAAGTACACTTCTAAAAAATATATTTTCGTTAATTTCAGCTGATTACTTGTCCGTGGCGCAGGAGTTCAGGTGGCAGTTGTGTAACTAGAAGGTTGCGAGTTCGCGTTTCGAGTTTGTAGCTTCTTTTCTGTTTTACATACTTGAGTTGCCGTTTTGCTGGCTAGAAGTCAGTATCCGGAAGGTCCTGCGACAGGCCACCTCGGCACAGATTTTTTTTTTCTCCTTGTCTATAAGCGAATGCTGAGATGGTTCCCAAGACTCCAAGTTGCCACTACATGCTTCTCATATGCCCCTCCCGACTTACATTTCTTAGATCCTTATTTCATATTTATGTATTGTACGTGCATAATAACCACTGCCACAGGGCGACAGCACATTTGTAGTCAAATATGTTATTATATTATTATAATTACAAGACATTTAATGTTGGCCTATTTCCAAATACTGCTCGCAGGTTCTTTGGTCACTTCGCACAGGCCTACTGGCTCTCCTGTATGCCATTTTTTTAAGTATGCAACATTCGTTAGCGGTGATATATACCAAAATTCATCATGCTACTTTTTTACTCTGACCAGTCTGGAAGTATTTGGTTGATTAATAATAATAATAATAATAATAATAGGTTTTCCGCTATTGGCTACTGTTAACTAACTGGACCGAAACATACGATACTGCAAAAAGAATAGAAACTCTGCTAGATCCTGTTAATTAAGTTGGCCTAGAAATGCGCTGAAAGAATACAGGGCAGAACGTAGTACAAAAATGATCAGCTAAATCGTCAAAAATTGCCGGTGGTCACATATTTGGATACGACAGTAACAAAGCAACATTCAGTCTACATTCGACTAGAAATTAAGAGCAAATTACATTTTAAGAATGCTTACTACGTTTCATTTCTGAGTCTTTTACTTCCCGTCTCGTCTCTGAAAATGTAAAAAGATCAGGATATCTGTATGTAGATCTGTAGCTAGTCCCTGACCTTAATGGTCGTGACTGGAGAAGAAACTGTTGGTGAAAAAATAAGGACCTAAGAAATAATTAGCCTAACAGGAGGATAGAGAACACTATATAAGGAAAAGTTTACGATTTTTTACACTTTACGATGGCGATGATTAGATGGGTGCAACATAGACTTATGACAGCCATGAGGGTCCGTGCAGTGAATCAAAAATTTTAGTGGGGAAATCTGAAGGGAAGTCTGAAGCGTAGATGTAGACGGGTTAAAAGTGCAGTCGCCTGAATGGTTTCTTCCATTCAGGTTTTCAACCGCCACATTCATGTTTAAAATTTTGATCGCTCAATATCTTAACGGTACTCATATTGTCCGAGTGTTTCGTATCGTATAATGAATACTTTACCATCTAAGGCACACGGTATTTTACTAACTTTTTATTAAATGCTCATCACGAATCTTTTAAATTTAGAATTATATTGAGGGGTACAGTTGACATTACGTATTTCAAACCTTATTAGAGATTAATTACATGGATACTAGGTAACGTATTATTGCCATAAATTAACTTGAACAGATATTAAAACAAACATAGACCTACCTGGTACTGTGTCAAGATAATCGAACTTTTTCAATGTTCAGACGATCAACAGCACTGAAGTTTGTATATAAGCTTAGTATTATTATAATTCTCTAAAGCTCTGTCTTTACGTTTTGTGGTTGTTTTATGTGTAAGGCAAGCCTATAATTATTTTTTTATGTTTATGGTTCCGTGAAACGCTGATCTGTATTAATAATTGTCCAACGAGATGCAACACAAAGCAGTCTATTTATTATTCTGCAAGTTCACTCTACATGTTTCGGGTGTCAACCACACCCATCATCAAGAGTACACG
>Ga0136643_10011161_pt1 | contig 13317 bp, 9 predicted proteins | sample TergutLab28metaG_FD_96883 | JGI IMG/M metagenome (GOLD analysis project Ga0136643, IMG submission 96883) | Labiotermes labralis P1 segment gut microbial communities from Petit-Saut dam, French Guiana - Lab288 P1 (version 3) (version 3) | ecosystem: Host-associated > Arthropoda: Insects >...
AACAGCTGCACTTTATCATTTTAGTCACACTGCTGCTTATCAATTGTGTGTTATTTCACTTGTAGTAAATCTCCAGCCTGTAGGCACCATACAGCCAGTAGTGCACAGCAGTTCAGCGAGCGAACAGTACATCGGTATGTGAGCGAGTGAGGGTGATTTTACTTCAAACGGTAAAATTTGTAAAATCAACTTTGCAACTAGGACATTCCTTGGAGTTTAATAAACTCCGAGGCGACGTCACTTCACGTTCAGGCATAGTCCACCTATAATGAACTGCCTGCTTGTGCAGCGTTTGCAACTGTTCGTTTCCTGTTAACTAAAGCATCGTGCAATATAACATTAAAATGTTCACATTAATAATGAACTTTATAATTACGGTCTGCATTCATTACGTCTGGTAGCACTTATGCGTACATGTGAGACTTTAGGCTTGTTTAAATTGAACACCTAGCAAATGGCGGCTGGTAGACAGTGTCAGACGTAGTGACGGACACATTTCTGACAGGACCTGCATATTTTCACTGCACAGCTACAGCCAAAATAAAGGAAACCTATCCATGCTGTCAAGGTCAAAGGCTTTCTCTTTAGCCACTAAAAATATGTGGTGTCATAACAGTCAAGGTCACAGTAGGAAGTAGAAAATTATGCTCGTACTTTGTTGCCAATATTTTCAGCTGCCAGTACACAGTCTGTACACATACTGTATCTGTCCACAAATAAGACAGGAATTCCGTTCTAAATCATCGTCTGCAAGACACGGGTCACCTAACAATTGCACACACAAACACACACTATGTCGGTTTGACCAATCTCGTTACCGTTTCCTGCACCAAAACCACATTCGTCGTTCTGGCAACACTGCGTTTCTGTTTGAACAACAACCATAACTGCATTTTCCTCAGGTACATGGGTCACAATTTCAAGTTTTGTCTCGGCAATCTTTCAGTGATATTTTGGATTTTGTCTGCTCCAAAAGCACTGATGCCACTCACTCTCTTACACAGTGTCAAGATCCAAAATGTAGCACCAAGCGAGGCGCTGTAGGTCATAGGCTGGATGGTGGGGTACAGTACACGCTAATAAGGCATATGGGGGGAGTGGAGGTATAGATCCACTAATTCTTGACCTCAGCACTAGATGGAGGTGAGTGTTCAGCTTGACAATCTGGCCACTTTAACCCTCCGGGAAGGAGCCCCCTGCCTATCAAATAAGAGGCTCGGTGGTTTCCAATGCAGGTCTAGACTTTTTCAGAATGATAATATCTTTTGTCCTTGCCGGGACTCGGACCCCGGACCGTTCAGCTGTCTGTAGGAAATGACTGCTGTATGAGCAGCATGTCTGTTACAGCAGTACTGTGGATAGCCTTGAAATGTTCAGTTGCGTGTTACTGTCACTGCCCCCAGTATGAACATGATCACATGTTGCATGCTGTAAACTTCTGAGGCAGCCCTCAACACCCAGCCATCTCTTATAGAGGAAGTAGCACCATTTTATAGAATTCCTTGTGAACTTTATCTTATGGGGATACTGTGACTACCTAATGTACAAAAATTACTGCCAAGTTCAGTTGGGTTTGTTATACATAGCGTGTGTTAAAAGTCGTTAAGAAAAAGTCATTTTTGGGTCTGTGTTTGTCCATTGGATGTCTTACTTCACATGAAAGTGTAACTTTTTATGTCTTTGAGTTCAATCCACAAACATTTATTTTGAGGAAAATTTTTATAAGTAATGAAATATTCACAAACCAATCTCCATAATCATTTGGTAGATTGAAATTAAACTTGGTACAAAGTGTACCTATGATTAACGAATGGTAAAAAATGCAGGGAATATATTTATATTTGGAAACTCTGTGTCCTGCACTGCAGTAGAACCACCCTCCATGTCTGTTTTTAACGTAAGAGTAATTTTCACACACAGTTTAGCTATTTTTAATTATTTCCTTCCTTAATTAAAACTAAGAAATTGTTGCCTCTTGTAGCTTCAGTGCCAGAGGAAAATACACTTTAAGCAGTCAGATGATGTGATTTTTGTCATTCCTCAAGTATGCACCCAATTCTCCTTAATTGCGAGACCACTGGAAATTTTGAGTCAGTATTACTTTACTTCTTCTGCTTTGGACAGAGATGTTTTACATTTCAGAGTGTTTGTGGTATTTGATTGCAATGTAAAGAGAATTTGCAACAAAGTCACAGTTTTAACAATCAGTGCATGTGTGTGTGTATCCTAAACTGCATGTTTTGTGTGTGTCTTGTTGCTTTCCAATAACAGAAAACCGGGAATGCCATTCGTGCCCTGGGACGCATGGCCACGCTCTCAGCAGCCACTCGCCGCAACTCAAACGCCAGTTCCACGTCAAGCAGTCCCAGGCCCAGTTTGTCTGGTTGCTGCGGAAATGTATCGAGGATGTCGAGCCTTAACGAAGAAGATTTGGAAACTCCAGCCTCTAATAATGCCTGTAGTGACACTAACAGTGTGATTAATGGGTTTGGTGAGATGACGCTGACCAAATGTGGCCGCTCGCGACTGTGCAGTGAACGGAGTGACAGTGGCATCAGCGACTGCTCTAGCATTGCCGCTCCGTCCGCTCACAGCCACTGTCAGTGCGCTGCAACAGTTCTACTCAGTAAGAAATTCTCTATAAGTGAGGAAAAGGAAACTTGTGGTGAGAAATTGAGTCAAACGATGGTCCATGGTGCATGTAAAAGTGGTAAAATTTCTTCAGTGGCAAGTGAAACTATTCAGTCCAGAGCCACAGACATGACTTCAGGTTTCAGTAGTGGCAATAACAGCAATAACACAGTGCCCTCACACAGTGCTGTTAGTAATGTTTCTTCTTGTTCTTCCTCCTCAGCTAAATGTAGTGCTAAAAAGACAGACAGCTTAAAGCAGCAGAGTTCTGTGGATTCCGGTGTGCATGTGGATGTAGGGACGTGTCCATCTCCAGACATCGCCCCTGGAAATGTCAGTGCAAGGAAGAAAGAACTGGCTAGCTCTCAGGAGCAGCAGAAAGGGAAAGACGTCTGTGATGAAGCTTTGCGTAATGTTAGTGGTATTGTCCAAGCAAGAAGCGCAGTTTTATCAGCAGCCCAAGAAGAAGAAGAAACTAAACCAAAGTCCACACTTCGTAAGAAAACTAATGATCATCCACCGCCCATTTCGACTTCACATGAACACAGCACAAATTATCAGAAGGTCATGGCATTTTGGAAACGGTAGGGATTTTTTGTTAGGAGGTGGAATGAATTTTTTCTTATGTGTTTTGCCTGATTGCATGCAAGTTCTTTACAGAACCACTTATGAAAATTCATTCCACCTCCTTTCTGGAATCATCTGTATACATTTTGTATTTGCCTAATCAAAACATTTATTACAAAGGACAAATTGTTTGCTTTAACATCAGCCGTGATTGTAGTAGGATATTTTTTACAGATATTAGTTGACTCCTGTATAGTTAAGGGTCCTGTATTTTTAGCTACCTTTAAATAAACTGAACTGATATTAGATGAAAACATTTTTAGTCCCCAATTGAAGTAGTGAAGCAAAATGAAAGTGTCATGTAACAAAGGTATAAATCTTTCATTCACTCAATAGAAAGCAATATTAAAAACGTCAAAAACGAAATGTTAGCCCTGTGTTTTGTATATATAGTGATTAGTTTGTCCAGTTATGTTATTTCAGTATGTGCGCATGTTGTGTAGGGCTGCAATAAAACGGCACTGTTTACTGCACTCATGCTTAATCTGGACCTACCACATTTCCTTGAGCCAAACGCGGATCCACGCATTCAGTCTGAAGACGAGTCACCTGTGACGTGACACTCGTTACACGAGTACGTGGCGACCTTTGAAACGATCGTAGAGCCGTCAAAACATAACAAACCGCTCGCCGAAAGACGCCCAGACACGGCCCGGAAGACGTAGATGTTGGCAACACGGATCAACCATTTTAGTTGGCAAGAACCGCCAGAGAGCGGCGCTGTGTTCGATGTGTGGCCGAGTTTCCTGCAGTCAGCGACTTGCCCGCGGATGGGGATGGCTCAGTCGGTATAGCGACTCGATCCGGCCTCGACGGCCCTGTGACGTAATCGGGGGGGGGGGGTTTCCGTACTTGCCCAGGCCTTGCCTAGTTTCCTGTACAAAGCGTACCGCGTCTTTCCCAGAGGTAAGGCGGCCGGGGGTGGCTTTAACCACCCATCCCCATCCAGCGCCGACGTTAAAGAAAGAGTAGATCGATACCTCTGCTCCCTGTCTAGACATGCGTGGTATGGTCTGTGGTGAACTTCACCTTAGACAGTGACAAGCAGTGTGCACCCTGCTGTGTGGGCTGTCACGTGATGCATCGTCAGTTGACATCTTTGTTGTTGTTTTCGGAGTGGAGTGTGTCGCCTGTAGGAAAAGTGACGGGGTACAGTGCCAGCAGCAGCTGACCAGATCGGGCTTGTTATCGGGAGTTACTGAGACAATAAAAGGCATGCCAAATGTGGGACCAAATCAGTCCGTCCGTCCTTTAGTCACCTAGTAGCAGCGACTAAGCCTTCTGTGGGATTTTTCTGAAATGCGGTGTAGGAATTATTAGCAGAACGTTGACGATCAAGGGCGAGTGTTTGACAGTCGGCTCAGGGACATGTTGCTTTGTTAATGGCGTAAATGAACCAGCACCTTGGCCTTTCATATTTTTGCCGATTTGAGAAAACTGCGGTGCGTGAGGTGAGAGCTCCACTTCGGGGAGATCTCCACTGAAGTGAGATCTCCACGTGAGGTGAAATCTCCAGTGAGGTGAGATCTCCACATGAGGTGAGGTCTGCACGTGAGGTGAGAGATGCACGTAAGGTGACATCTCCACGTGAAGTGAGATCTCAACTAAGGTGATATCTCCACCGAGGTGAGAGCTCCACGTGATGTGAGATCTCGGCGAAGGTGATATTTCCATGTGATTCCATTTACTTTCTGTGAGTTCCGTGACAACATTCAGTGGCGCACTTACGTGTCTCCACGTGCGGTGTACACGTACTGTCTGGTGTGTGTAAAACTCGATACAGCAGACCTGCACGTAATGCTGCTGTTGACCGCTTGTAGTTCCGTGACTGTCGGCACGCGTGTTGTGTGTATCAATGCAATTACATCTACACGTGTATGTACTGTGTGACATTCTGACAGTAAAGTCTGTGTGCTAGTCAGGTTGTATGTCATTTTCAGCCGTTTTCAGTATCTTCTGAATATCTCAGTGTTATTCTAGCCAGTTCAAATTCATGCAGTAAGGAATGCAGTGCAGATGAAGGCAGCGCAATGCCGGCTGTGCGCAGTTCACACAGTGTCTTCTCATTGGCAGGCAAAAGCATAAATATTTACAGAACTATAATTTTGCCTGTCTCTTGTGTGGGTATGAAACTTGGTCTCGCACCTTGCGTGAAGAACATTGTTTGAGAAAAGGTACTGAGGGAGATATTTGGAACTAAGTGGGAGGAAATAGCTGGAGACTGGAGAAAACTTTACTTGGTTTGTGCCAGTCATCGGATAGAATTCGGTTGATCATGTGGCGCGCATGGAACAGAAGAGAACTGTTTACAGATCTCTGATGGAAAGAGACTGTTTGCAAAATCTTGTAATTGATGGAAGGGTAAACTTACAACTGATATTCAAGAGTGGGATGGGATGGCGTGCATTGGAGTAATCTGGCCCAAGAAAGGGATAAGTGGTGCGCTTTTGTGAACGCGGTAATGAAACGTCGCGTTCCGTAAACAGCGTTTTTAATTACTAGCTAATGAAGTAGGATTTAGTTTCAGCAAGCCCGACTGTACCCGCCCCGCCCCGCCCCAGCACAGCCCTGCCAGTGTCACTGCCAATTCCAGGTACTGTCAACAGAAATCTCAGCTTTTGTCGCATTTCGTTAAGAATTATAATTTCTACGCCAGTTCAAAAACAGCAAATCCGTCGCCTCTACTTATTGCTCGAAGCTGCTTGTTCTGTCCATGCCGAATCGTCTGCTCTTTCTACGTTGCCGCTACATCAATAAGACTCTACAAACTACACACCCTTTTCATTTGACTGCTAACCGCCGCCGTAAGGTCCGTCTGCCCCTTCCTGTTTGTCCACATTTCCTACCGAATTTAACAATACCTCTTGTGGCGCAGACAGATCACGTGACCATTCCCTGCTGATCCACTAGCACAAAGATGGCTGACTGCATCAGCAGTCACTATTTTCTGCAGGAGGAACAGGAATGTGGGTCACGTGGTGCACTTGGTTCTGCACTTCAGTCCTTCCTGCAGTGCCAGCAGTGACCTAGAGCAGCAGGGGCTGGCGAGCGGGCTAGATGCGTAGAGGAGTTTGTTGGTAAGTGTGTCAGTCAGTTGTGCAGGCTGAGCGTTATGGTGATTGCAATAGCGAGAGCTGTAATTTTACCTGTTGTTTGTTGTGGGTGTGAAACTTGGTCTCTCACATTGAGGGAAGAAAACAGGTTGAGGGTGTTCGATAAAGGGGTGCTGAGGGAGACACTGGGCCTAAGCTGACGGAAGTGACAGAAAAATGGAGAAGACTGCGTAGTGCCCTTACTTAAGTGACCGATTAAGTATGATGAGACGAGGGGCGGGGGCGGGTGCATTCGGAGGCGAAGGAAATACAGAGTGTTGGTGGGGACGAATGAGAGAAACAGATCACTGGGAAGGGCTTGGCCTAGATGGGATGACAATATTAAAATAGATCTTAAAAGACAGGATGAGAGGTGGATAGGATTCATCTGGCTCACGACAGTGACAAATGTCGTGGTGTTTTGAACATGGTAATGATCCTGCCTGTTCCGTAAATACCGAACATTTCTTGTACAGCTTAGCAACTGCCAGCTTCTCAAGAAGGACTTCGATCCCTGGAGTGAGAGAGATGAACATGAGTGGCACAGTTCAGGTGTACTGTGGACATGAGTGGCACAGTTCAGGTGTTCTGTGAACATGAGTGGCACAGTTCAGATGTTCTGTGGACACGAGTGGCACAGTTAAGATGTGTGAACATGAGTGGCACAGTTAAGATGTTCTGTGAACATGGGTGGCACAGTTCAGGTGTTCTGTGGACATGAGGGCACAGTTCAGGTGTTCTGTGGACACGAGTGGCACAGTTCAGGTGTACTGTGGACGTGAGGGCACAGTTCAGGTGTTCTGTGGACATGAGTGGCACAGTTCAGATGTTCTGTGGACATGAGTGGCACAGTTCAGATATTGTGTGAACATGAGTAGCACAGTCCAGATGTGGGAACATGAGTGGCACAGTTAAGATGTTCTGTGAGCATGAGTGGCACAGTTCAGGTGTTCTGTGGACATGAGTGGCACAGTTCAGATGTTGTGTGAACATGAGTGGCACAGTTCAGATGTTCTGTAGGTTAGGTTCATGCTGCATGTGTGACGGTACGATAAATACGCATGGGAACAGCAAACAAACAAACAAACAAACAATGACAACAAGCGATACACAACAGGCAGGCTCACTGGCGGCTGCCGGTACAACACGTCATGCCACGTTCACGTCCTTAGTTCTTCACAGCTGGGAGCGAGCATTCTGCAGCTCTGCACTCATTGGATAAAATGCTTCAGACGTTTCGAAGGGCGTGTTGCTTTCATCTTCAAGAGCTCAAGTTCGAGACTCTGGCAGCAAGTTAGCCAACGCCGTCACATTTCACAGCGCTGGAATTGGCGGACGTTCATCGAATGTTCTAGATCTTGCGTTCATTGGCACAAGGATAACCATTCATTGTGCAGGGTGATTGCGTTGACAAACTCAGCGCTTTGTTACACAAGATATTTTGTGACGGAATGTCGCGGTAGGCACTCCAATGATGTATCCAGCAGGCGTCACCGGATGCCGGCGATACTTGCAGTTTTCCGCGTTTACTCCGGATAGTGGCAGAGGGTAAGCCAGGACGGCTTCCTGACGACCTGTTCAGTTTACTGTTTATCAGTTGTTCTCTCATTCGGCGCTATTAAATGTATAATGGGAGATTTTGGAAATTTTGTTAGTCAATTATTGAAGGTAAAATTCACCCCAGAACAGGCCACGAAGGCCCAGAGGGGGGAGCAGAGGTATAGCTCTACTCTTTCTTTAACTTCAGCGCTAGACGGGGTGGGTGGTCAACGCCACGCCCCGGTCGTTTTACCCCAGGAAAGACTTGATATCCATTGTGCAGCAGGCTGAGAGGGCCCCATGGCCGGTCTGTACGGGTGCGGAAAATCTCGCCACCGCCGGGATTCGATTCCCGGATCTTCCAGCCCGTAGCGAGTCGCCATACCGACTGAGCTGTTCCGGCCCAAAATCAGTTACTGAAATTACAGAAAATAAATAAATAAATACACCAATTTACCCCCCTCCCACCAAGACATTTCGAACAAATGATTCATTTTGTGAAATTAATTTGCGTAATCTGGACGAACTGTCCATAACGTTGCACGGTGCAACGTCGCGTTATTTTGCGCATGTTCTGTGCTGCAACCAGGTAAGTTACTAAACAGCTAAAACCACACAGAAGAGTCTTTTTTGACAAGCTCAGCCACCCAGGAAGTTTCCTACATTTAGTGGAACTAGAAGATTCATTGCCGTTTTCACAAAAGCCCACCACTTGTCCCTGTTGCGATCCGGATCAATCCAACCCATGTCCTCATACCCACATCTGTAAGATACATTTTAATCTTATCCTTTATATATATGCCTATGTTGTCCCAGTGGTCTTGTCTGTTCAGTTTCCTCATTAAAACTGTGTGGTGTGTGTGTGCGCGCGCGCCTTTCTCGTCTGCCCAGCACACTGCATCTCCCGAGATCTGATCGACCGAGTAATGTGCGGTCAGGGACACAAATCACGACGCTCCACACAATGCATTTATCTCAATTCTCCTGTTTCTCCCCCCCCCTCCCCCAGCAGACCCAGGTATCTCCCTCAACATCCTAATCTCGAACACCCTAAGCCTATATTCCTCCCATTACACGAGACACCAAGTGCAACACCCAGACTGTAACAACACGCAGCTAACAACTTGTTGTTCAGGTCCAAGACCCTGCTCAATATTTCGCAGCAGTCACAAAGTGTGAACTCTCGTCCAATCGGCAGTCTGAAGGACCAACCCTTTTTGGTTGCGTGCTGCTACATGTTCAGTATATAGACCGCCAGCCCCTTGCACATTCTAATGACGTGTCGGGGAGTGACAGTATAGCTGAATATGGGCAGCAAGTGAGGTTGACGCCCTGGCCGGATTAACCCTTGGGACCCGAACTGCAGTCTTGCTATTAACTGCAGAGTAGGCTGAGGGAGTTATTTGGGCCTAAGAGGGAGGAATGAATGAGAATATGGAGAAAACTACATAAGCAGTAGCTTTACGATTCGACAAAATCGAGGTGAATGAGATGGGCGGGGCGCGTGGAATGTCAGTTGGAAGAGACACTCACAGAGTGCAGTGGTGGTTAAATGTGAAGGGAAGATCCGAGACTGGGGATGAAGGTGTAAAGTGGAGTATAACATTAAAATGAACACTAAAGATGTGGGTTGTGAGGGTATCGACAGGACTTAATTGGTTCAGGTTAGGGACAAATGGCAGGCTGTTGTGAATGCGGTAATGAACCTTTGGGTTCAACAAAAAGCGGGGAATTTCTTGACTAGCTGAGGAACTGTTAGCTTCTCATCCTTGCATTTAGTGTTAAGATCGAACATGTTGTGTTTCTGTCGACTGTCAGTTCCTTCAGCTCTCAAGGAACCACGAAACAAAAGTCGCATTGATGGAGGCGAGTGTAGAGTTCCAAGTTGAGAGTTACTGGTGATGAGTTGAGTTTAGCATTCAAGTTGACTGTTACTGGAGATGAGCTTCGAGGTCGACGTCCGAGGGTGACCAAGAGACCGGTGCTGCAGCCCGTCGGACGGGTGTAGGTCGTCGTCTGGGTTAAACACATCATTTGCTGCCGAACGGTGCTCCAGTACCGACTGACCTTCAGCAGGTCATTCATACGACGTGGCGTGAGGTCACAGGCGTCTGTGTGACCCTACTGATGAAGTCTTCCATCTAACATTTGTTCCAGCAGTACGCATTACAACAGTTCTTGTGAAATCAGACCACACAGCAACATGTTTCGGTGGCAGCCACTGCCTTCATCAGGGCAAGTTCACGTTACAAACTGAAACACCGCGTTATAAATCACTGTATTGTTGGAACCATTTTTTTAAACTTAAAGAACTTGATAAAGAAGAGCGATGAAACAACAGTGTGAACCCATCAATAAAGTTAATTGTTGTGCCGACTGGGACGAACTGCTGGAACTTAGTTTTGCTGAAAATCGCAGTCGGTGAAGAGTGCCGACATTTGAACGCGGTGCTGTAGTCACACCTGCCGTCACCCCCTGTCATTGCCAGGCCTGATGTCTCCTGAATGGTGCAGGGGACATGACCGCTCTGAATCTTGGGTACCGCCTGATTCCTGAGGTTTATCTTGCCTTTCATCAGGCACATTTCAAGGCAGTTCCTGTGTCTCGTCACGTCTTCTACCTTCTACACTCACATTCTTATCCATTTCGTAACTTGTCAGCAATCTGGGCACCCCGTTGCGTGGAGACAGAGATATGCACTGTTTGCTGAATAAGCCATAAATAAACACACAAATCCAATCTTTGCTTCTCAGAAACTAGAGCAGGCAAATTTGTGTAGTTCAGATACAGCACAATAACCGAAGAAGGCCAAGAAGCCACACGGTCCGTTACATCGCCAACGCGCTGCTGCCCTAAGACGCTAAATCTGTCAAACACTGCTGAGTCAGTTACGGAACACGAGAAATATCGGAGATAAGCAGCAGCTTGTTAATAGTAAGGATTAGCAAATAGATCTACAGATAAAATTATCGCATTTTCTCTTTTTGGATCTTCAAATTACTTAGTAATTAATTGAGATGATAATTAGACTAACGATGTGACGCTTCGTCCTTAACCATCAGCAGTCTAGGCTCTGTGGCAAACTGCTGTTGAAGGCTAAAGACGGGATCTTGGGGCGCTGGGAGACTAACATTGATACAGTTGCACTTAAACACCCAGTCCGTACCGCGCAGTAAACGCAATCCGTCTGTGTTATAAAACCAGTCAGTCATTGTTGTATAGGGAAATAATTGCTGTTTGTTCTCAGATCCACACAAAACACTTAAATACACTGTGTGGGCAGAACGTAGAATTGCTGAATGTTAAACTGGCGGTATATATAGTGACCACTGGCGGTACATATACTGACCACTGGCGGTACATATAGTGACCACTGGCGGTACATACAGTGACCACTGGCGGTACATATAGTGACCACAATACAACTAGCGGAGGGTCCTGTCTAATAAAACTGAATACGAGAGTGTAGTTACTTAACCGTTGAGCACTAAAATCAATTTATGTCACATAACCTACAGATTCCTTTAGAAGGCCAGCCGTTTCGTGCTGCATGCAGAAGCAATGGTTGTTTGTAACAACAACCGCATTAAGCTATGTTTGTCACAACAACCGCATGAAGCATCGTGACCAAACTGTGTCGGAAAATCAAGCTTTACTGTTGCGTGTCGGAATCACTGGACTGCCAATAGCAAGTCTTTTGTGCAGCGCCTCCATTAGGGATGGGCCCTGTAGCACGGAGGGTGCGTCCGGCGTTTGCTGTGGTGCGCACTGCATGTACTGCAGTGTGGTGTAACCTGTGGGCGGTGTTCATTGCCGTGAACACAACAGTCCGCTACTGACCCAGTCATCAATCTTATATCTTATTTCTGAAGGACCGATTTTAATATTATCTTAGGTCGTGCCACGACTCAGGCAGTTACTCACCGGCCTCCCTCACTGCGGAGGCCGGGTTCAATCCCAGGCGGGATTTATGGTGGACAAAGTCGCAATGGAACATGCTTTTCTCCAGTAAATCGGTTTTCCCCTGTCAGTATAATTCCACCGATGCTCCACACTCATTCGTCCATCTATCACTGACGCTGTACATCAGCAACGGACAGCGTCTTTAAATAACACATTTAAAAACAGCGATAAATTCCCGTCTATGTCCAGTTCTAGGAAGTGGTCTCACATACCTCGCCCATCTATTCCCTCGTTAATTGCTTGGCGATGACCCTGCCTTACAGTGGCCAATGGCGCTGTGCCAGTTCATGACCACCCTGTGCGCTCTGCCGGACATGTCCTTTCGAAGCGGTGAACAAAAGCATTTCTGCCTTTTATTATTCGAAAGTCCGTTAGCCCTTGGATATAGAATGCGATCGGTTTGTTGTCTGGTGAGTGCTATAGCGTTTGTGTGGAATGTGGGTCAGTGGTTGGCGACTGTCAGAGGCCAACCGTCACTTTCAGTTACATCACTGCTGTCCGGGCAAGGCAGTAAACATGAGGAATGTCTGTCCTTATCACGGCGTAGCTGTGGCTGCAATTCCGTGTGACGGTTCTTCACTTGATGTCTCAGGAAACTGATGTGGTAAACAGAAGGCAAACCTGTTGATATTTCTGAGACTGTTTACTGCATGTACCGCCAGGTTTAACGTGGACAGTTCCCACGTTCTGCCCCAAACACTGTATTTATGTGTTTTGTGTGGATCTCAGAACAAACAGCCATTATTTCCCTATACAACATTGACTGACTGGTTTGTATAACTGAGACGGGGAGTGTTTACTGCGCGGTACGGACTGGGTGTTTGTTTACAGTTCAGTTTAACTGCGAGCGCCCTTAGCTATTGATCCCTTTGTACTCTAACTTCTAAATCGCCCAATTTACTCCTGTTATAAGATTATAATTTTTTATTTCTTTTTTAATTTCTTTTTTGCTTTTCAATTCGCATTTTTTCACAGTATTTAGAGTTCCTGCAAGCCCCGAGCTGTACAAAACCGGATGTACTGCAACATGTGAAGTGGAACTGAAGTCACGCCAGGCCTACAGTGGCCCATCAACAGAGAGTGGCTGAGTACAAACTGTATGCAGTTTGGACCACGGCGAATATCTTCAGGCCCAAAGTTTGAGGACTGAAGAGAGGGAGAGTGGGCGTATTGAGTGGCGCTAGGTTTATTATTACAGGGGTGGACAGAGTGTTTACGGCGCTGAAGATATCCACACGGTGCCCGCTCGTCCTTCTGTAGAGATGTGCTATAGACAAGGCGTCAGCGTGATGGCCAGTGGACTGTTGGGATGTTCAGAAGGGAAAAGAGTTGGGCACTGGAGTTCAGTTTTGTTTGTGTTTGGTGGGCAGCGGTATGGCGACAGTTTGGTACCGTCTAGAGGGCTGCGTTGTGGAAGGAAGTTTTGTGTTTGGTGGGCAGCGGTATGGAGACATTTTGGTACCGT
>Ga0136643_10011165_pt1 | contig 13315 bp, 7 predicted proteins | sample TergutLab28metaG_FD_96883 | JGI IMG/M metagenome (GOLD analysis project Ga0136643, IMG submission 96883) | Labiotermes labralis P1 segment gut microbial communities from Petit-Saut dam, French Guiana - Lab288 P1 (version 3) (version 3) | ecosystem: Host-associated > Arthropoda: Insects >...
CGTATATATATATATATATGTGTGTGTATGTATATATTTATGTATATAATATATATTAAGACAAAGGTAAAGTGTTCCCGTTACAGACTCGGTGTGGCCTAGAGGGTGGGTAGAGATATAGCTCTACTCTTCCATGACCGCGGCAATAGAAGGGGGTGAGTGGTCAGCAGCACGTCCCGGCCGCACTTGACCTCCGGAAAAGACCCGGTACCTATTTTACGGGAGGCTGGGTGGGCCCCAAGCCCGGTCTGGACGGGCGGAAAATCTCGTCCCCACCGGGATTCGATCCCTGACCGTCCAGCCTGTAGCTCAGTCGCTATACCGACTGAGCTACCCGGCACACTTATATCCCTATAAATAGTAATTTGTGGTTCCAAAGCATAGAAAATTAATGCCACTTATACTTTCCACACTTACTCTAAGTTTTCACTTTAAATGTGGCTGTGTAAAACCAGGAAGTGATGACATATTCTTCATACACATTTTTTTAATCTTCGAGATACATTTTTTGCAGTAAAACATGCAATAAAAAGGTAAATCAGTCCCATTACCGGCCCGAGGTGCCCAGAGGATTCCAGGAAGTTAAGGTTCCCAGATTATGTGACAATGGCCCAGAATGGTGGAAAGGTTGTCAGCCTTACGCACCGGCCGCTTTTACCGCCAGGAAATATTCCTGGTACTCATTTCTGTTAGAGGCTGAGTCGACCCCAGATTCATAGTGCGATCGGAAGGATTATGTCAATGACAAATTCCAATGACATCATCTGAAATCGAACCAGCGACTTTCCGATTTGTAGCACAGCACCGTAACCACTGTGCTACCGCGGTCCCAGTAAAACATATATGGTTGCAGAAATATTTTTACTAGCTCATATGTGTTATCAATGCATGTAGCAGCGTCTTTCCTAGAACGCTAATAGGTCTGATTCAACAGATTTTCCACTTTTCTTGAAACCCAATTGTTATTTGCCGTGTTCACAAGAGGTCACAACTGGCCAAAACTTTGAGCCACTTGAAGCCAGTCCACGTGCTCCCATCCCATTTCTGTACGTTCCATTGTAAAGTTTTATATTAGTTCTACTCCAGATTAGACTCTATTCTGAAGTGGATTCTGCTGGCTGAAATAAAGCTGTTAGCTGCGTTTTCTGCGATATCTGGGAAATGCCTTAACATAACCCTTATTACTGTGCTTTCCTAGCAGAGGCTATTTTGGCTAAGTGTTGGATCTTTGTCTTAGTCTACATAATGGCCTTGTTATATTCTTGCTTTACTGCATATAGTGTATCTATGAGTAGGCCCTTGTGAGATGCACCGAAAGCGCCTGGATATCTTTTATCTTCTACATCACTCGTAGAAGAATGACAAATATTATTTACAAATACATATTGGTTTGTTCTCCATAGAAATCTACTGGACCTACATTGACACAACTTTAAATTAACTTCTTTTTCTTTTTCTTTTCCTTCTTCTTCTTCTACTACTACTACTACTACTACTACTACTACTACTTCTCTTCTTCTTCTACTACTACTAGTACTACTACTACTACTTCTCTTCTTTTCTTCTTCTACTACTAGTACTAGTACTACTACTTCTTCTTCTACTACTACTACTACTACTACTACTACTACTACTACTTCTTCTTCTCTTCTTCTTCTTCTTCTTCTTCTTCTACTACTACTAGTACTACTACTACTACTTCTCTTCTTTTCTTCTTCTACTACTAGTACTAGTACTACTACTTCTTCTATTCTTCTTCTTCTACTACTACTACTACTAATACTACTACTATTACTTCTTCTTATTCTCTTGACACTATAACTCTATGAGTTTGGCCGCCTCAACCGTTCTTTTCCACGCTTTTCCTATCCAGTTCAATAACTATAAAACCTATTCATAGGAGGTCTGGTCGCTACTTACTGTTGATTATACCAGCTAATTACCTGCGTATTATTACAGAAATTTTATAGACAAAAGTTCTAGCTTGGTTTCCGAATTATCTACGGTACGCCTACCCGGCAAGACTAAGAGACGTAAAACGACCTATTCAGTGGCAATTCAATGTTAAGTGTAGGCGTACTTTTATTAAATGCATCGTAACATGAACCTGGCGCGGAACTGAGCGATGACAGCAAACGTTTCCCGGATTCGCACGTAATAAAGCGCTCATTACGCAGAGTTCCCAGAATACCGGATAACAAAAAAAAAAAAAAAAACAAGAAGAAAAGTGTCATTATATGAGCAACTAACACTATTACGAACTGAGTCGCAAATCGAAACGAAGTCTATATCCACCGTCTAGAATACTGAGGGGAATTCTATGGAGGAATTTCCTTTAAGCACTATTACTACTACTTTTACTACTACTACTACTACTACTACTACTACTCGTACTAATACTACTAGTGCTGCTACTACTACTACCACTACTACTACTACTACTACTCATACTAATACTACTAGTGCTGCTACTACTACTACTACTACTACTACTACTGTTGCTCCTACTACTACTGCTGCTACTCACTTCGGTGCTGCATTTTATGGCATCTGATGGTTCTTTACCCATTTTTACATACAGGTAGCATTGCAGCCAATCATAAAGCAGTTTAATCCAGTTTACTTACTTTTAGTGCTCAAGTTTTTCGGAAGTAACCATGCAAATTTGAGATCCTGTGCTACGCTTTGTAAAACTGACAGATTGCTGGCCTCAAAATAAAGGCGAAGATAGAGGAAAAAGTCGTCGGTTCCATCAGCAACTGCATTTTTTCAAATATTCGCAGTACCCTCAATATCTGCAGGCCGAAGTGGAGTCGCGACGCGAGGGAAGGGGCCCACAATACTGCACCATGTACTGTAGGCGTACTACCGGGCTTGCGGTCCTTTAGGTCGGTTGCTCTGTCTATTTATGACTCCTATCCCGAGGGTCTCGGATTACAATCTCAAACAATAAGCCAACAGTAATGATATGCTATTTAGGTTTCCCTTCAGGGCGTACGTGAAAATTTGGTTATAACATCGTAAATTGTGCATTGATTTCTCCCACACCCCTTATAATTTATTATTCGCTAATTATTCTATCACTGAACGCTGTAATTTTTGGACCAATGACAGCGGAAAATGAGTGAGTGAGGGAATAAATAAATAAACAAACGAGAAAATAACCTACGTTTCTGCACATCCTGGTTTATGAAAATTATGTTTACCCGAAATATTATTACTGTATACTCAATTTTGATTGCTCGAATCATACTATTGCATTAATTATCGAACTTTATTTAGATGAAGGGAAATATTAACATATATATTATTCGTGTATGAAGTGCTTTTGTGCTTTTAAAAACAATACTTTGTGGTTGTGTCACTTAGACTATACGATTTACGGGAAAGCAGACATGTAGTACAGAATTTTTTTTTTTCCTAGGGAATCTGGAGGGTTTCAGAAATAGAAAATATACGATCTGCTGTTTGTTTCTGCTATAATAATAATAATCAAGTCACGATACCTACATTGAGAATAGATATTCTTGAAGAGGAATCGAAGATTTTAGCCCCAAGAAATCCAACTAAGAAATGAAAAGATGGAGAGATTTATGTGCGAAAGTTGATGTACATTTATATTGGTAAATTAGTGAAGGTTGATAAGTTGTATTGAAACAAAAAATTACATCTATCACATTTTGTGACTTTCCACATTTCACTATAGTCCTCTAATTAGCAACGAAATTACCTAAATATTCCACAGATTAGAATACTTATATAATTTTCGTGACAGTTTGGGGGTGTTACGAAATGGAAAAGGCTTATCTCTTGTATTACTTTGAGAAATAATTAACAACATGTTTTCTCTACTAAGCTGGTCAAGAGGTATCCTACTTTTACAGAACCCAGAGACTCGCACAAGCACGTTGAGGGGTCCATCTCAAACAAGTTTCATCGAGAAGTTTTGATGTTTTGCTGACCGTGCATCTCAGTACAGTCTTATCAATTGACCAACTTGATGCACAAATTCTTGTTTTATAATAAGTTTATTATATTCCCCTACATGTTTCGAGCACTATGTGCTTATCATATAATAAACTTATTATAAAACAATAATTTGTGCATCAAGTTGGTCAGTTGCTAAGATTAATCAAGAAGGTCTTTATTCTCTAAGACACATATTAACAGACTTGATTTAGTGCACATTTAAGTGAATCGACCTGTATTTAACATTTTTAATGACGATAGTTTGACGTCAGGGAATTTTCTACAACAAACTTTCGCATGTCCTTTATGTTGCAATCGTCATGTATGATATTATGTAACAAACTAACACATGCACACTGATGAAATATATTTTATCATATATTACTACTCACCGACATGTTTCGACCGCTTCTGCTACCATCTTCAGGGTGTAACATAAGAATACAAACAATATGCAGCATTTGGCATAATGCGTGACTAAAACCACCCGATGTTACAGATACTGTCTTTAGCGCTCCTTCAGGTCATAAAATGTCAAAGTATGTTATCTTTCAAAACAAATTCACTTGAAAATTCGGCACTAACATTCATATTTTGTTATTTCCGGCTTTCCAAGTTGGATTTATATCGTAAAACTCCTTTGCGATTTTCGCTTTAAGCTAACCTAAATAGAGAATACCGACTGTGGTGGTGAATATTCATGACTAGCAGAATAGCTTATGAATTGTGTTGTGAGAGTTTAAAATCTACATTTCCCTTAACGGTCAAATTGCTGCGGGGATTCAATGGTAGGCAGCTAATTCTTGTAGAATCTGCTTAGTTCTAAGGAAATATAATTAGCCTTTCATAAAGACAGATGGGTCTCCTTCGTGTCATTTTAATTTAATCCGCCACTCTGGATCACTAGCGCCAGTGAATAATTCCTGTAAAGTGGGTGAATGCGGACCAGTACTTGCTTCGCTGGATTTACAAGCCATTCTTGTAAACAGTTTCTCGTCTATCGATTGTTTCTTGATTTCTTTGCGTTTCCTGATCCTTTGTCACTTTTTGTGTTTATTTTTTTTTTGTCGTCTTTATCGGGTGGTTTTAAATTTTTTAAGTCTTATTTGTCTCACGGGAGTAATTTTTCTTCGCGTCCACCGTTTTCGTCCTTCTTATTTTATAACACAAATTATTTTCCTTCGTATTTTGGTTACTCCCCTGCCTCGCATTTCCACTTGTTTTTAGATGCCTTTTTACGTAATAGAGAGGTCGTTCTATTTAACTTAACTTTTTCATTTATTTTCAGTAGTATATTTGATTATGGTAGTTTCTGAAGTTTTATTTTTTATATTAATTCAAAGTAATCTTTCTCCTGTACTTTTATTTACCGTCATTTTTCTACTTAAATTGCTAATAATGACACAAGGTCGGTCACCCCTTATCTTTTTCACTTCTCTTCCTAAGATTTTACCTGTCCGTTTTTAGTTTTGTTTATTCTCACTCTACGTGTTTTCACTGTACACGACAACTTTTCTTCCTCCTTGCAGTGAATGTTTGTTTCCCAATATCTTCGAACGTTTTATTTCTAACACAGTACTCTTACCCCTTTTCTCATTTTTCTCCCTTCAACTTTTATTATCGTGTGCGTAAATGCCTTACACTCTTCGTATCATTGGATAATTTTTCAGCATTTTTATCTTTTCGTTATCTGATTCCTTTTTGTTTTTTTCCTTCGGATGTTCTTTTGCCATCCTCATTTTCTTATTGTATATTTATTTTTGTACATTTCACACTCTCATTCTTTTCTCTCATGTTCTACTTCCTTGTTATATTAATTTTCTCGGCTCTCTCTTTTATACCTCCTTTGTTTTCTGTTCCATTTCGTTGTGGTCACAAGTTGCTAAATCCTCCTTCTCTGCAGGTCACTTCATTCCTTCTCTTTGTGTCCACTCCTCATGCCCTAACCTCACATCCCTTGCTTCGCATGTTGCCTGACCACACCATCCAGCAGCAGGCATGATCATTAACGACCAAACACTTTCCCTCAGTTTCATGTCCCTAAACTATAATAAATGAGAAAGAGAGTGTCCTCCAAAGTGTGTTCCACACAACACTTTCGAGTCTTGCAAAATGTTCCAGGGGAAGAAGGAAAGGTTTTAAATAATATTAGCCTATAAGTATAACGCAGGTTTCACATTGCTATAAACCACACACAAATTCCATATGAACTATGTTCCCCAAAATTTTTGTGCTTGAGTCTGTGCATATTAAATCTGTTATATCTGTGATCACTCTACCGACTTACGTACGTAATTACACGCGTATCAGCTGTGAGTCCTTGAGATACACGAATACCTAGCGTACTTCGTACATAAATGAGTAATTACCACCACAGGCATCCCCATGGGTTATGTTTCGTGGCAGGGATGATAAGAATTTTCTTTCTTAACTGATTCGCTGAAGGCACCTGTGTGTTTCCCACAGCTTTCTAGCCATTCCGCATATTTACAATTCATTTAGAGTAAAAGAACCTTGAGTACGATAATTATTTTACTGCCTTGTAGTTCCATACTGAGGATTTACACACATTTGTAACGCCATTCTCTGAACGCCTTTATGTCATGTTGCTTAGGCGCAGGGATAATTTAACTTACACGTTTTTACCATTAAGTCTGCGGCGTGAACTAAATGAACACGGTTACTTCTCCACCCCCCCCCCATTCTGTTGTTTTCCTACCCTTTACTTTTTCTTCCTTATGTTCTTCCGTTAATAACATACATAAATCCCGCTGTAAAATGTACCTCTTCCGGTACCATTTAGAGAATAGTCTGTACTTATCGGAGGAGGATATAAGCAATCTAAATATTCATCTTTAGATAAAACCAGTTTTCTGTATTATGCATAAATGTAGTTTTATTTTCATAATACAATTTTAACCTAACCATTTCCGAAAGCGAATATTTCATTTTCGATTGACGTTCTGCTTTTCGCGACTTCTTTATCTTTTAAAAATGTTGCACGTTTTATGTATTGCAGTTTCACATAAATTCATATCATTGCCGAGGAATAACCGACCTTGCGGCTGAAGACCAGCTACTTTGAAGTCGTCATGAATAGTAGTGACTAAAAAAGAGCTTAAAGCTTCCAGTTATGTAATTCCCATTGTGTTTCTCACAGGGCAAGCTTCGTAATTCTGCAGGTTCTATAGACTATGTTCAACAATACTTGGCCAATTATTTCAAGACGTTTCAAAGTATAAATATATAATTATTCTTGACTTAAATCTTTTCAAATGGAATCTTAACTGTAGCAAGTTCAGTCCAGGCTCCTCTTCCACCATTCTTCCTCCACATTCTTCCCCTCATCCTACTTCTCCTCCATATCAATAATTCAAACTGTGTCTTCCAAGGGAAACATTTTCATGGTTTCAGTGTATGGCTTAAACAGATTCCATAATGTGAGATGAAATTATAAAATTAACACTTCAAGACCGAATACTAAGCACAGTTTTCACTCTTAAATATCAATTAATTAATTGAGGAAAGTGAACAGAGACTTGTTTGGTTACAAAGGACACTTGTTAGGTTATCTTAGTAAAACTAGCGAAGTTGCAATTGTGTGAATTTGCAGCTCGAATAGCGAAGAAATTTAGTGGGGTAACGTCCTGGAAAATGACTGCGTGTAAGAGGGAGGAGAATCTAGGTGAATGTGTTATTGTTGTTAGAAAACCAGTTGTTATGACAAAACTGAATTAGATGACAATAGAACTGAATGGCGAGCTTCGGTAGTAGCGTGTACGAACTTCAGATAAGATTAATCGTTACTCAAGCTACATGTTTAAATTGTAGCCATCAAGCATACACCATATTTATATACCGCAATACCTTTACTAAAATAATATCCCAAAAATATCCGATGAACTTATCATTGCAACCATAAACATGGAGTGTAAGTTAAAACGAAATAAAACGCAACGTAGCGTGTTGTGACATGCAGACAGAGTTGTTATATACCGGATGTGCACAAAACACATTATACATTAAAATTATGTAGAAAGCGAGCGTGGGGTACTTAGAATTTCACAACTACTTCAGTTGATAGAATTCGAAAAGATTTGCTTCAAACGACCTAGAGTCAGAGATGCTGTGCACAGCTACCACTAGATGCTACTAGTTACGGACATGGCTACCCCCACAACAGACGAGTTGAGGTATTCTGCAGTTGGCAATGGCAGAGTAAGTAACTGTTTTGCATTGCGTATTTCGCACACACCTACTTGAAAATGAACAAAAAATCAAGCGAAAAATCCATAGAAGTAAAATTAATTTTTTTTAAGAAAGGAGATATGTCAAATCATTTAATAATGCGCAGTTACTTTATTCCCATATAATAAAATATATCATAATAATCTAATTTAAAAAAATTATATTACAGTGTCACGGAAGAAAGTAACCCTGTACGTGTATAAAAACATTTAATTGAACAATAATTTTTTATATAATTTTAAAAAATTATCAAATACCCACCAGGACAAATGTCAAACCACAAGGAAAAAACAACCAATTAGACCATCCCTAATTAACGTGAACTAAATGATACAGGATTTTAAAAGACTGCAAATAATGCAGCCAATAGTCATGCAGTAGAGTACGTGTATTTCAAATGATATTATATGCTTGTGCCCAAACAATACCAGAAAATGCTGAATATTTACAACTGTATCACACAGACCAGCAAAGTTGATGCTGACAAGTACATACAGATTTACACATCTTAAACTGAAGTGAAGCTGTAAGCCAGCCTTTAAACAAAATCCATGTCCTGTGGTTCGATAAAATTAACTAATTATTTGGGTTGCAAATGTATGTGCATGCATTAGAGAATCCCGCAACCAAGGCTGCTAGGTGGTTCGAAACAGTAGTCGAATATATTAACAACGTCGACATGTATTGAACTGAGTCTGGGAGCAATGCTGCAGAGATTTGCCAGTAAAAGAGTGCGGACAAGAAGGACAACTCTCTCTTCTTTGGACCCTTATCTGTCTATTCTCTTTCCTTTCTCCTTTCCCCAATCCGTAAAGTCGGGACCGTGGGGTGTTAAATAATAAGGTAGCTGGGGATGTAGATGACATGTAGACAATGGCTTTAGGAGGTTTTGGAATGGATGGACGACTGCGCGCCTTAGCGAGCAGGGTGCGATGCCTTGATACGAAAAGGAATTAAGCGACAGTCGTGAAGCTGACCCCTGTGTTCTCCGGCAGGTACGATGCTGAAGACCTAATATACAGCATTTTAATACATTTAAAATAAAATAGCTACCGGTTATAATGATAACAACAGTAATAATTTGATGGCGATAATCAAGACGGTGAATAAAAAAAAGCAAGTAATAGTCATAGTACTACTACTATTACTACTACTACTACTACTACTACTACTAATAATAATAATAATAACTGTAGTCGTGATTTTAAAACCACGAACTCGAAAGAAGGAAAATTCTAAAAAAATAGGTTGTAATATTGCCAGATGTATGAAACCCGCTCTAAAACAAGAAAAATTATTTTAACGATTGACCGTTCAAGAAATGCAATGACGGAAGTAAACAAGACAATTTATTTCGCTCAGTTGTATTGAAGATAGTATGTGCTAAAACGGATCCCAAGGAAATAGCGTGTAACATGATATGGGATTAATTAACTCAGGATGCAATGACTTACTTACAACAACTGCCCAGATAGGTTCAACATCATCAACAACAACAACTACTACTACTGCTACTACTACTACTACTACTACTACTGCTGCTGCTGCTGCTGCTACCGACAACTTTTCGATCGAATGGTTTCAATCCTGCTTTTTTTTTGTGTGTGTTAGAGAATTCGCAGCTTTAAATTTCATATGAAAGAAAGCTACCCTGACCTTTTCATTTTCTTCCTCAGCCCCACGAAACAAATAGCTGGCAGGTAGCCTAATTAAGCCACGATTGCTTCAAGACACATTTTTTTCGTAGTTCACTGTTTGCAAACCGTCCGACCGCTCGATACTTCATCTTGTTAGCTGCTGACAGCACCTTTGAATAAGCCATACGTAAAGGAATGATAGCTGATTATACTGTATTTAATAGTGTGCTTTTCTGATAGAGTTATGTCCTAACTTGCTGAGTAATAATAGTGCGTATTTTGAGATTTTTATAGTAGCAAGTATGGAAGGGACTCTCTTATGGGATATATAACTAAGGTTGTGTAGTATGGTAGGAAATTACTGAATTTTTGGAAGGTAAATTAAGCAGACATGGAAACAAGAGGTTCAGCCAGAATATCAGGCGTCTCCTCTCAGTAAACATTCATCTTGCGGACTCTATGCTTTGGGACTCTACGCATATATCTGTGAACCAGGCCAGCCACCCTGAAGAAGGATTCTGTATGTTTTGTCGGATAGATTGAACATTTAATCACTACATGATGTAGAACCTCAAAATAGGGCCAGTGTTTTAATTTGGAAAGAATTTGTCAGGACCTCATTCGACGCATGTTCCAGGTTTAGGTGTGTTTGTCGCAGAACGATCAGGCCAGTGGACGAGGTTTCAAGCTGAGACCTCCCAAATGTGAAGCAAGGGTGCTATGTGCTCGACGGGAATGTTCGGGGATATAATGATAACTTGACGTTGAGGGCTGCTTGGTAAAGAAGTAGCCATCGATAATCGCCATGTAAAAAAAGTGGCTAATACAGCAATAATATTGTCGAAGAGAACGAAAAATAAACGCAAAGCAATAATAAGTTCATTTAATATATCCGTTATAATGATCATTACATAACAGGATCAAAGGATTTGTAATATCAGTTTGCATAAATAACTACACTGTGTGATGTGGAGATGTTACAAAATAACAAACATGCGTCGTAATTAATGATTGAATGAAGCGCTGTGGTAGCCCACTAAGGGAAATATTTTGGGGCCTGCATAACAATTATTTTTCACTTTTTGGGGGGAACGGAGATAATCGATATAGGGATTAGGAAACGAATTCCATAAGATGTAAAAGAAAATGTTCCCTTCTGTGAAGGATCCAGGCTCACAAGTCTCCTGTGCTGTAGGTAACGGGGCAGTTACCGCAGGGGTAGAATAGTCAGGACGTGGAGATCGTTACTGTCCTCAGCCTAGTGGCGATATTAATCACGCGATATTTTCGTCTATTGTCCCATAGGCATTAATGTCATGACTTGTAAATTAAGCGCAGGAAAACTTCAATACTGCTGTCCTTACGTGCGGCGACTTCTGTACCTCACAGCCTAATTTAAGTTCTTGTATATGTATTTCCCCATAGTGGCAGGTTAGCGCTAGAGTGCCTAATAAAGGCATTTTAAAGGTGAATCATGCTTACAATATTAAATGATATGTAGTGTTTAATTATTTGCCATATCAACTAGCCGGAACACTATACTGACAGGGTGTGGGAGAACAGAATTACTCACAGAAAACTTTTAGTTTCACAGTGTGCACCACAAATCCTGCATGGACTGAACTTGTAACTGGCATACTATTCTTTCAAATTTTGGGCCAGCCCATATGGATTACGTAGTGGACAAGGGGGCACTGGAACAGGTTTTAGTCCGATTGCTTCGATTTTACCCGGCCAGAATCGTCCTACCACTGCACCGCTTCCATATCTAACTGGATTCCTGTCGAAAGAGAAGTGGAATTTCGTTTAGAAACAACGCTATAAGTAATAGTATGTATCTCACTTCGCTTTGAAAACTTGAGGGTACAGCGACAGACGGAAACGTGAACAATGATCAGCATCTAGCGCGATGTTAAGATTGAGTGAAGCTCTTTCTTCTCCTCCATACGTATGCATTTGGTGCTGTTTGTTCTCTAGGATAAACTTAGGTACTACTTTTTTATTTAACGATGCTTTCTGTAACTCAGAATGACAGGATGACATAAGTGGCCCTCGCCCAATCTGAGACACTGTCCTGGCATTTCCTTCGGAGAGTGTTGAAATTCACATTAAACCTCAGTCAAGACATTCGGTGTCCTACCGAGTTTCGATTGATCCCTGTCGGAATGAAACAAGAAGAACTGCCGTTTGAAAAACTGACATTTAAGTGCTTCTTACTGAATACCTAGTTTTTAGTGTTGTTATTTGCGTACTGGGTTGCTACGAGCAATTTTAAACCAAACAAGTGTCGCACAGACGATCTGGGTAACTGACGCACACCTTGTTTGATGGTTAAGAAAAAGAAAACAATTTTTTTGTGACTCGAATTTCTCTACTTATTAACAAATGATAATATTAAAGATGTAAACTGGAATAAGAAAGGAGAGGGTTTTGTCGCATTCCCCTCTGCTTTGTACAGTTCTGCCCTCCATTGCTTGTATGTGCATGTTTAGGACATAATCTTATGTGTTCAGTATTATAACGCATCTCACATTTTGACTTTCAGTGGCCTGAAACTACCCTAGCTTCGATCAGGGAAGTTCATGCATTTTATTCCTAGTTTTCTATAATTGTTAGTCATTTATGGATATTTCACCGGTTTTTTGTGCTTCATGTCCTTCGTATTTCAATTTTTAAACCACTGAAATACTCATAATTCTTGTTATATGTGCGGAGAATTAGCTATTAAATCTCAAAGCTGATAACGTCACATCTGTCATTGAGGTTTTTGAACTCCATTTCTGTTGGGCAGTGGGCCAGTGCACGAAGTGGGCACACCATACAATGTGCGTTATTTGTTTAAGACGTCTTGTATGCTGGACTGATGTGTCTCGTCAAAAGCTGATTGTTATTACTCTGATACAGGAAGAGAGAGCGGGATTTTATTCGTGCTAAAAATAATATTCGGCGTTAATGAAAATTCTACACGTACGAAAAATGCCAATTTTACAAGCGGCCTGCTTGACAAAATGAACGTTTTCAAGTAACAGGACTGCCTTAGAATGGATGCAAAATAGAGTGGCGAAGCTCAACAAGGTTTAAGGACGGCTAATCAATATGTTGTTGATTCATTATTTGAACCATCCAATTCATCGACAGCGCACCGCTTAATATCTCAAGCAGAAGTGAGTGAGGCTGTCCGTCATCAGTTTGTCAGAAAATCAATCTACACTTTTGGCGTCTGTTTTAACCTTTTGGCGCCGGAATTATTTTTTTTAAATTTTTAGCACACTCTGCATATAAAATACGAATAATACAGGAACCAAATACGTTAGAATTTGAAACAAACTGCGTTTTGAAGAAAAAAAAACGGAGAGTATATACCATGTTTAAAATATTCAGTACCTATATTTGTTGAATAAATATATAAAATGCAACTTTAGAGGTTAGCGGTGCATTACGACCACTATAGTTGACATTAG
>Ga0136643_10011167_pt1 | contig 13314 bp, 12 predicted proteins | sample TergutLab28metaG_FD_96883 | JGI IMG/M metagenome (GOLD analysis project Ga0136643, IMG submission 96883) | Labiotermes labralis P1 segment gut microbial communities from Petit-Saut dam, French Guiana - Lab288 P1 (version 3) (version 3) | ecosystem: Host-associated > Arthropoda: Insects >...
CTTGGCTTCACTCAGACATACATATCTGGGTTCCTTCTTTTTGGACCCTGAGGATGTCAGGAAACTAAGTATAGGGGCCATCTGGAACTTTGCTAAAGGAACAGGGATCCTCTAATTTAGTATAGAACATGGGGCACAAAGGGCCTGTCCTAATGCCTAGGTGCATCAGGCCTGGAAGGGCTTGAACCCAAATACCATTCCATTCAATTCCCTGCAGTCATTAGGTGGAGTCGGATAGCTTAGTTAGTATAACAGCTAGGCTGTGGCCTGCATGACCAAAAAATCGGGGGTTTTTCTAGTAGGGCCAAGGGGTTTCTCTCATTAATAAAGCATCTTATTCAGCTCTGGGACTAACCAGCTTCTTGTTCATTGGGCAGTGGCAGCCCTTTTCCAGGGTGTACATGGAACAGTAATGAATCTACCCACTAAACTGCATCTAATGCTGAGGTTAGAAGCATATGGAGCTGTATATCTACTCTGTCATGGGCCTAGGTCTTCATGTTGTGGTGCTTGATTAAGCACAGGGACAAATTTTTTTTTTTACTGTCATTGAATTGTTTCAAATGGTAGTAACATCATGCATGGTGTAAGCAAAAGGATGTGATGTTGACAGGCGGATATATCATGATGTCCTGGAGTTGGTTGAGCACAGTCTGGATGTCAACTTGGTGGGGAACAACATCCGCTTCAAGTTCCAGGATACCCCAGTGCTCGAGGGACTCACCATCCATGAAACATACAACAGTATCGTGGTGCTAGTAGCAACTGTGTCCAGTGTGCATCGACTGTCATTTCTACACCCTGATAAGATTCATAAACAGGTACAGCTCATCAGATTTGTAAGCTGGCTACTTTCACACTTCATGGTCTGACTTGGACGATTTATGATCACTCATGTGTTCAAGAAGTTTATTTCTATGAAACTCAAACAATTATCTCCATTTTCAAAACAGGCTGTTATTGATGGACCCTTTCTGGGACATGTGAATCTGTCAACACCTTGGCACCTGAGTTCTTAACAAATACTTTAATACTCTCCTGTCTGTATTTTGGTCTCATAAGTAGTTTTTTTCTGTTCAGCTTTCTCAACCAACATTTTTGATGATCATATATTTCTCTTTCATATTACATGGTCTTCCATCTCACCCTTCTTGATTAACCCTTTGGTGACAAAAGATGACTTGCGTGGACACACAGTGTGGTGTTTAGAATACTGAACATCATCAAAAGTTGTTTGCTGTGAACATGCTATGTAGTGGGTGGTCATGTATATCTCAGGTCTTTTGTAGAGTACACTGGGCATTTAATCCTGGCACCAAGGGTTTAATCCTCTGCCTGGCAGGTGAATAGTGTTTGAGATGATGAATTGCTTGTTACAGGAACACTTGTTTGCCAACCATCCAGACCTGAGTATAATGTCCATCTTTGCTGAAGCCACTGCTAATGCTGCAAAAGATCCCACAACATTCCACATCATAAACAACACAGTGGCCAGTAAGTACCCATTGCTGTCATGGAGCCTAGTAATCCACATGTGTTCAACTCCATGGTAGAGGATTGTCCTTGAGCAGTTTATTATATCTAGCTGAGTAGACCCCTCGGCGATGTGTGCATATTGCTGTGCGTCCCTTCAACTGGTGGGTACTTTTCATGCAGGAAGCTTTAAAATACTTCTGTAAGACTGCATCTTAATTCTGAAATGTTGTATAATGTAATCAAATGTAATTTTGGTAATGTTTTTAGAAGGTAAATGGAAATAGAACAAGATATATTTGAAATGTTGCAGATGGTAACAAGGTACAAAATGTTTGTGTAACCACATTGGTGTGTGTTCAGGTCTTTGCATCATGATTTGTCTACTAACTTATACTTTCTACTTTTGATGATTCAACGTACCTTGTCTGAAAAAAAGTAATTTCCAAATAAATCATACTGTCTTCACACGTTTTTCTCTGTATTCTACCATTGTACACAGAATGGAAATGGTGCATCACAACAAAACTTATGATAGCAGGAGCAATTACATGTAGCAGTTGAAAGTGGTGTATATGGAGGATCAGTATTATTGTTGCTATTACTTCACAATGTATACTTTTTACTTTGTTACTATTGCACTTAAGGCATAAGGGGTTGAATGTTGCAGATACACCTTTGCCCCATACATCAGCATCATGGTTATCTGTGAATGAGGAGGCACTGTTTGCTCTGGCTTATAGCACTGGTCCCATTTTACTTATTAGAATGAACCCATTATCAGGCATGGTGGCAGTCAATGAACTCAAGCAGGAAACTATGGTGCCACGTTTCCTATCTGGTATAGCTGGCGCTTTGAGGTGAGTGTGTGTGTCTTATCATAGTGAATGTCTAAGGCTGCTCATGGGGCTGGGATGTCACCATAATATCATCTTTGTCCTCCTCCTTCCTCTCACGTGACTGCTGGTGCTGTTGCCACTGCTGGCATTTCCACCAGTATGGCTCATCCTTTAACTAAACCATGTTTGTTTTTGTCCATCATAACCAGTCCTCTTGCCTTATTGTTTCCACATTTTCAGTGTTCTGTTGTATACTTTCCTTCACTTGCTGTCTACACTACTTCTTTGTTTCATGCAGTTATCATGTCTGTGCATACTGAGAGGAAGAAGGAAGCAGTAATTGGGAAACGTGGACACTGAATGGTTGCGATTTCTTGTGACAGAGTCCTTCTTCGTATCTTTAACATTTTTGTTATTTTTCATAGACATTGTCTCTACCACTCTGTAAGTCCCCAAAGTTTATCTCTGTATAAAAACTGTAGTATTTTTTGTTACTTATTATATACTTGTTTTTTTGTATCAGACCCCAAATACAGTCAAACTCAGTTATAACATCATGCAAGGTACTAAATATTTTGTTTGATTACAAACAATTGTTGTAACTGAGTAGTATACGTTAGGGTTAACAGTGAGGAATTCATTAGTACCTCAGAATATCTGACACTATAGGTGAGGTGTTGCAATAAACCATTGTTGTTATAATGTGGTTATACTGTAGTTTTTGGATCAGTTCAGATATTTCTGGTCTGCAGCTTTCAAGGTTTGAATTTGTTTAACCCCTGTAAACAAAATGCTGGAATTTTATTATATTTGTCCAACAAATGCACAGTATATATTAACAATATCTGTTTTTTAAGCACTTTAAGAAACAGGTATTTTAAATGTATGTTGTGCATTTGTTAGACAAATATAGTACAATTCTACAAAATGCACAGTACATGTATCAAGAAAATGCTGGAATATCTTAAAGTGGGTTATGATTATATCCTGGTGTATATTTATGTTGGGTGTGTTTATCCTATGAGGATGTCAGTTGTAGCACAAATCTGTGCACTGTGAACAACAAACATTTATTGCTTCAAGCTTCTAGTTGATGGTTCTAGTACCATGGGGCACCATTCATGTGTAGTAGTGTTAATGTGCACGCATAGTAGCAACTGTTGCATTCTCAGCCTGTGTTTTGGACCTTTTATTTTAATCTGTCATAACTGTACTTTGATTACCTGTGTTGAGAAGGGATTTGTGTGAGAAGTAAATGAATGTTTAAACCAGTTATGCAAGAATGCATTACACACGCAGCATGCATTTGCTTTGCTTGGTCTTTGTCTCCATGTACCAGTTTAAGTCACGTTTCACACGTGTTATGATAGAATTTTATTGAGGCTTAGAGTTGGAACCAAACCAAACTGGTGTTTTGGGTACAGGGGTAGGGCAAGTGACGGTGACATGGCAGTCAGTATGGTGTTGCACTCCATGGGCCTCGAGACATATTTGTTCTCCCTGAGTCGTGATGGTAACCTGCGCATGTGGTCATGTAGCCGTGCACAGTTCGTCATGAGTACAGACATGATGAGCAACATTGCTGAGACAGGCCGGAACCTTACACAAGGGGGTAAGTTTTCCATTTGAAGAATTTAGTAGATATTGATATTGTCATGGCTGCCATCATCATTAAGCCTGACTGTACTGGTAGAGTAGAAACCTGTTTTATATGACTAACTGTTTTCTTTCTGTGCTCTGAAATCACTTGAATACCATATTCTATGAATATAAATTTTTATGAATTTTTTTATCATTTTCTTCAACACATGGATTAGCTTAAAGACTTAGTGTCATACTCTAGTTCTTGCAATAATTGCAAACTTAAATTGTTGTCTTTGAAGATGATAATGTAGGGTAGTAATTGTGGAGACATAATATACCTAAACAGGATGACAGAGGGATAAGTATTAAGTTTTGATTTAATTTGTTTCATGTTGTAACAGGTGCGAGTAACCAATAGAGTTGAGCCAACTGTATACCTAGCAATTACAGAAAGTATGAAGGTCTTCAGTATGACACATTAACAGAGATTGTTTCTGTTTTTTAACTCACACAGCCCAGAGCCATGTTGTGCGGAAGGCTGTGGGCCAACATGACAATCAGCTGTATCTTGGAGTGTTCCTGTGTTTTGCATCTGAGTCTGAAGTGTGTGTGCTGAAACTAGTATGTGAACTTGGAGTTTTCAAGTTGATACGGCACTGCACAGTGTATGCTCCAGATGTGAGTTCACAATTTGTTATGTGATGCCTAGTTTTATTAGGACAGGCAAATTATGGAGGTTAAAATGGCCCAGACTTTTAGCTAGGATGGAGGAAGCAGATGTGCACAGAGTTGAAATTGAGAACTGCTTATGAAGAAGTCACATGGACAGTAAAGATGATAGTAAAATGGATCTTACCAAAATAATTGAACTGTTCACAATATTATTTCCAGTTGTAGCATAAGATGTTCCTAATCTCAAACCTTTGCTTTACTAGACCATTAGGTACACAGTGTTGATTGGTTAGGCAGGTAGGTGGTTAGGTTAGGTAGCTAATTAGCTTCTTATAGCTGAATTATTTAACAGTGCTGTTTCAGACTTTAGGAACTTAATTTTTTTATATTATATGGCTTCATTAATTAACATATGTTTGTCTTTGTTAACAGCCTTTATACTCTAAACCACTGTCACTTATTGACACTGACAGACATGTATGAACACTGTGGAATGCCTTTGGATTCTGGAAGTACAGTAATTAGGCAGGTGTGAATGAAAAAACAGCAGCAAAGACACAAATAGTAGTGCCAGGCATTACATCACAATATAACACACTTCAACACTTTAAAGCCAGAGAACAAAAGTATACAGAAATGGTGATCCTTGGTGTGACAGAAACACAACACATGGCTAAATAGGGAGCTGTTCATACAGAATGAAGGTTAACATTTTACATTTATTTGTCAGGTGAAAACCGTCAACAAGATGCCTGTACTTTCATATGTCAGATTGGTACCAGCAACATTTAATCCTCCAATTGAGCATAACATTCTGTTGCTATAAATGCACACTTGTGCCATCTAACAGATGAGTTTGTGATGGATCTTGTCAGCTTTGGTAGCTCAAATAGCAAAAGATGTTTTTCTTGCTGAAGTATACAACTTCCTGAGCTAATATGGATTCACACTAGAGATGAGAATAGTAAGTTATGCTGCCTGCCTGGCTGGTATGCAGTGTAAAATACTGAGTGCAGAGGGTTTAAGGTTTCTTTTAATGTTGAGTACTTGTGAACAGCAACAGGTGGGACATACAAATGTACAGTTGGATTTTGTGTACATGAATAGGATCAGGGTATGACCAAAGGATATGTGAGTCATGTATTATATTTTGTGATGGCACTGTAATGAGAACATATATCTACCATGATGGTCACAAATAATGTGAGTTAACCATTTATTGCTGATTTTAAGTACATTATGGACTTTACATGTGCATCATGTTTGTGGAATATTATTGACAGAGCAGATAGCTGCAGTACAAGTCTGAGTGTTCCTGAATATTCATGTGGTTTGTGGTTCCAATAAATTTTATTTAATCCTTTGTGTTATAATTGATGATGAATATAACACCACAAACAAAACAAAAACAAACTATGTACATGTAAAAATACATTGAAGTATGTTTATAACTCTGTGATCAAAAGAGACACAGGAGATGTTGCGTGGAAAGATGAAAACTGTTTGAATTAATAAGTGATGTTGGTGAAGTGTATAAAGGCTGCTGGCAGTAACAACAGCTTACAGTTTAAAGGGTTATATAATGTTAAATGAGATGAGATTTGGTTAATGACCTGAGTAGGCAAGGGTATGGCAGAAGGCTTGCATGGCTTATGTCAAGGTACCTTGTTTTAATACTCCTAGAAAGTCTCTGGGATGTCACAAAACCTCAGGACAACCGCCAATACATCTGAAATTGGAACCAGATATGTCTTGAATATAAGTCTGTTTTATTACCAGCATACAACCCTGCTCCACTGAAAATAGCATTTGAATTTCAGTATCCAGGTTAAAGGCTATTTTGTGTTCATCTTTCTTTTATGATTATGAGAGAGCAGGCAGCTTTCATAATTACAGTTTTTAAGTTGTTCCAATATTTTTTTGTTATTAGAAACCTTATTTTCCATTGGGGTTTTTCTGCAAAACACTTCAGTTGTACTTTTTTACTGTATTAACTAATCTTCATTTTTAACTGTCATAAAGTCATACAAAGATCTGCCAGAAGAAAGATAAGTTTCCAGGTTTTTTTTTTTTTATGGGTAAGTTCTATTAATACCTGGTTTGGTTGCAGCAAGACCTGGTGGACTTTGCACTTGGTGGTGGGCAGTTGTGGGCTGTGTGGCGGACAGCACAGGGTGATGCAGCAGTGTCTTGTGCCCGTTTGGATAGCAGTTCCCCAGAGTGGCAACCTGCCATACTGGAACAGCCTCCTGAGAGGGATTATGTAGTGAATGATGATGAAACAGACCCTCGTCAGGCATATGTGTCATACATTTTCCACCCTGGTCAGTTCTCTGTGACTGTCATTGCCAAAGCACTAGGTGTAAGTCATTACATATTTTATGTTAATTCTTGTGTTACATCAAGATCTGTGTAATATCCATGTTCCTTTCACTTTGGTTATCCAGTAGTATGGAAACTGCCTAAATAAAAAATAGGAGAGCAGAATGTTTGGTAGGAGGAATGGGAGTAACAAAGAAATGAAGAAAATTACGTGATGAGCAACTTTTAAATTTATACTATTCATGCAGTACTGTTGGGGCTATTGAATTGTGGCATGGTTGGTAGTAGCACAGGTGGGGAAAGAAGTAGTGCATGTAGTTTTGTAGTTACATAAATCGAAGATGACCCTGCATGTAAGATCATTTACCTCTTCACAGTCTCCATGCTCCAGGAGAATACTTACATATAACATACATAACATTTTGTGGGATTATAAGGGTACCTGTCATTTTTAAACCAATGAATTATGGTAACGTTCATATCTTATGTTCAGGTTCATACAGTATCCGGCATGACGTGTAGCACTGGTGGGAAAGGGGCAGTGCATGTATGAGGACGAGTTAAGTGAAAACCATAGTAGTGCAGAAAAATTGATACCATATTGTGTGCAGTTGGGCACAGAAAGACATGTGCATGGGTTTGAAACATGAACTGTTATGGTAGTTTGGAAATGCAGGTTTCGTGAGGTTAGCAGGGTATGCAAAGGTGGTTGCTCTAATGGCATTATATATACATAATATTATTATAATATGATGGTAAATTGACGTAACATAAATGGCGTTATAATATTAAAATAAACCTTACAGAAATATCTTGTGATTGTGTGAATTGAATTCAGTTGAATTGGAATTCACTGGGGATAAGGTTCATTTGTGGGGTTTTGTGAATGTGTTGATGAATTTTTTGGTTCCATAGACTTATAAAGTTGATACGCTTGTTTAATAAATATCAGCTACTGAAAGAGGATTCCAGAGTTAGTTTAGTTGAACCAGTAATTTGGAAGGATGTATGAAATCTATGTAGCATGATTATTTGTAGTGATTTGGGAAAGATCTTACAGTAGCTGGCCTCCATGCTGAGAGCCAAACTCTGATGCTTTTAAATATGAGTAATGTATGGTTGTTGAGTGATACTGTGTATATGTGAACAGGTGTATAGTTATAAAAGTAATAAATTGTTTCAGCCGTATAATAAAAACCAACTTGATGCACTATTTATCCTCGGTTTATTTCATCAGTCAACCTCTGCATGTTTTGGGCATACCTGTAACCTGTCATCAGGAGGTATGCTGTATATATACAACAATTGGTGCGTGTTGTGCTTTTTAGTTGACTGTGTGTTGGCTGCGTTGGGATGGACATGCCCAAAACATGTAGAGGTTGATTTACGAAATAAACTAAGGATAAATAGTACATCAAGTTGGTTTTCATTACACAGATGTATCGAGATGCACAGTCAACAAACCATAAAATAGTTTCAGTAAATTTTTTTATTCTGACAGATTTTCCAGCGGTCATCCCTCCTGTCTGATGTGACAGTATCCATGGGTGCACTGAAGGAACGAGTGTGTGTGGCTGTGGAGGCAGAAATTCAGAGTGAAGTACAGGATTATGAGCTGAATGATGATGAATACCTGGAAGTTGCCAACCGCTGCTGGTTGCGTTTTTACTCTTGCTGTGTCCAATACCATCAGGCAGGAGCTCGGCCTGTTGGCCTGGTTCTGTTGGATCAGTGTGGAGTGGTGCTGGTGAAGAAGCAGCAGATCTCCCTTCTCAGGTTTGTCAGGCATTAGTGATATGTGTATAGCGAGCTGCCAAGACTACCAGGATGATGATGTGAAGATGTGTTTTCCCAAATATTCCACAGCAGTGCAGCACGTCACTGACTTCAATCTAACTTGTTACCCACATGTCTTTTCTGTAGGCCAATGGATTCATTGGAGCACTTGCTGCTGGTAGGACCTGACCAGTGTGCTCCACAGCAGTTCAGTTCAACACCCTTCCTCAGTGAAGATGCCAATACTTGTGCTGACCTCCTACGTGTCCTTTCTGTGCTTGTCAGTCTGGAGAACCAACTGCCAGATGAGGTTAAGACAGCATTTGAACGGGAGTTGTACCAACTGAAGATTCCAGACCAGACAGTCGCTGATATTGCTAGGGAGCTTATGTCTGGTGATGACATTGTATGTATTATTTCCTGATTGGTACCCTAACCTTTAGCATACAGCCTTCTAATGCCAGGTTTTCTGCTGCAACTGGAGCACTGTTAAATTTAAATGCCTGTCTTGGGACAGTTCTTTCCTGTTTAGACAGAGAGGTTTTACATTTAATGGATAATGTCCTGTTTGACTGATAAATGTTTATGATGCTGTATGAAGTGCAGGAGTTATTTAGCATTACATCAAATATTAAAATGATAGAATCTAGTACATCTAAAGAAGATGTGGATATTTGTTGCTAATTTTTCAGAGCTGTGTCACTGCAGAAGCTGTAGATTTTGTATTTTAGAGTTCCCCAGTTCGAATCTCAGACAGAACATGGACTCTTTGGTCTGAAATTTTTGTGGTTGCCCTCAGTCACTCCTGGCATATATGAAGATAGTACCTCAATTTAAGCCATGACCTCTTAATCCCACATTCATTCTAATTTCATTATTTATGAACATAAAACTACAGCCTGAGCTACTGAATTACGTATGGGAGAATGATTGCAGTTGATGAATCGGAAACAATACTAGCTTACTTCAGAGTAGGGGAGAGAGGGGCACATTTGAACAATTTAAATCATAAGGTTACTTGGAAAATTTGTGGAAAACCGCCACTACTGTGATGTGGAAGAACCATAAGCCTTTTGTGTCACACAGAGTGCAGTTTAGTTGCGCTGTTTGTCTGGGTGTGGTGCAGCTGTTGTTTATTTTGAGGTATAAATATTAGCTTTGTTGCTGTTATGTATAAGCCTGCAATATTTTCTTGAAGTATTCTGTGAACACATCCCATACAGTGTTGAAGAGGCAAGTCCTTAAGCTGTCATTCACCGTACTTAGGAAGATGATAATCATACCAATGAAGTGTAATGTTGTATAATATTATCGCTTGGTTTGCTGGGCATGTTTTAAGAGAATATGGGGCATGTTTGGATGGCAGTAATGTACTTCTTTATGGATCATATTATATTTTGTGGATATATGATCTGTAAAGTGGGAAACAAGCTGAAAACAGATAAATCTATTTAAAACTGTAGCACAAAGCAGAATACAGAATAATTATTCTCAACTACTATTAAGTCATGAAATTTGTCGACTTTTGTCAGTGAGAGGTAAGGGTACAGCCATGTGCCATATATATTTTCTGCTAGCTTTTTTACCCTTTTTATCAAAATATTCCTTGTCACTTCTCCACCGCACTGCACACATCACCTACAGTCTCTTGAAGTTGCTGTCATGGAGCTATTAAGGCAAAATACACTGTTGCACAAAATGACCAGATGAAGGCCAATCCTGAAAAAAAAAATCAGTATCCATGATTTCACAAGTATAATCATCTCTGCACATTCAGTTTCTTTTCTTATGAAGAATGCCTTGGCTGGAATTAAAAATTCTGATATTTGGCCATTTTCAAGCAGTGGTTCTAGTGATGAAGATTTTGAAGCAGCATCTGTTGTGTGTGGTGGGAGTAATGAACCCTCTGTTCTAACAACATGATCATTGGGCTTGATAGTGTCATAAGTGGCACAAGTAGGCAGCTCTTTGGAAAAGAAGTGGCTCCATGACAGGTTCATCTATACCCAGGGGCTACACCCAGCGTAAGCAGAGGTGGTGGATGGATGCAGGGAAAATCTAGAACTCTGTCTCTGACACCTGAGAAGTAATGTCTTCAGGATCTTGCTGCCAAGCAAGATCAAGTTGGACACTAAATCCCTAAGCTAGGAGGAAAGTCAAAACATGTGTTACAAAACTATATTATCAGACTCTAACATGTCTGATTCGGTTATTGCCTCCCATGAAACCGATGAATTTACAAAGAAAGATGGTTGCAAAGATGATGTGTACTGCTTTACCCAGCCACTTGAACCCAACGATTTTGTGCTGTGAAACTTAGCAACACAGATGACAGTGAAGCATTTTGTTGGACTGATCCATGAAATGAGACTGATGGTTAGAACACCACATTTTTGAGGAAACGACTCACATGTTGGACATTTTGTTTCCCAGAAACTGAAGACACTGCAGTAACAGATCCTGCTGACATTGTTTTGAAGTTCTCACAACCATTGGTTTCAGGACACAGTCTTACAGTAGACACTTTCTATTGTGCGTCATCCCCGTTGTGTTTTGTACAATAGTAAGGAGTTAGGTATGCTAACATGTCGTTGTTGTAAACCCCTTGTAATAAAAACAAATATAGTTGTGTTTGACTGTAAGTGTTAACATACCTAACTCCTTTCTATTTCAGTAGACACCTTGATTTTTGGCATGGACTCATCAGGTTGTAGTGTTAAGTAAGGTTGATGTTTCTGAAGTTAAGTGTGAATGTTTCTGCCATTTGAGGTGAAATATCAAACAGTACTTTATATTGGCATAACTTTACATGTGCTTGCCACATATTTCCCCTTAATAACATGTTTCTGCATGAGACTAATACATTTTATTTTGTAACATCTGACTTTTGTACTGAAAATTGAGAATGTTCAGTGTTGCCCCTTACTGGTTTAAAGGTGCCCCCAGGGCAGGGTACCTATTAATAAAATACAGGTTTTACTAAAATGGGTTTTGTGTTTAAAATAAATAGGTGTGGGGAGTTTACATACTACTTAAGAATTAGAGGAAACACCATAGTGTTTGTTGCTTATTGTTGCAATCATCTGTCCCTTTTATTTTATTTACAATATAAGGATTTCAAAAAAATGTTTTAATGTGCCCCTCTCTACCTTACTTCCCACACTTAACATTTTGTTTGTGTGGTTGTCAAACATGTTTCACAGTTGGAAATCTTTGATATGACCAAATATGGAGGATGGCCAAGTCAAGGTGGATAATATAAATGGAGCCATGTAGCAGTATGCATGGGAAAGATGAGAGAAACCCATGCATTGGTCCAGTTAGAAACAAGAAGGATAGAGATAGCTTGGGAAATGTAGGAATTGGCTATATAACTGATATAAATGGACCATAAAGGAGTTGGTTGGGAGAGATTGAATTAGGTTCATCTGGATCTGGATACTGCCCAGTTATGGCCTCTAATGAATCATGTATTGACCCTTAGGGTTCTGGGAAAGGTTGGGAATTGTTAATAAATTCATTGTGCTGGTTGGATAGTTAGCAGTAAGAGATGATAGACTACTGACTACTTCTGTGGGACAGGGTCTTCTTGACCAGCTGATAGTTGTTTAATTGATAGGACAGTTAATGCCTTTAACAGAACACAAGGATTGCCCACCATTGCTACCAACCAGTGTATGTTGCCATCAACCACATCAATGGTACATTCATATTTTCAAAATTTATTCCTAAGATTCATTGTCATAGTCTGTTTATGAATAAGCCTTTTGGTCAATTAGTCTATATGCATCATGTTTATCAATCAAATATATGTATGCCTGATTACAGGTTCTAAACCAGCAGTTCATGCTGGGCCTACGCAAAAAGCTGGAATATGTGAAAGACATCTACCCTGCAATGCTGATGTTGATTGAAGCTCTAACCCTGGATGTTGGGCAGTCAAATGATCTGGTATTGGATGATGTTACTCCTGAGATGTCACGAATGATGTTGTCTGTAAGCCACCTGTACAGCAGTCATCTTGGTGTCAGCACCATTGCACAGTCTGTTCACCAGATTGCAGTTGTGCGGTAAGTCTGCCCAATAGTGGAAGAGAGGATCTCTGTGTTTGAAACAAATTGAATGACTGGCAACTCAGGGAAGTTGTTTGAGTCTTTGATGTGGAAGATATATGAGAACTGTGAAAAATTGGTGGTGGTGGGAACTTTTCATTCTTCATTCAACCCTTTTAAGAAGGAAAAATATTAACCCTTCAGTGATGCTAGGTTTTAAATTCCAACTACTGCCCAGGATGGATGGGTTTTGTTGTATAGCACCCTTAAATGCATTCATAACTGTACCATGCTCTGAGGCTGGTGGCATGTGAAGAAATAAAGGTGTGTACATTGCACAGAGGCTGGCAGTGAATGTTGAGAGGGGTGATTTGTATATTTAACACGTGGAAAAATTGTTGTACTAAATTATTCTTATGTCTAAGGTGGGAAAACAACTTAAGCAGACTTTAGGTTTCTGTGACCGTGCATCCTGAGTAAATTGTGAAGTGAGAGAGAAAACCAACAAGATGCAACAGATGTTTATTTTTAACAATATCTCAACATGTTTCGGGCATCATTATGCCCATCTTCAGGAGAACAAGACGTATTACTGC
>Ga0136643_10011174_pt1 | contig 13310 bp, 6 predicted proteins | sample TergutLab28metaG_FD_96883 | JGI IMG/M metagenome (GOLD analysis project Ga0136643, IMG submission 96883) | Labiotermes labralis P1 segment gut microbial communities from Petit-Saut dam, French Guiana - Lab288 P1 (version 3) (version 3) | ecosystem: Host-associated > Arthropoda: Insects >...
AATAATAATAATAATAATATATCAAAGCAGGTGTCTTCGAAACAGCCGAATGAACTGCACAGGCGGTTAGGAAATCTTGGGTATCAGGAAAATTTTTTCAATGCCGGGAATCGAAATATTTTTCCTCATTTCTCATAAAGTGCAGTGCAATACGAATAGCCAGCAAGCAGCTAAGCCCGTCATACTGGTGACCGCTCCAAATAACAAAGAGGCATTACAGCAGTCCCACACCATCACACTACGAACATCGCACCATAACACCTTTCCTGACACACCACATTTTTGTAAATATAGACACCCCACACTCTGCCATTGATCAAAACGTTTATTGTCATATCAGGCTACACCCACGTAATATTTTGCTCCTCCCCACCACCACAATCACTCGCAGACACAACAGCTGACACCACAGAACGTCACGCACAGTGTCACGAATATGTGCCTTTAGTAGAGACCCTGCCCTGTCACACATGAATGTTGTTTGAATAAAGGAGCGCTTTGGGCTTTCGATGCACCGACCAATGATATTAGCCAACTTGATAGCAGTCACAAAATTGCCAGCAGCGTTGTTTGTGTTTCATTGGTCGGTCTGTTTATACGATTTTATTAGCGGTTTGCATTAGGCTTAACTGTGACCTTAAATACACTGACTTTGTGGGCGAGTGAGCTGCAAGAGTGAGCTGTTTATCGTATCGCTTGTAGAGTGATGTCTCACATATCGATTTCTGAAAAGTGAGTCAAACCTTCTTGGTGCTGACGTCAGATTACATTCATACAGACGGACAGACATAACTCCAAGCAAGATATGCTTGTATTTAGTACTGAGCAGCTAAAGGAACCCTAATGATTGCCTGCACGCTGGATGACCATCCAGTTTCCGAATTTCGGGATGGGTACGAGATTTTTCTCTTCGCCGAAGCGTCCAGACCGGCTGTGGGTCTTTCCCAATCGCTTCTTCAGTTGGTGCAAGGCACTGTTTTCTTGGCAGTACACTAGCCTGGGTGTGAGAGTCGCCTGCACACAGTGCCGGTGCATGGCAAGTGTTAACCTGCATCAGCTACTGAATTAAGCATGGGGCAACTTCACCGTGGACTCTGCTGGTGCAGACAGACAAGCGCCCCCTGATGGTATAAGAAACGGAATATCATAGACAATGCAAATGATGACCGACATACATTGACGTTAGATAAGTAATGCGTTAATAATAATAATGGCTTTTTGCTTTAGAAGCGACGCCGTCAGTAAGTGAAAATATCCAGCGATGTTGATAATCATGACTTGCCAATGGTGTCGAAACACTGTGCTTCAAGGACCATTCCGTGAACCGTCTGGAAATACTGGGGGAGACAAAGAACACCCCCCAGTTATTATAACCGGGATGCAGACAGAGATTTGTACCCTGGCCATCCTGGATATGAGGTGGCGACACTGTCCGCTCCAGCGCCACGTTCGGTGTATAACACGTGAAGGCAGTAACACACTTTATATAATCGAAATACAGTCAGTCCTGGACTCTGAATAAGGATGCTGGTGCATGAAACAGTAAGCAAGACGCTTGTTCCGAGGCACTGAACTGCTCTAAAGCGGATAAGGAATAAAGAGACACACACGGCATGATAACCAATCGCCCTGTCCGCTTCTCTCCGAATACGAATATCAGAGAGCTACGTGTGAGCTCTGCTGAGAGTGAAAACACTCAGAACGATCCGCAGACGTCAAAAATGAAGAAAAGAAAGAAAGCGGCCACTGAGAAAGACAAACAAAAAGTAGCTTCAGAAACGTCGATGATTAATCGACTTCATTTGAAGACTGGCTTACAGAATTTTTCATTTTTTCTTTAGGGATAAACCGCAGCTTGTAACAGCAGCAGGACAGGGGAACTGACTGAGGTGTATTGCCAGCAGTAATTACATGAGATTATTTGTTGGGGGTTACATGTGTGTGTTCCGGGACAGCCGCAACGAATTTGAAGCGGGGACTGTCCCCTCTTGCATGAAAAAGAAAGAGCACAACAGATCTTGCGCTTCATTCATCACCACGACATACAAAAGTATGCAGGAGTTGCGTACAAAATTTAGCATTGTTAACGTAGACATTAGATGGAGACGAGCGACCATTGTGACGTTCCGACCACATCATTCCCGATGAAGGGAGACCCCGTAAGCATCGGATGGATGCCAGAGCTAGAGGCGACGGGAAACACCTGGCAGTGCCTCTGACTAACGAGCTATTATTTCCTGCGCACCGTCTAGCCGTTACACTCAACGGATCATCACCACAGCAGGCGGCCACGACCTGAATTTGTGGTGATCTTCATAGGGGAAATGTTGATCGGGCTACTTTGTGAAGACTTTCCGACCCGTTAAATCGTTTCTGGTTCGCACGCTCGCCTTTGCCAAGACACTGTGTTCCAGTAGCCGCTGGAACAGACATCGTCACGGAAATGGAGAAGCAAGAGCGAGGCTTCTATATGGCGGGCGGCACTATGTATGTATGTATGTATGTATGTCACTGATACCGACAGCGGGTGATAGTACCAAGATTGCGGCGCTCCTGCACCTCTGTGGATACTACCAACGTTTCGATAAATCCCTCTACCTGTATTTTTATGTAAATAAGAAGGAATGGGAGCTATACTGTATCGGATGGATTGGAATATGTGGGTCCTGAAGTGTATATGGCGGGTTCTTCGGTAAAATTAGTATCAACGTTATACCCTAAGGATGGAGGAAACATGTGTCTCCGCAATATGTAACCAACTGAATGTCCGGAAATGCGACATCGGAGAAGTAACGAGTGTCGAATAAAGCGTAAAGTGGTGCTGTATGTTGTTACGTCATATCCTCCCACAGCCTGCCTTTGACTTGCGAATCCCAGCACCACGCAATAAGAAGCACGCCCCTGTCATTGCAGCACTGCAATACTCGCTCTGTCAACATACTGTCCACTGCCTACAGTTTATTTACCCTAAAACTGCAACTGTCATATTGAGTTCCCATATATTCCTGGAGCCTTTTTGTGTGGTCGGACCTGCTCAACTGCCATGTGCAAATAATATAAGTATAAAATTCATATTTCAACCTAACCTAACCTAACCTAACCTAACCTTCCTTTCACATTATAAAGTATGCAGTTCGGAGGATATGTCAACAGACAGAGCGTCGTCTGAGTTGACAGATACATAGTACCGTCGGATGTAGCAATGCTAGCAGATGAAGTTGTCAACAGGTATAGCATTGCTAGCGGATTCAGGGTGCAGTCAGCCGTAGCAGTACAACACACAGCCTACAGGTGCAGCCATATGCAGCAAAGCTGGCGACGTAGCATTATTAATAGGCTATGATTACCCATTTACATTTAACTATACAAAGTAGTTCTAATTGTAATTTCATAATTCGACACTGTTCTCCTTCCAGTGCCAGTTTATCAATATAATTCTAAAAAGGAAGAAGTTTTTAACGAAATTTCTTCAAATTGCAAGTAATATTCGTCTCACTGTGCAGTGGCGATATCACATGATCAGAATAACGAACCTACACCGTGAATTTATTCGGTAGCTAAGCGACAAAGAGGGTCTATTGGGTGATTGCTCAGGCACTATCTGAATCAGCAGCTACCTAACCGAAGGATCCGTCGTGGGGGGTGCGCTGTTTGGCTACCATGGTCACCGGACCTGTACCCAGCTGATTACCAAGTGTGGGGTTGCATGAAAGCTATGACGTATGCACGCAAGGCCAACACAACAGAATTACCTTAGCGAACTCTCAGAGCTGCAAGATGCTCAAACAACTATTCCGTGGCCACGCTGGTCAGAAAATGTACCAAACAGAGAGCGGCCTCTTTGAACAGCTTGCACGCACAGTTAATTGTGGAACTGTAGATGTGCTGTCAACAGACGATCTCAATAAATACAAAATGTTTTCTTTTCTCTTCTAGTTCATCCGATTTGCGCAGACCCTCACAACTCTGCCTTTGCCAATCGGACCCACGTGTATAAGGCATTTCTGACTGACCCTCTCTGCAGTTAGATGCTGTAATATTCAGCTTGAGTCCCGGGACAATTTGTAAGCTTATTATCGACTGAGATGGAAAGATCATAAATATTTAGTAGACAAAGACTGGGGAAGGGACAATAGTGGCCGATTTGAAGGGTCTGTCCCGCCTGTCGCCTGCAACGGCTTCAGGAGATCGCTAAACCCTCATTCCTGACGGCAGCCTCTGTAAACCGGCCGAATTGCAAACCTACATATTTTATGCGAGGTTGGCCGTTGCCAGAGTAAACAACATGAAAACTATAATCTGCTATTATGCGACACCGTGCATTCGGGTAGCAGGACAGAGCAGAGGCCTGACGATGTGCCAGCGACAGTGTAATGTACGTTCTGCAGAGCAGAGCGCGTCTGGGCATTTCAACTGTAGCTACTTACCGTGTGGGGGGCCCTTGGGGGAAGGGGGGAGAGGGGGCGGTAGTTGACCAAGCCATATAACACACGGGAAACTTGTTCTGTTTGTATTACAAACCGGTCAGCCAGTATCATCCTTCGCTCATTGTGCTCTGCCTATGTAGAGCAGATGGACGGGACGTGAAGCACGCATTACTGAAACTGGAAAAATACAAAATTCGGACGGAGCAGTCTGGAACACACACACACACCTGGTTGGTGGGCGTTGACAGTAGAAGGTAAAATTTTATCTGTGTTTAATTCAGTAGCACGTTTTGAAGACGTGCACAGGAGTGGCGGTTAGCTCCAAGAATTCTGAAACTCGACACTATTCAGCGGTGACGGTCAGGTTCACGTCCCAGTCACCTTACTTTTTACGACATCTATTCGGTAGAATGATTCTAGACGGGCCGCACAGCCGGTCTGGAACCGGAAAATAACCTCTGCCGGGATGGGACCTCCGTACTTCAGACGTCCAGCAGTCAGCCTAATTGTGCCGCTCTGTGGGACACAGCTGTTGGGGCTTAAAAGTACATCTAAATGTTGTAAATGAATGGAGCTAACATAATAACAATCAGAGGGAGATAGCAATACATGTCGTTGGATATTTCAGTTCTACATTTCTGAACAGGCCGTGTGCAGTGACACTTGCTAATCCTACACTCTTCGTTCGTTTCCTTTCATGGGAAGAAAAAAATATATTTGAGTTTTGTTACGTGATGATGGCTGCAGCAGGTCAAAATAAAATTACACTTGATCAGTGGCGAATAAAACAGCACAGTAAGCTTACTTCTGTGTGGGCAGAAAGATAATTAGTTGTGTTATTAAATTACTAACATGGGTAACCACATAGCATCATCTGCTCCTTTTCCCAAAATCGTACGCTGCCAAACTGTACCACATCACAACATCGACTGATACAAGAAAGCGGTCACCGTGAACAACTGTCCAGTTGTGCTACAGACTTTCATTACGACTTATCGACAGTCTCAAGAGCAAATCGGGAAAAGCACAAACAGCATTAAGGACACGAGGGCTTTCATTTTTTGTCGAAAGGGTAATAATTACGCGCAAGGGACATTTGTACTGAGAATTTGTGTCGAAAATTTTGTTCGGAATTCTTCCGCTGCAATAAGAATTTAGTGAAGACGCGTCAAGACGGACAGACAGTTTTGGTGCAGCTATGTAGAGCATTTCTGTGCAAACGGTACACTAAGTCACAGCACACAGACGTATACATACAAAATATGAAAGCGGAAACGCGGTAGGCTATGGGCCACTGCGTGAGACCAAACTGCTGTGACAGCACACCAAATGTCTAAAGTTATTCATACTCGAAACTAGGCCTGTAGCGACTGCAGCCTACCGGCCCACCATCCGTCCTCCGAAAACAGCGGGTGGGGCTGTAACTGGCCTCAGACGAACCTGTGTGAGTGCCGGCCACTCTGTCAACTAAAAATCCCACATGGAATGCTTCAAATTGAACACTGGCCTCTTCGGTGTGAAGTAAATTTGCTTAAATGTACCATAAATTGAGAGCTTAGGCTGCGACTGTCCGTCCCACACCAACGATATTTCAGCAGTCCAATGCGGCAGCACCCGATTGGCTGACGGTTGTTTATATAAGTGTGGGACAACTGGAAGTCAGCAGCTTGGTAAAGCTGACTGGATGCAGCGCTTAGCAGACTATTACAAACACAGTGAGTTTTTGGGAAGGGGGTCTGCTGCTGTTGTTGTGTAGAGGCGATAAAAGGTAGCATCATTGAAGAGACGAAACACAAATTAAATTGTCTTTCGGCTTGGCTACATGTTTCGGTTTGAGTCAGTCCGTCACACAAAACAAACAGCAGGTACTGTACAATTCAATGACATCTCACTGCAGCACAGTACTGTCGTTGTGTTCTGTGTTGTTTTGTGTTCCTTTGTGCGTGCTGAACAGCTAAACATACCGGCTACAGTGCTGCGTTCCGTTGCTTCGTTGGTTTGTTTATCCTATATATTTATTAAAGAAAAGGTATACAGAATAACGAAGATAAAATTCTTATTCATATATATATATATATATATATATATATATATATATATATATAATGAGTGCCCAGACGAAATAGAACGAGGAAGTTTCTACCTTATTTTATACGCCTCTGCCATAAATTTTAAAGCTTTTAAATTATTCTTTTTTCTTGTCACCGATAAACTGTAATAAATTTAACTCCAGTAATGGACCTTCATTATTAGAGATTTATTGTAATGACAACTGTGAAGTGAACACAACGACAGTAATGCACCGTACTGCATGGCACTGCACTGTAATGTAATGTAGTGTAGAGTACTGCACTGTAATGTAATGTAATGTACAGTACTGCACTGTAATGTAATGTACTGTAGAGTACTGCACTCTAATGTACTGTACCGCACTGTAATGTACTGCACAGTACTGCACTGCACTGTAATATAATGTACTGTACAGTACTGCACTGTAATGTACTGGACAGCATAGTACTAAACTGTAATGTACTGTACAGTACAGTACTGCACTGTAATGTACTGTAAAGTACAGTACTGCACTGTAATGTACTTTACAGTACAGTACAGTACTGCACTGTAATGTACTGTACAGTACAGTACCGCATTGTAATGTAATGTACTGTACAGTACTGCACTGTAATGTAACGTACTGTACAGTACTGCACTGTAATGTAATGTACAGTACTGCAATGTAATGTAATGCATTGTACAGTACTGCACTGTAATGTAATGTACTGTAGAGTACTGCACTGCACTGTAATGTACTGTACAGTATTGCACTGCACTGTAATGTACTGTACAGTACTGCACCGCACTGTGATGTAATGTACTGTACTGCACTGCATTGTAATATAATGTACTGTACAGTACTGCACTGTAATGTACTGTACAGTACTGCACCGCACTGTGATGTAATGTACTGTACTGCACTGCATTGTAATATAATGTACTGTACAGTACTGCACTGTAATGTACTGCACAGTACTGCACTGCACTGTAATGTAATGTACCGTACAGTACTGCACTGTAATGTAATGTACTGTACAGTACTGTACTGTAATGTAATATACTGCACAGTACTGCACTGCACTGTAATGTAATGTACTGTACAGTACTGCACTGTAATTTACTGGAAAGTACAGTCTGCACTGTAATGTAATGTGCTGTACAGTACTGCACTGTAATGTAATGTGCTGTACAGTACTGCACTGTAATGTAATGTACTGTAGAGTACTGCACTGTAATGTAATGTACTGTAAAGTACTGCACGGTAATGTAATGTAATGTACAGTACTGCACTTTAATGTAATGTACTGTACAGTACTGCACTGTAATGTAATGTACTGTACAGTACTGCACTGTAATGTACTGTACTGTACAGTACTGCACTGTAATGTAATGTACTGTAAAGTACTGCACTCTAATGTAATGTATTGTACAGTACTGCACTGTAATGTAATGTACTGTAAAATACTGCACTGTAATGTAATGTACTTTACAGTACTGCACTGTAATATAATGTACAGTACAGTATTACACTGTAATGTACTGGACTAATGATGTACTGACTCAAACGAAACAGGTAGCAAAACCTGAAAGACTATGTAAATTGTGTTTCGACTGATCAATTACTCTACTTTTATCGCTTATTAAGGTACAACACAGCTGGATGTGCTTTGTTAACATTGTGGGTGTATTGACATTCATGGTCTGAGAGACAAGCTGTTGTTTATCTTACTGGGCTGAGGGCGGAAACAGCCACGTGGTGCTCCACAACAGCAGCCCACACAACTCAGCAACAGCCACGTGGTGTTCCACAACAGCAGCCCACACAACTCAGCAACAGCCACGTGGTGCTCCACAACAGCAGCCCACACAACTCAGCAACAGCCACGTGGTGTTCCACAACAGCAGCCCACACAGTTTAGAAACAAGTAATAATTAATTTCTAACCTCGTTCGATATCCTAGGATGAACTCAGCATGAAATTTAACAGGCGTGGGAGAAATGAGCGATCTGTTCAGAATTGTGGGCGGGAAACCCCTTGCATTAGACACAATCCTCGAGCAGTGCATCCGACGGTACGTCCTCACACGGTAAATACTGCCACTTTTGTCAAGTCTTCCTAGCAGTGTCATCGCTTCATATTTTCCATCTAAACTTGTTTATTCACCTGCCATGTTCAACAGAGGTACAAGAAACCGCGCATTATTTGTACCATGCTAGGTGAGTCTGGCGTACAGCTAGAAGTTAACGTATCTTTTGTTGGTTGGCAATTTCACTGACTGTATTTGTGGATACAAACGTGCCTTAACATCTACATATATCAGTACTCACATCCAGTTGCCAGACCTGGACTGCGCAGCAAGTGTGTAGCGGGGCACCAGAAGAGCCAGGTGCAGGAAAACGCGTGACAGCAAGTGGCGGTGTGCCGAGATCATCACTGCCTTCATGGTGTCTTCGTTCTGCAAGCAGAACCAGGCAACAGTTGACAGTCGACAGCGGACCAGAATTAGAAAACATGCAGCAGTGTCAGCTCAAGCAGTAATTCCTTTAGTCAGTATATCTAAACACAGTATGTCCAGTCTAGACATGCTAACACAATAATACTGTGTGGTCTGCAATGACTGACTTCAGCAAGTATTAACACACGAAATTTGAAGACATCAGTTAACTCGATTTCACTACACTTCGAATCAACTGCCATATTTATGTCACAGCAATTTTGATTCATATCACACTCGACCTCGTTACCAAGTCACGGTAAACATCTTTCATTTCTTGCAGTTATCACCAGACAAGCACAGCAGTTTCAAAACACATGAGAAACGATATAACCAGGGAGCAGTTCCATCACTATTAAACAGTATGTACATGTCCTGTATCACGCAATATCAAGCTATGTGCACATCTATCTACCGGTCATCCGACCTATCTGTAGCACTGCCCTAGTGTCTAACCAACAAAATATTACCCCAAGCAGCAACAAAACTGCCGGCACCGTTGAAAACAAGCACAATCAACTCCAACAACTTCGTTCCGGTGAGAAAGTTGCAACGCGGACCGGACCGCGCAGTAGACACGTGGCACGCGCAATACGCCTCACACGCTCGCAGTCGACTGCAACCAGTCTGTTTACCTAGAGCTTACTGCCGGTCCATGCGCCAGGCTAGCAGATCCTTATTGGTTCTACGGCCTCCCCACCACCCCGCTATTGGTCACACTTGTCATCAGTACTCAATGATTGGATGATGGAACCCCCACCCCCCTGCACTCCTCACTAGAGAGAGACGGGAGGTGAATATTACAGCATCCACAGGGCCACAATCAGTTTGCTTTAGCTGCGTGGTTGGCGTGGTGGTATACTGCTTGTTGCCGGGTGTCTCGACGAAATTAGATGATAGCATGCACCCTCACACAAAATGTGCTAGCAAATTATCAGTCTATACTGTAACAGACGTTAACCAAACCGAGGCTTTTTTTTACCGTAGCTGTACTTTATGGTCTTCTGTGTTATGAAAACACATTCTGGTAGTTCGCTAGAAATGTGCTGAAGGAACTGCTGCCTCCATTTACCGCCCTGAAAATGGAGGCAACAGATTGCTGCGAAATGTTTGTAACCGCCAGCTGCACTGTGACCAGGAAACCAGCTTCACGATCAGGCCGTTCTCTCCGCCTATATAATGCTCCAGCACACAGGACCGAAGGGTGGGTAGCCCCACAGCCGGCGGTCGTGGCTCTGCAGAAAACAAGTGAGGAAATCTATGCAGAGTCTTAAGGGTTTCGGGATGTCAGTCACTTTCTTCTAATTATCTCGAAAATGGTAGGACTTACCGTAAAAGTGTACCGACCGACATGCAATGCGTGTGTCCGTCTTCCCTACAGTACTTGCTAGAAATATTCTCCGTGCATTTAAACATTTAGTGAGCGTGCAGCAGAACACCAGAACAGCACAGCACAGCACACACCGCACATCTCGCTTGTACAGTAGGCCTATTGTTATTAAAGATCGGACTGTCGACAAATCTGCCTGGGCACTTCATAATATCGAGTGTCATTAAATCCAGCAAGTAGCTCAGTTCTCGACTTGTTGCATGACGACACACGGACGGAAGGACACAGAGAGAAAGACATGTTGAAAATACCGGGTGCATTTTTGCAAATTTTGGTACTGAAGAAGCCAAAAATCCCCCCTCCCCGAGCTGTTCAGTGACGTCACTGAGAGAGGACCGGTGTCTGTACATAGCTTACCAGTGTAGCAATTCAGTGGCTGCCAGCATTAGAGTCTTCTGGTATGTGGCACCGTATAGATTGGTAGACAGGCACACCAACATTTCGGACGAACTCCCTTCTGCTTTTTTACCCTCCGTACCTACCCACCAAACATCAGGGTGTTGATACAAATCAGTATGGCAGCAGCCGACACGGCCGGAACAATAGAAGCCCTGTGCTGGGAAAGATGCCACTTGCGCTGCGCTACACTTGGCATGAAACTACGTTTGTTTAAAGACGTGACATAACGTGTCCTGAGGATGACAGCAGGTGTTCTGTTGCCTGTCGGTCCTTTCACCCAAGCTGCAGAAAAGCACAAGTTTCTCTCGCCTCACGTTAGATGTTAAGCAAGTCACTGGCTCCACACGCGATGTTATTCAGAAAGATGTCAACATTTATTCCAGTCCAATAGACTTACAAATATTTTTTACCCATTTGCAGGTGGCAGCAGCAGGCAAGTATATTCCTGTGACAGGTCGATGCATGAAAATTTACCAGATTCCCATCCTCTTCCTGTAGACACATTTTAATATTATCCTCATATCTATGCCTAGTTTGTCCAAGTAGTCTCTTTCCTTCAGGTTTTCCCACGGAATTTCGGTGTGACACGTGTTCTTTCCATCTCATCCTTCTTCGTTTGGTCACCCACATAACATTTGGGGAGAAGTATCGGATTGGCCAAAGCTGGCCCCTCTCAACATCGGCCAACACAGGCTACTCTAGTTGGCACAGCTCGATAGCGAACTAGCGCTGGGTTATGCTAATTGAACTGCTGTTTAAAAGCCATTGGTGAACCGGCTAGTTAGGCGTCATCCTGTTGTTCAAGAGAACATTCGGGAGGGGGGTGCAGGGCTGTGGAGAAATGAATGTGATTGTTTTGTGACACTGCGGCGTTTAAAGTCTGCCGTTCTTGCTAGGGTTATAACGGACTGATCTGAAACGTACTGACAGACAACAGCTCAATCTGAAACGTACTGGCAGACAACAGGTCAATCTGAAACGTACTGACAGACAACAGCTCAATCTGAAACGTACTGACAGACAACAGCTCAATCTGAAACGTACTGACAGACAACAGCTCAATCTGAAACGTACTGACAGACGACAGCTCAATCTGACACGTACTGACAGACAACAGCTCGACCTGACAGAAACTGACAGACAACTGCTCAGTCTGAAACGTACTGACAGACAACAAATCAACTAACGAATTCGTACAGCCTCTTCCGGATAAAATAGACAATTAGTTAGTTAGTTAGTTAGTTAGCTAGCTACCTAGCTAGCTAGCGTGTAGCTACATGTGCATTGTACCTCAAATGTCGCTCGTTTTGCCTAATTTGCTAGACGAAAAAGAAAAAACTGACCCTAATTAGAAAGAAGATCACGTGGCACCTCTCGTGTCTGTACGCTTATATTCAAATTTCAACCAGTTGGCCAACAATATCATGCCGTCGTAGAGACTCCAGTTTGGTAAGAAATAGTGACGTGGAGAAAACGCTAACGATTAAGGTGGCAAGATATTAGCGTAGTAATACAGATTCGATATAAAAATGTTTGTGTACAGCAGGCTGAGAGAGTCTGATGGGACTCTGCGTGAGAGTGGAGCTGGTAATGAGAGGGTCTGGTGGGACTGCGCGACAGTTGAGCTGGTAATGAGAGGGTGTGATGGGACTGCGTGGGAGTAGATTTGGTAATGAGAGGGTGTGATGGGACTGCGTGAGAGTTGAGTTCGTATTGAGAGACTCAGATGGGAATGCGTGACAGATGACTTGGTAATGAGAGGGTCTGATTGGACTGCGTGGGAGTCGGGCTGGTAATGAGAGGATCTGATGGGAATGCGTGGGAGTTGTGTTGGTAATGAGAGGGTCTGATGGGACTGAGTGAAAGTTGAGCTGGTAATGAGAGGGTCTGATGGGACTGCGTGACAGTTGAGCTGGTAATGAGAGAGTCTGATGGGACTGTGTGACAGTTGAGTTGGTAATGACAGGGTCTGATGGGACTGCGTGAGACTTGAGTTGGTAATGACAGGGTCTGATGGGACTGCGTGAGAGTTGAGTTGGTAATGAGAGGGTCTGATGGGACTACGTGAGAGTTCAGTTCGTATTGAGAGAGTCTGATGGGAATGCGTGACAGTTGAGTTGGTAATGAGAGGGTCTGATGGGACTGTGTGAGATTTGAGCTGGAAATGAGAGGGTCTGATGGGACTGCGTGAGAGTTGTGTTGGTAATGAGAGGTTCTCATGGGACTGAGTGACATTTGAGATGGTAAAGAGAGGGTCTGATGGGACTGCGTGGCAGTTGAGCTGGTAATGAGAGGGTCTGAAGGGACTGAGTGACAGTTGAGTTGGTAATGACAGGGTCTGACGGGACTGCGTGAGAGTTGAGTTGGTAATGAGAGGGTCTGATGGGACTGCGTGAGAGTTCAGTTCGTAATGAGAGGGTCTGATGGGACTGCGTGACAGTTGAGTTAGAAATGAGAGGGTCTGATTGGACTGCGTGAGAGTTGAGTTGGTAATGAGAGGGTCTGATGTGACTGCGTGAGAGTTGAGTTGGTAATGGGAGGGTCTGA
>Ga0136643_10011175_pt1 | contig 13310 bp, 12 predicted proteins | sample TergutLab28metaG_FD_96883 | JGI IMG/M metagenome (GOLD analysis project Ga0136643, IMG submission 96883) | Labiotermes labralis P1 segment gut microbial communities from Petit-Saut dam, French Guiana - Lab288 P1 (version 3) (version 3) | ecosystem: Host-associated > Arthropoda: Insects >...
AAAGGTACACCTTTTTATAGTACTCTACTTTTTCTTACTACTCCGATACTCCCTTAAACGGTTGTAAAACGTGGCTTGTTTAAGCCCTGTTTGGGCTAAAGCGTCATCAAAAGATATTTTCCCGCGCTCCCACTGTTTTACCAATGCACCAAAGTTTTCGGGTGGCTTTTTTGTAGGACGGCCGAAACGTACGCCACGCGCTTTGGCCGACGCAATGCCCTCTGCCTGCCGTTTACGGATGGTCTCCCGCTCGCTTTGTGCCACAAAAGAAAGGATTTGCAGAACAATATCGGCAATGAAAGTACCCATCAAGTCCTTGCCAGTTCGGGTATCAAGTAAAGGCATATCAATTACAGCGATGTCTACGCCTCTTTCTTTGGTGAGAATCCGCCACTGATTTTGTATTTCCTCATAGTTGCGCCCAAGCCTGTCAATGCTCTTTATGTACAGTAAGTCGCCACGTCGTAGCTTTTTTACAAGTGCCTGATATGACTTGCGGTTAAAGTCCTTACCAGATAGCTTGTCAATGAATATATGGGACGTTGGGATAGATAGCTCGCGCATGGCGTCAAGCTGTCTATCTTCATTTTGGTCTGTGCTGGATACACGAATGTAGCCATAAACTGTCAATAAGTTTCCTCCCCTTACAACAAACAGCGGGTACTGATAGCGCCCGCCGTTTTTGTAAATTATAGCTCTCTAGTTAATCTTATGCCATATTTCATCTTCTAATATTTCAAGCGCTCTAATTCTATCTGCCAAATGAGGGTGAGAAGCCCTTATTCTCTCAGATAGACTTAACTGCGTATTCATTGTTATCTTTTGGAGTAGATATAGTCCCGATATTAACTCTCTGCCATATCCAACCTCAAAAGCGAAGCCATCTGCCTGTAACTCATTAGAACGGCTGTTTAGCGCAAGAATTACTTGGCTTAAATATATAAATACAAACACAAGTATATCAACATAAATTCGTGTGATAAATGTTATAAATGCAAATACGAGACCTACGACATTAAGCCCAGCCACCATATTTGAAATGAACTGAACAATATGTAACACCAATCTGAAAACCCACACAATCATAGAAAAAAAGAAATTGCCTATAACAGATAGCAAAAGTGCTTTTGTATGTCCATATGTTATATGGCCTAATTCATGAGCTAGAACGCCTCTTAATTCATCCTCTGTGAACGTCTCAATTGCGCCTCTGGTAACGGCTACCGTTTTCCGTCCCATAGCAAAGGCATTTACATACATAGCGTCCATTATATATAGCTGAATATCATCATTTAGTTGTGGGTTATACTCTTTTGCGTTCTCGTAAACTTCCTCAAATATGGGTATTAAGTAGTTGCATTCTTCTTCTGTAGCTGGCTCCCGACACCCTTCTGAATATCTTAATATAACTTCTCCGATAGGGGACAAGGCTACTGTTATAGATGCACCATACAAAATTGATACAATAATAAAGCTATATCGGTTTGCGCCTAGTATCGCCCACGCGAGAGTGAAGTAGATTGCAAACCAAATGATGTATAGAAAATTTGATGTAAGAAAATTAACTATGTGGTTAGCAGCTTTCATGTAATTTTACTCCAATCTGCATTAAGTCACACAATATCTATATCATATAGATTATTCATCTAGGATTTTTAATATTACAATTGAAACATTGATATGCAAAATAAAAAAGAGAGTGCCTAGAATTACGATTCTAGGACACCCTATTTTTATACTTCGAAAACAATAAATTAATGAAAGTTAAATAAGAGAGTCTCTATTAAGGTTTATCAGTCTCAACCAAGTCGAACAAATAAAGCATACCACCCACAAATCATATTACAGTCGTTAATTTCGTCAATACACTCAAGAAATATCTCAGCAAGATAATGTGGTGTTGTGAGCCTGCTAACTCTAAAAACCATGTTATCAAATATTAGTCTATCTTCATACAGTGAAAACTCAGTTATTCTGTTTTCAATCTCCTCAAAATGGTTAGGGCCTGTAGAAATAAATTTATGATACCGAACCGTACCATTATCAAAAAAAGTTAGCTGTACGGAGTATTCATCTGTTCGGTTGCTACTTGGTGAAGACCACCATGTATAAACATCATCACCATAAGGACGCTGTAGCAACCACTCCAATGTTTCTCTTTCCAACTCTGTACGTGTTTGTGTTGATAAAGGAATAAGTGAAAATTCAATTTCAATTAGCTCATCAAGATGTTGCCTCAACTCAATCTCGTTAATATTTCTTGATGCACTAACCTCTGCAAGGCTCCCATAGGTAATGGTATAATGTACATCACCAGAAGTCGAGCCATCATCAAATGTTAATGTAAAAGAAATGCTATCATTATTCAAATCGTCAAGTGTGGTAAAGAGAATTACCCCTGCCCCAACATGTGATCTAACTGGCACATAGACCAAAGCTCTGTGTTGCTGTGAATAATGCAACGAACCAAAATAGTAAATGGAAGAAACGTATACTATCCTTCTCCCAGCTACATCATATGAGAAAATCCAATCCATATGCCATCCGAAGGTGTCACGACCGCTAATAATCAATACTGGTATTCCATCACCGTTAATGTCTATAATTGCGTACATTGTAGGCCGATGCTGACCGTCCTGGTCATCAATGTAGCGTTCAAATCCACGTTGGCGCATAAACTCCATATATGCTTCTCGAATAGTGGCTACCTCTACACCTACACCTGCACCTGCAGTTTGCCCCACATTATCCCATTCCATAGCCATTCTCACCGACGCTTCTGCATTAACCATGTTGTGATTATGTTCATCTGCTGTACCAATTATTATCTGCCTCACTTCTTCACCAGTAAAACTAGGGTTGATTCCGAATAACATAGTTGCCAGCCCTGACACAAAAGGAGTAGACATTGATGTTCCACTCAAGCGTCTATAATGACTTACTTCTCTGCCCCAATTTTCGTACCACCTTCTTGTTACATTGTATGTACTATATATATTCACCCCCGGGGCGTTTACATCAAGTCCATTTCCTCGCTGACTAAAATTTGCTAAATTATATTCTTCATCAACTGCACCGACAGAAATAATACGACTTCTAACTTCCTCATTTTGAATTCTTACGAACGGACAAAACACGCCACTTATACCAGATAATGTACCGTTGTTATCTTGGCGAAATCCAAATTGGTTGCTAGGATTGTTATCGGCAACATATCTATACTCATTAGATACTACCCTTCTATAGTCTTTCTCATGCTGATTTCCGGCACCTGTTACAAATACAAATTCATGACTTTCATTTATCAATTCAAGGAATATTTCTTCTATATCTTCTGAAAAACTACTCAAAACTCTATCCGCATTATCGTTTCCTCTATAGGCTGCAAATTCAATAAGATTGTAAGCCATACTAAAATTTATAACTCTAACGCCATGTTCTCTTACATACCATTGTATAATTTTCATTAGCTGCTCTTCGTCCATATAAGCAACTCGAACCCCATACATAAAACTATTAGGCGCAATTCCACTTACCACACGCCCCCTGTCAAATTCAGCACCAATTATCCCTGCAACATGTGTTCCGTGAGAATCTGCTTTATGTGAAACGTGCTCTCCTAAACTAACCATGAAATCCAAGTCTTCATGATTTCTATAAAAGCCAGCATCTAAAATCAAGACATTAATAGGAGCCATTCTTCCTCGGTGTTCCCAAGCAGAAGGTGTTGATATAGCCTCTAATCCCCAATTGTTACGCCACCGCGAGCCACTTGGAAGAGATGTATTTCCCGGATTCATGCTATGAACTATTCCAATGTTCGCCCCTCTTACGAAATCTAGTTTTTCAAACTCTTCTGCTAGCTCTTGCAACTGTTCATATGTAAATATTCTATTAAAAGTAAAAGTATATCTATCGCCAAATAAATTTCCTCTGTTATAGCTTGTAATCCTAGCATTGTATTCACTTGCTAATTCTTCAAATACACTTTTGGGAACATCAAGCTCTGCCTGAATATGAAGTCTATTGTTATAAAATCTTATTGCTCCTTCAGATGCCAAGTTTTCAAGATATGGAGTAGTAAAATAAAAATTTTCAGATGAATAAAATAAAGCACCCCCAACATAGGGAATTTCTTCACCATCAGATGAAAACTGATAATTAAACCAACTTACTCCTGCCCATATTACTGCAAGGCATATCGCCAAAATAGTTGCAATAATCAATACACACTTTTTAGATTTCATAAAGCTGTCCTCCCATTTTTCGGATTGAGAACTATCCACGTTTCGGCAAAATATTATACCTAATAATACGGATGAAAGTGTTGTGTGTCAATACATCTGCCTTTTCCACTTTCACTGATGTTCTCTTTACAACAAATAATACACTTTTTAACACATATAGTCAATATGTATCTGTACTATATGTATATCTTAATTATATTGTATCTAGATTTCTTGTAAACTTTACTAGGGTGATATAGGTGATTAAGCTAAATATTCAAAATTTGATAGATAGTCGGAAAAAGTCTAGATATTGGCTTGTTAAAAGCATGGAATCTAATTATGAAACAGTGAATCGTCTTTGCGATAATCACGCTGTCGCCCTACAGCTTGAGACCATAGAAAAACTTTGTAAGATTTTTAAATGTACCCCTAATGACTTATTTATTATAGAATAATAGCAAAGGGTGATAGCCGGCCAAGGCTTATCACCCTTTATCGTTGTTGGGTAAAGTTTTTAATTCCTCAAAACGGCTTATTTATTTGCACTCTACCATGAAAGTCACTATCTTTTGAAAGGATAATCCCTTGCCCTGTCTTTAGCGTCTTTATATCGTCTGGATGATAGAAATACTCTCTAACACGCTTTGCACTCCCGAACCCTGTTTCTGATGTATTCAACCCCTTTTGTTGCAATTGGTATGTAACCTCTAATGTAGCTTTGGTCCCCAGTATATTAGCCCAGTGCTCGGCGTTGATAGAGCTGTTTTGACGCATGACAATATAGTTATTGCAATTCTCTATAATCTGTTCTTTAAAAGCATCACCTACAGCATAATCTAAGTCAGATAAACTTTGCGTTGCCAGTATACACGTTACATTAGCACTTCTTGACTTATTAACAAGGTCAATAAGCACTGGTGAAGCATAGGAATTAATTTCGTCCATGATAAAGAATATTCTATTCTCATTTCTACTAAATAGATTACTTAAAGCTTTTTTGCCATCTATTAAAAGCAATCTCCCTATCAGTGGTGACATTTCTGGATAGATTAATGGATTAAGGATAAAGAGGATTATAGCGTTTTCTTCTAATGCGGTATGTATATCAACTCCTGTGTGGTCGAATATGTAACCCAGTTCACTCTCTGCAATTAAGCTAAACCTAGCAAATGCTCCATCTACAATTTTTCCACTACTTTTCGTTAGTTCAATATTATCCAAATGTTCCTCTTTACTTATAATTTCAGCTTTTTGCAATTGGCTACTTAATTTAGTAAACTTGTCAACACTCATACTCTCTATGATGCTTTTAAAAGATAAAGGGATATTACTTAGGGCCAATAGTTTAAGTAGCCTTTGCAAGTATCTTTCTGTGTTGAGCTTGTAATGTTCCTCGCTCCAGTCTGTTAAGTTTATTAGCATATCCTTTGCTATAGTGGGAGAAGCATTCTTGAATGGATTGTAAAAATCGGATTTTAGTGGATTAGTAAGGTTTATTACATACAATCTTCTTTTACCCTTTAGCCTTTTCACAATATCATATATAGAACCTTCTCCAGTATCGCCCTTGCCGTCAATTATGAGTAGGGGATAGTCTTTTTCTACGCCACTTTTTATATAATTAGATAAAGCAACTGTTTTACCGCTGCCGGTTGTTCCACAAATAAAGATGTGTTTTGCATCATCTGGTGTGTAAATAGCTCTTTTGCCAGAGCCTTTACCTACAAATGTACCGTTTAAAGAATCATTCTTTCTATTAAAACGCTTCATTCTAATTCGCTTTAACTCCTTGCGAAAGTTATATATCTTGTTAAGTCTATGCTGTTTTCGTAGCTGAATAATGGCTATAGTTATAGGCACTATTGAGCAAATAGCAAGCGTAATACTTGGGTTGGCTATTATGCCGATTAGCTATTCTAGTTATCAATTCTAAATTTATCATCTCTTATCTCCTTCATATTTGTAATTATAATGTTATCGTACTGCGTCTTAAATTCTTCTAGTAAACGTGGTAACTTGGGAACGCTCTCGCCAATAACCCATATTTGAAAATCATAAGCTAGATAATTGGACTTTATATTATTATCCAGCCTAGGTTTTGACTTTAGTGATAGCTCTACCTCAACGCAATACGTTTTATCATCTTTAGTAAATATAAAATCTGGCTCATGCTTCCTATTTCCAAAACCTTTTAAAGAGTATAATTGTTTTTCTGTAGTAATACTGTTCTTGGGTATACCTAATTTATCAATGAAGTATATTGCTGTATCTAAAACAGCTATGTCATGTGCGATATTGTCTAACCTCACTTTGTCCTGTCTCTTATTTGCTCCAATGAGCATCTTTCCTCTATGGGCTAAATTATAAACGCTAGGAACCCCATATATTATCCTTCTTTTTTGTATTAATCTAGCGTCTATTAATGTCCTAAGTCTCCTATCGCACGCACGCTGCCCCGTAAAACCTGCCAAAACCCTGATATGCCTACCTAAACAAAACCTCCACCTCTCGACCTCTCTAAACACTTCGTAGTCTCTCTCTACTAACTTCACTAACTCACCACCACCTAACTAACTACACTCAACACCAAACACCCCAATCACCAAACCTGTCCACTCTCTCCAACACTTTTATATTGTGTAATACCCCAAAATATATTTCCCAAGTAGAGGGGGTGTGGTCTCGGGTAGCATAGCCGAGACCACACCCCCTCTACTTGGGAAAACACGATATAAATGCACTAGCAGTAAGGGGAAAAGAGAGTGGACAGGTTTGGTGATTGGGGTGGTAGTGTCTTATTTAATAAGAACAGATTCGCAACGTACTAATTTAGTGAATTTATATGGTATTTTTACATCAGTTATTCCTACGATATAGTCGATGCTTGTACCGTAAAACCTTGCTAATTCTATAAACACCTCAATTGGGATATTTATTTCTCCTGTTTCGTATCTTGAATATGTAGCTTGACTTACATGCAGTAATTTTGCGAGCACTTCTTGTCTAATGTCATTGTCCTCTCTTAACTCTCCCGAATACGTAAGCGCATTTAATCACCCCGAAAGCATATTAACACTAACGATATATGTATTTGTCGAATTATGCGTATAACGTATAAATTCAATTACGAACAAGATTGTAAAAGCATACGTAAATTGCATAGACAAATGTAGGCAACATAAAACCTTGCTATAATCATAATGTCATCGCTGGAATAGACAGTATTTTCCAATCATATTCTTTAATAAGAAATGAGGCGATATTATGACTAATGAAAGGATTGAAAAATTAGAGAATATCAACAAACAAAAAGTCTCTTGTAAGAATCTTACTTATGATGAAGATGGAAATGAAATAAATAAAATTCTCATAGATATATACAAGCATTACTTACTACCTAAAAGCAAGGAAAAGCTTGACATGTCAAGGGATGCAGTAGTAGAATTAGAGCATGGATAATAGTTGTTTATAAATATGAGTAAGATCGGAGGAAGAAATGTTTACTCAATATAAACACTATTCAAAGACCAATAATGTAATAAATATAAAATTATACAATGTAGGTATTTATGCGAGAATATCACGAGAGGATGACAACAATGTTTCAGAGAGCATTATAAACCAAGTAGAGTTCTTGGAGCGTATTGTATTAGAAAATGGCTGGAATTTAATAGATACCTATAAAGACGATGGTGTTAGTGGAACAACTTTTGATAGGACTGACTTTAACCGCTTAATTAGTGATATAGAAAAAGGCAAAATTAATATGGTTATTACAAAAGACCTATCAAGACTTGGAAGGGATTATATTCAAACAGGTTATTACCTAGAAAATTATTTCCCAACCAAAAATATTAGATATATTGCTGTTAATGATGGGATTGACACCTTTAATGAGGACAGTAACAGTGACTTTATGCCTTTTAAGTCAGTTTTCAATGATATGTATGCTAGGGATATATCCAAAAAGGTAAGGACTGCTTTAAGAACTAAGCAAGATAATGGTAGCTATCTTGGTACGGTTGCCCCTTTTGGATATTTAAAATGCCCTTGTGAAAAAGGAAAACTGATTATTGACCCAGTGTCATCTGTTTTTGTTAAAAGAATCTTTAAAGATTTTTTATCTGGCGTGCCGTTAAAAAACATATCAAACCAACTAACAGCAGATAAAGTTCCAACACCATCAGGCTACAGGAATATTCAGAACACACAAAAACGTTTTCTTGGCGTTTGGAATGATACAACAGTTCGTAGGATTATCAAGAATGAAGCTTATATCGGTCATACAGTGCAAAACAAAAAGAAGAAAATTAGCTATAAGATTGACAAACAAATTGATGTTCCACAATCCCAATGGATAAAGGTTGAAAACACTCATGAACCTATAATACCTTTGCAAGACTTCAAAACCGCACAACAAGTTCTTGCAAAAAGGTCATATCAACCAAAGAATGGAAATTTGCATTTATTCACGGGATTTGCGTTTTGTGGCTACTGTGGTTCGCCGATAGCACATTCTAATCAACATCAAAAGGGTAAGTATTATATTGTGTGTTCAACTGTTAAGAAGCACAAAACCCTTAATTTGTGTAAGCCACGTTATTTGCGTGAAGAATATTTGAAAGACTGTATTTTAAAAACATTAAAAAACATCGCTACAGAATACATAGACACAGGTATTATTTCCGATGGATTGAGCCAAAGTATATCTAGTGACAACTTGAAATACAATCAACAAGCAGTCAAAGATGTACAAAAGAGGATTGAGGATATAACAACCGTATCTATGAGTTTGTATAAAGACAAAATAAGCGGTGTCATCACTAATGAGGTCTTTCAACAATTAATGGCACAATCCAACGCAGAACGTGAAAGTAATGTAGCTCAACTACAGGTACTTGAAAAAGAAATGCAACAAATCACACAAATTGAGGGGAACCACGAGCAAGCCAAGTCAATGCTTGAACAGTTTTTACAATTCAATGATATTAACCGAACGATACTAGCTATGCTTATAAAGAAAATAGTTATATATCATGATAATACGGTTGATATCGACTTCACATTCAAAAAGCCAGTCCATAAAAACCTTCTCTAATTGGAGCGTTTACATGGTAGTCGGGTCAAAGAGAGATGCAATGTCGCATTGAACCGACTTCCTGGGTACACTTTGACTCCCGCCTTGGCCCGCCAGCTTGCTCCGCAGGGTACCCGATGGTGCGCCAGGGCACCAAAGGGGTATACGTCTGCACTCTGCAGGATGCACTGAATACTATTGGTGCCTACTCGGTGGGAGTTGACGGCGTGTTTGGTCCCAAAACCGCAGACGCCGTACGTGCTTTTCAGCGAGACAATGGACTCACTGCCGACGGTATTGTTGGCTGCTCCACATGGACAGCGCTAACAAAGCAGGCCAACAACTACTTCCGCAGGTCAGGCGCAGTGCCGGCGGTTTACGCCCACGAATAAATACGACGCAATACTATCTCCCATAGACAGCCACTGGCCTTGCAGGTCGGGGGCTGTTTTGATATAATAATGTTAAATCAAAACAGCTTAATGCAATATATATTTGACATTTAGGTTAATATATGATATATTATAACTCATAGGAGGCACCAAATGAAAAATAAGCGAATGAAGATCGCGCGGGTTGAGCGTGACCTTTCGCAAGAGCAACTCGCTGAAAGGGTTGGGGCTACGCGCCAAACCATAGGTATGATTGAGGCCGGCAAGTATAACCCGTCGCTCAAGTTGTGCCTGGCGATTTGCAAAGTTCTTGGCAGAACCCTAGATGAATTATTTTGGGAGGATGAGCAATGAGCAAGTGGAAAAAGCAACCTCTGGACGAGCGGCAAGAACGTGAGATGTACAGTGTTTACAAATGGGGATTTTTGGTACTGTTTTGGGGAATCTTTGCGCAATCGTTAATTTTTAATATTGTTGAAGCTGGGGGCGCTTTCGTCAGCTTAAGCAGCTATATTATTATGATTACCGGTGGCGCTGTTGTGACAATTGGGAGCGCAAAACGCGGTATATGGTCCGAATATTTTAAGCCGTCTGTGAAAACGAATCTAGTATCCAGCTTTATTGCAGGTGTTATCGTTTTCTTAATTGGATTATTAATTCCACACACAAGAGGTGATACTGGTGAGTTGTCGTCATTCGACATGACAATAATCGCGGGAGTTATTGCGGTTATTACCGCCATGGTTACCTTCATTTTGTTGAGCGTACTTATGCGCGCCACCAAAAAGCGTGCGACAAAGCTGGAAGCGGAGTACGAGGACTAGCTCGGACATATAAAACAAGTTAACGCCCCTATGAATACGACTTATCGTATTCATAGGGGCGTTTTGTGCTATACTTGTTTCACTTCAAAAGAAGAACACTTTTGAAGCTGCGGCAAGAACAGCAGTAGTCAGCGCTACGCGCTGGAAAGCCCGTGTATGCGCCATTAGCGGCCTTGCCGCTACACACTCTCCGAGTGTGTAAACTTGAAAAATAAAGTGCATTTTTCAAGTTTAATGGCTATATAAACATGTAACAACTAATCTCCCGAAGCATAGTGGTAGTCAAACAGCCGATACATCCGCTCGCGGTCGCCAGTATCAGCACACTTGACCACACTGGCTTTGTTCCTCTGCAAGAACTCCACAATCTCGTAGACGTCTATCCAGTTTTGCACAGTGGCATCCCGCTCACTCTCGCCCAGCACAAGCTGCAACCCGAAGTGCAGGTGAGGCACCCGCATCCCGTTTACGTTCTCCTTTGTGGAGTACCCGGTCATTCCCAGGTAGCCGATGACATCGCCGCCTTGCACCACCATCCCTTTCTCCAAATGCTTCGGCCAGGGATGGTCTTTGCGTAGGTGTGCGTAATAATAATACCGCAGATTGTCATGGCTACGGATACCCACCCGCCAGCCACCGTAGCGGTTCCAGCCCAGCTCTTCAATAACACCGCCCTCCACCGCTATAATCGGGGTGCCTACCGAGCCGATAAGGTCGTTTCCAAAGTGCTTGCGCCGGTACCCAAAACTGCGGGAGTTGCCAAAGTCTTTGTGGTGACTAAATCCGTACCCCTCAGCCACGGGGGAGTAGGCCTTTAGACCATAGCGCTCTTCCAGCTTTACCTGTCCGGTTTTTTCTTTGTCCGGCACTTCGCGCAGGTGCTCGCCCAAAAAGCCACACAGTACAGCATTGTAGGCGCTGTAATAATGGTCGTAGCTCTTATATCCGGGCAGGATGTCCTCCGGCGTTTCTCCGGCAGCCAGGCGGACGGCGTCGGCGTCCATCTCGCTCGGCTTGTAGCTTTTCCAGTTGCCGCCATACCGTGTACCGGTTAAAGCCAAAAGGGTTATCCAGTCTATATGTCGTTCGCTCGTGTAACTGTTTATGTCGTATTCATAGGCCTTGGACATCGCCCTGGCCGGTATGCTAAAGTCCACCCATTTGGGCCTCGAAGTTTCATTGGCAAAGGCAGTAAAGGTCATTGTAAAAACAAAAAGCGCCGCAAGGGTGGCGCACAGCAATTTGCGCATTCCAAAGCATCTCCCAATAAAAATATATTCGCATTATCTTTTGAGCATGTGCGGCGGATAAACATGTAATTTTTATCCTAATATACGGGTTGCAATTTAAGTCAAAATACTATATTGTTGTACGCAGGGGCAATAGTGCTTTGTGTAGATAATTTTCGGCACGCGCCTAACTAATCGCGGGAGGAAGAACATTGAAACGTCTGCTCAGTCTATTGGCTGCGATAATCCTCCTTGTCTCTTGCGCTGTTCCACCAGAACCTGAACCCGAATACAACGGGTGGGAGTTCCCGGAACCTGAAGGTTTGTTTGTTGTCCACCAGATGGATGGTCGAGGTGTGGTACGGCACGGTCTTGTGGATGCGCTGGGGGATGTAGTAGTCCCATTTGAGTTCGACCACATAAGCGTTTTACAACCAGGCGAAAGTCGCGGACTATTGCCGAAATCTCTAGTGGGCGAGCGGTTTTTTAAGGCTCTTAGCTTTGACTACGTAATGCATGACCTGGAGTTTGGTTGGGCGCTCATATCGCCGGAAGGCAGCTTCCTAACCGAGTTTGATTATATTTATATAGGCTGGATGCCCGGCGACCCAACCCAAATGATCGCTCGCCGAGTAGACAATCCCCAACACTTTGTCCTGCTAGATTCATATGGTGTGGAGAGCTATATTGAAAATACGCAGCTCATCCATACACTTGCAAAGCAATACTTCTGGACATTGCCCCGGGAAGAGTGGTGGCGTTTTGGCCCTGATATTCCCGAGCAGGGCTTTGAGTGGACAATTGATACCCAGTCCGGTAACTTCTGGGGAGCTGCCATGCCGGACGAAAATATAGGGGAAGATCCGGCCCCGCCTGAAATTCGCATGTACACGTCAGACGGTTTTTTGGTAGACAACAACGTCTATCACCTCGTTGACTATATCGGCGAGGGCCTATACATGGCAGTAACCCACAGTGAGCGGGCAAGCGAGAGCTTTATTGTAAACTACAACGGTAGGCGTCTGGCCGGCCCGTACGAGTCGTTTTTCCACCACCCTGGGGCACTGCCATTTCTGCTTGGGGTCGTGGGTGGCTATGCCAATGTCTTGAGCACAGACAGCTTTAGGGAGCTGCGCGCCATTCGCATCCCCGCGGATGGTTGGATAGAACTTGTAGGCATGGGGCTGCAGTCCTTTGTAGCGATAAGCTCTCAAACGCAGCCGTTAACAATTAAGATGCTAGGTAGCGGCGAAGAAATAATTTTTGAATCCTTTACGAACTACGAGCTAAGCAGCCATAACGCCGAAATGGATCGGTTTGCTCTGCACAGCGTGGGTGGCGACCCCGAAGGGTATGGCACGACAAACTTCCTTACGGTTCTCACCGACAGACAGGGCGGAATTCTGGCGCTGGCTGCAAGTCTTCATCCACAGTCGGAGTTTATTGTTGCCGGATCTTACAACGAGCACGATGAGCTAAAATACGGCTTGATGGATTGGGACGGAAATATCCTGCTCCAAATTGAATTTGACCAGCTGGAAGTTCTGCCCGGCAACGCC
>Ga0136643_10011176_pt1 | contig 13309 bp, 7 predicted proteins | sample TergutLab28metaG_FD_96883 | JGI IMG/M metagenome (GOLD analysis project Ga0136643, IMG submission 96883) | Labiotermes labralis P1 segment gut microbial communities from Petit-Saut dam, French Guiana - Lab288 P1 (version 3) (version 3) | ecosystem: Host-associated > Arthropoda: Insects >...
TTCCAATGTTCAGCATCTGAAAAGTTGTGAAATACAAGCCTGCACTGTGTTCCATTATCAACAGCGGAACGTACATAATCCCAGCTAAAACCATACACATGAGCAAAGTTGTGCCTTGCTCCGTGCTCATGGGAAACAAGACGGACGTAGAAGCCAGAACTGTGCTCATATACAAACAACGAATAGTGGCCAAAGGGAAAAAGTTTTCTAGTTACCTTTTAACTTAAACTTTCCAGTGACTTCAATGGTGCGGCTAATCATTCAGCTAATGTATATAATTTTGGAAACACTTTAGAACACAGTCCTCTGCCTTCTGTGAGAGGGGGCAGAGAGAATGAAAGCCTTTTATTATAAGATTTTTATTCTCTTACAGAATTCAGTAGCTTTTAAGTATAGATGCTTATAGAAGTGTCTGTGGTCCAAAGTAATAGGTGTGCAGCAGTCGCATAGGAAAATGTAAGGGAAGAGGTTATTTGGAAGAGCCGGTAGTAGATGAAACAATAACATTAAAACATATGTAACAGAAATAGGGTGGTTAATGACAGGGACAGTGGGTGCAGTGTTGTGAACACGTTAATGAACCCGTGCTTCCCATGAAAGGGCGTCGTTTCTTGTGTAGCTAAGTTAATCTTAACTTCCCAAGGAGAGGTTTGTTCTTTGCAGTTAGACCCCTTGCGGATGTTGTGCCACTGCGGGGACTTCCCGGCGGCGATATTTCAATTTAGGCAGGTAAGCCATTAGCGTCACTAAATTTCAAGTCCTGAAATACTGTATTTTGAAAGATTTCTGTAATCATCTTATTCACCGTTTGTTAAGGTAACACGCAAAAATATATCAGCTTCCGCTGTTATGGAAATAAGTAATTAATCATTGGAGTTATGTACGTAATATTCGGTGAGTTGGTAGGCCATTACGACACAAGTACTTCGATAGTACAGATATTATTTCAAAGTCTATATTTGTAAATATGGCGACGAAGCGAATGTTTGACTTTATATCAGACACATGTATACAGAATATGTATGTAAGTAGCTGTTCTTTAGAATAATATCACCTCTAGGAAGGTACAGCAATCCCCGTAGAGGACTTTTTCAGACCCAGAATTTTTCAGAAATTTGAGGCTACCACAATTTCTAGACAGTCGTCACATGAAGGTGGTAAAGTTGTCAGCCCCACGCACCGGCCGCCTTTACCCCAGGAACCATTTCTGGTACTCATTTCTGTTAGAGACTTAGTTGATATCAAGGTCACAGAGCTGCCAAAAGGATTATGTCAGTGAAAAATTCTAGTGACCTCCATCGGGAATTGAACCTGCGACCTAACGGAGCAGTGTTTCAGCCGACTGCCTCAATGCGTACGCCAATAATATCTATAGATATGTGTAATTCAAAATATGTGCTGTAGGAAGTTAGGCTTTATGAGCCCTGCAGGGGTTACTTTATGGGCTACCAAAGTTTACTTTAAGAAATAGGAGCCTGGGTTACAGAGTTCTTGCAGTAATGGGTGACACATAATGTATACGTAATTACTTTGTCCAGTGGGTATCTGGGGCTGTTTCCCCCCTGAAATAAAGAGACCTGATCATAAAGTTGACCACTGACTTGAATCTGGTGACAAGATTGAAAATAAACGGACATATACCTCAAATTTTCCCATGCGTCAATGCTGCAGTGCTTAAATAAATAGAGGGGTTTAATTTTTAGTTGTCTTTTGGTCATAAAATTACATTCAGAAGAAGCTACAGATTTAATGAAGCATTGTTTTTACACCACTAGTCTTCTGTTTATATAAAATTCGAAATATTCTTGGCGTTTAATTTTTAGATTTTGTTTTCTGCAGCCAAGTGGACTTGATCGGCAGTAAGTGCATTTAAGTATAGTACACTAATTAATATTTCGGAGGTTAGACATACATTGCTTAATACTGCAATTAATAACATTTTTGCTCATGGCGCAAGAGCCCCCCAGTGGGTCAGAGGCTCCTCATTATCGAGGATTCATGATCGCTGTCAGTTAGACACACCGGTTGGACTCTACTGGACCAGTGATCAGCCCGACGCAGAGAACTCTACCCGACAGTACATAACATTCACAAGAGACCAACTTCCGTGTCACCGGCGGGATTCGAATCCACAGTCCCAAGAAGCCAGCGGCAACAAACCCACGCTTTAGACTAACAGGCCACCGGGATCTGTGCAAATTAATCGTATAATTAATAAATTATTAACATTTCGACGATGATAACCTGTGTAATGACCAGGCAGTATAGAGTGGTAAGTTCTCAGGTATTCAGACCGGCCACGATTCTGACTGGTATTACAAGTGACTTGACACAACGTGCAGCTCTGTAAGTTTATACAGGTGTTGTGAAGTAACATTTTGCGTCAATCTTGATCTTTCAACGAACTGAATCCAAGTTGAGGTTCAAGTGAAATGTGAACTGATGTATTAAAATATTTTGTAGGATTTGGATTAAGTGAATTCTTCAGTGTGGTAGGGCAGTGGTTGAAATTCTGTTTCGGAAATATATTCGAAACTGGTTCAAAGGCGCCCGTACTGACGAAATTCATTACAATTAGGTCGTATTGGCATTTCAGCAATTACTTTCGGATCAAACGACGGTTCATTGCTCCCTTTTGTGCATTCACTAGCCCTCAGGCTTTTAAGTCAGCGATGAACCGTGAACCAAAGCGACAGTGCATATACACAAAATGTCACGGACTGCGTCCTCCTACCCTGACTTACTTTGCTTCTATTTATGTACATTTGACATTTTGTGACAAGGACGCTTTCGACACGGCTGTAAACGCAATAAGCAACGGTCAGCGTCTGATGCTCTGGTTTATTTAATGGCGTTGTCGGTGTTTCAGTCTGAATTCTGTCGAATGGCGCAATGGTTAGTAAAGAATGAATTTGAACAGCATATGGGGAAGAGCCGACGTTGCCAGTATTACCTTGAAGCGACTGAGGAAAATCTCGAGCAACCCAGAACATTCGATCTCCGAAATGGGGTTTGCACCGGCATTTCTGGAACACATAGCAGGAATTAGACTCGTTCGCAAGTTTTTGGGTAATATATAATATATATAATAACTGCAATTCCGTCCTGATCCTGCTGACAAGCTGTCAGCAAACCTGTATGACACATACCATTGCTGTGTGTACAGTGAAAACTCCTGATGATGGACGGAGGAACTCTCCGAAACTTGTAGAGTTTTATTCCAAAAATAAATTTGAGAAATTAGTGCGTCTAGTTGGTTTCATTATGAGAATTTATCACGATGCACGGTCACCCGAACGTCAAAAAGTAGCGAATACTTTCTAAGAAAAGCGGTGCGCATTTATGGGAATAATTATTGTGAAAAGAAACAAATATTTGGACCGAACATTTAAAGAAAAACATTTGTTTACAATAAATTTTTCATTGGTCTAGGGATTTTTTTCAGATTGGAGTGAAATAAACACGCTGACTGTTACGATCTGTACACATCTTCTAACTTGTTTTATATATATTATATGGTATAGGAAATCTCAAGGGTCGCTTTTGGGATGTTACAAACAGGAGCTGCAATGCGCAGATCTCCCTAATCTTTGAACTAGGCACAACGTGTGAGCAGCTGTGTGAGGCGGGTTGCGGTGACCCACAAAATGCTGGAGGGCAATTCATGTGAGAAGGGTTGGCAGTAAACGTGTAACGCAGGGTGGCCTACATGGCATCCATCTCACTTTTCCTGTCCTACATATGACACAGGATCACTAATCCACTGTCTGTCTTATCGGGATTCTGGAAATGTTCAACCCATGAGTCTATCGCCACTCTATCCTTGCCCGTCTGGGTGTGACTAGACGCCGTACCATGCTCACTCCAGTCCTTTTAATACAGAATGTTCCTTTTTTACACGCAACTTTAGGTTCAGAGTCCCTGTACATTGTGCGTGCGATGGAGCCGATCACGTGTTAGGTAACACGAGTACTGTTAGTGAGGTTGGGAGAATGTTTTTCTTGGAAAGCAAACGTGAGTACCTCCGGATATTGATGAACGAGGTGTTTTGATAATTAAAGATTGATGTTACTTTACAAAAAACTGTGTTCACTGTTGGTTATTCTTACATAAAAAAATCGCTTGTAATGTAGTGAAATAATATTGGCATTGTAGTGCATTTTTTTACTGTATTTTATTACATTTTACTGTATTTTATTCAACGAACTGGCGGAATATGATACACAATCAGCACTGTATGTTAGTTTAAATCAAATTAAAGGTAATGCCGTGGACAAAAGAGGCAAAGCAAGGGACAAATTAAAGTCTGTCAATAAATAAAAATTTAAAATTTTCGTGCAGGCATCGGCGCACAGTGCGGATTTTTAATTCAGTGTGTGCTGTCAGTCTCGATACACCGAACGGTCACGAAGGCACGTAGGGGAAGTGTAAATTGAAGAATTTAAAGCAGGATAACTCAGTCTAGTGATTACGCTAATATTCGGAACAAACGACATATTAGAATTCACTTTCGATCATGGACGAGACATTTTCCACTTTCATACAGCGACCGGAGAAACAACGAGTTTTCAACCAGCCGTTTATCAAAAACGAAACTCTCGCCCCTTTCCATGTCTGTCTTGTGCTGAGGTTAAGAATGCGTGGAGCTGTGCCTCCTTCTCCTCCATCCTTTTATCTTCATGTCATGGCGTTTAATTACGTGCAGGACAAATTGATGCTTTCAAATGACTTCCCAAGTTTCGAATCCACGATGTCGGTCTGTCGCCATGTGCTTGTTTGCCACTTGTTTACGGTTGGGGTGAGGGGGGAGGTGAAGCTACGAGCTGGTAAGAGGGGAAGAACTGACACAAACACCAGGAAGTCCTGTTTAAGTTACAGGATGTTTTATACTTGCTTGGAAAACAAACTTATGAATGGTTGTAAATTATTTTAACAATGACATCGTGCTGACTGTTCAAAATGTCTAACAAAATTATGTATGGCAAGGAAAGAGAGTTTAGTTTAGTGGAAGGATGGTGGCGGTTATTCCAATAAATTTTCAAATTTTTTTGTGAAACGTTAAGATAAAATAACCACGTAACATGCTACAGGAGGCACAGAAGTGGAGTAGAGATACAGATGGTCTTTTTAGTTACCCTTGGCGCTAGATGAGGGTGGATGCTCAACGCCAAGCTCCGGCCGTTTCATCCCCGGGAAAGAGGCCCCTGCATCCATCATAGAGATGGCTGGGTGGGGCACAGGATCGGCCTGAACGGACACGGAAAAAAAATTTCTTGTCCAGCCAGGATTCCAAACCCGGACAGTCCATTCCACAGAAAAGTGCTGCGCCGTCCGGCCCATACATGTGACATGTACTGGCAGCACAGTAAATTATTTTAAGCAGGTATAAGGCTGTCAAAGTATGCCAACGTGAGCCTAACAGTTGCCACGCCTCGCCGATTGCAGCCTTGAACAGCGTTACTATAAGCGCTAGCGAATATTAGGTTTCTGCAGTACTGTGTAGCTGTGTGTCCTGTCTGAATGCTTATAAGGTAGCTTGAATGACCGATGCTTTGATTGAAAAATGATCACAGGCCTCTCACACACATTCTCATATTTCTACCGAATAAATGGGACAGAAGCAACGTTTATTGGACCGGAGGTTACACCACCACAGACACTCTGGTGGGAGGTCTGAAGGTGGAGCTCTTATTGCCTAATGGAAGAGTCTTGTCTTGTGCGTGCTTGAAGACAAGGTGCGGAGCGAGTGCGGGAATTTCTGCATGCAGGTGCTTGTTAATATTCTTGTAAGAATTATACTTTTACTGCCCAGGGTAAAGGCATGGCATTTTAATGCATTTTGCTTTTGTTGCACATGTGACTATACCACGCAATGCAAAGTGGACAGATTGATGTTTGTGTTATTACAGGACAGAGGGTTATGGGACTAAATATCTAGAGTCCCGTGGTCGCTATATGTAACAATAAGTTTGACATTTAAATATCTACTTTCTGTCCACACAGTGTATTTACGTGTTTCTCTACACAGCATTAACTGACTGATTTTTATAACCGAGATATAGAGTTTTTACTGCGAGGTACGGACTGAATTTACGTGTAATGTATATTAACCCTTCAAAGCCCAGTGGTCACTGTACGTACCGCCAGTTTAACATCCAACAATTCTGCGTTCTGCCCACATTGTGTATTTGTGCGTTTTGTATGGATCTGAAAACAAACAGCGATTGCTTCTCTTTACAACATTAACGGCTGGATTTTTATAACTGAGACGGAGAGTGTTTACTGTGCAGTATGAGATGCATCTCTTACTTATAATTTAGGTTTAGCATCATTTTCAGACAGAGGACACCACTTTTCAAGAGAATAAGATACAACGTGAGAGTCTTGTGCATTAGGTACTTGAATCTTACTTCATTATATTAATTAATTGGAATAATTTGTTTTGGTGACGTAACTGCTTATTGATTTGATCCTTCCAGTATACAGAATTTCGTTCTTCGCTTATCTCATGTTGACTAATTATTTATTTCAACTATTCTTTCCGGATGAAGACGGATAAATTTAGGTCAGTTTTGTTAGAATTGAACGAAGAGTGTAAAATTTAAAGTCGTCTCTGTTCACAACATGAAGGCATATGGGGGAGTGGAGGTATAGTTCCACGCATTCTTGTTGTATGCTGTAGCTGGAGATAAGTGGCTGCTTTGTAACCCCGGCCGCTTTGTCCCAGCGAATGATCTACTTTCTCCGATGGTTATTGATTGGAAGACATGGTGCATCCCAGAACCAGCTTGGCTCTTAGCAGCGAAATAATTCTTGCATTTTGTCGGGAGTCGCACCTCGGATTATCCAGCCAATAGCCTCACCACTCTATTGCTTTGGGTCTAATTGTCCTTTTTAGTGAAAAATATTAGCAAATTTGCTTAACGAATCTTTAAAAAGGGATCGAAGTTTGTTTTTAACTTCGCTTACATTTCCTGAGCGTACCGGAATTTTGATTTACCTAATATTAGTGGAATTTCCTCGGTGGATTGACAAATGAAAATTCCTAGGGAGGGACTATATTTTACACACTTAATGTAGAAACTAAAAGAATGGGCGGGAGAAGTAACAAACAAGTGAAGTGTGAAATACTTACAATTTTTGATCTCCAAACTTGAATGGCCTAGAATACTTGGTAAACGTGTGTATACATAGGTAGAATAAATTTTTAAACACATCTCAAACAAATAGAGCTTAAGAACATAAACCGCATTTATCTGGTTAAAGATGGGAAGGACGCGACGGCTTCTGTGAACAAAGAAATTAATTTTATTTACACGTGTTCCCTTTAAAGCGAAACCGAGCTTACAGCATTTATTGTCAGATGTGTGACATAGCCGATAATTACAAACCCCTGGCGTACGAGATAACATTATGCGGACATTTCCTGTAATAGGTCTCTTGGTGACAATGACGGTGGCCTGACGATATTGCACTTACCGTTGAGTGTGACTGCTGAAGGTTAACCATACTGGCATATACATATATAACATATTTGAATATGGCATTTCAAAATTGTTTTATCGTAAAACAACGGACACATGTGATAAATGTCTTCTCCATGTCGAAGGAAAGACACAGGCAGGCAGGCATGACGAAGGTAATAGTCGTCTTTTGGAACCTTGCGAAAACGCCTAACAAAGTCAAAGGTTTACGAGTTTCAGTTGGTTTCCGCCTGTTTGCAGGATGGCATCCGGAGGGTGACAGGGTTATAGAATATCCTTCCTGTAGGTTCTGTCACATCTTGTAACTCACGACAAATTCTGTTAATAATAGATTACGACTATCCCATTGAGCATACATAAATATTACAGGTACAAAAAGTGAAAGCACTTTTCTATCCAATGCCCTCCCATTTCCAAAAGAGCCTTGCTTTTTAGAGGGTTCCCAGAGTTCCATCCATTTGTCTTTCAAGTTAGAAGAACGTGTAGGTGAAGATGAGTAGGGAGCAATGTTGGAATGGCATTGACAGTGGAAAACCGAATTACTCGCAGAAAAAATGTCTTTGTGCAAATTCGTCTACCACAGGTTTAACACGGAACGACTTGGGGGTCGAAAGGGTGCTTCCGCGGGAAGAGGCCGGAAACTTACTGCCTGAGCCATGGCAGAGCCTTGAACTCTGAAATTAACCTAAATATTATTTAAAGATTCAGCTCGTACCGCGCAGAAAACACATACTTTCTTATTTATAAAACCAGTCTTTTAATATTGTATAGGAAAAGACGTGTAATGTTATTTTATTCAGAAATCCATAGAAAGCACGCCCAAACTATGTGAGCCGATCGCGGAACTCTTGCGTGTTGAAGCCAGTGGTAGGTATAAAAACCACGGGGCTTTAAAGGGATACATTTTGGAAGGCTATACAATTCATGGGATTCTGCACACGCTAAAAGGGGCTAAGAGTTTTAAATGTTTCCTGAACATGACAGAGGGACAGACATTGATGACAGTGATGACAGATGATCATGTCCGTATTATCACTTTCTTCCCCTCCTCTCTTCAAACCTCTTTGTCTCTTGAACTTTCACAACAGAACTCATGTACCCTTTGATACCATAGGATATGGAATCAATCATTACCACACCCTCCGATGCGCTGCATGGCTTCATGTAACATGTTTTAGATTCAGTTGTAGCCTTTTGTGCTTGCCAGACAATGGAAGGATATCAACTGTCAAGACTGTGCAGTAAGAAATTGTCCGACCCTTGTCTAAATCGGTAGGCCGAACACGATTAGCTCCATCGGTGTAATGACTTACGTACAGGATATTACGATCGCACAGTCGAGGTTCGATTTCGTGTGGCAAATGGGATTTCACTGCCCTGCACCGCGTCTAGATCGGACTACTCTGTCCCCTATAAAATGGGCACCATCGAGTTGTCTCCGGAGTGAAACCTTCAACCTCAATTCAGGGCCGGAAAACAAGAGAGGTTTCTACATGAATACAGTTACGGTCAGACACATGTACCAAGCTACGTTAGAACCACGATCCCTTCACAAAACCCTGCGTGTTTTGCTTGAAAGGGTCATAATCAAATTAAAGATTATTAAAAATTTGTGCTAAAAATGTAGCGTAATTATAAACAAAAAATGTTTTTACAATAAATTTGCATTGTGTGTGATTTCGAGCATCCACCGCAGCGCAAATGGGATCTTCGCTATTCTGAGATGTTAAGCAGCGTTGATTGCTAAAGACGTTTCGGCACAACCTATCGGCCCCACGTACAAGGGTCAAGCAATCCAAGTAACATGTGTATTACCTTTTGAAAGTGTCCTTATTAGAAAGATAAGTACAAAAACATCAGGTTGTCTTTACTCAAAATTAGATTCCCAGCATGCTTATAAGTGCTGATGTCATAGTGCCTGACTGCGCATAAGGACAAATATACTTTTTATTTCTTTGTGAAACACTTAGCGTTAAACAACTTTAACACTAACACTAATAATAAACTACCAAACCGACCTGACATAGTACTGCTTAATTAAAACGAGAAGACTTGCCTGCTGATCGATATAGCCATACCAGACGATTCAAACCTTAACACAGAAGAAACTGGAAAACTAAACATCTACAAAGACCTGGAGATCGATGTCAGCAGGATGTGGAAAGTGAGGACAAAAAGTGTGTCAGCTATAACTGGAACACTAGGAACAATTAAGAATGGATTAGATCAGAACCGTCAGTTGCTACCAGGTCACCGGTCAGCCACAGAGCTACAGACGTTCACACTAATGAGCCCTGCACACGGCACTGGTAAGTGCTGGGGGGAACCGCTGTGGTCTGTTGTTAAGATCTAGACTTCATGGAAGACGGCCACTTGTTAACTAATAGACAAGAATATATGTTAAATACTAGTAATAATAATAATAATAATAATAATAATAGTGTCATTTATTGCTTGTATTATATTCACATTCAGATGGATCGTTTTGTTATTAACGGTGGCTTTTTGTACGACCAGAGATTTATGGCAGGGTTTGATGCAGGAGACACCCCTTGCACTGGAGTTAGTGGAGATCGTTCATCGAAAGATCGTCGCTAATATGAGCAGTGAACGAGAACTGAAGACTGTCTTTTGTGGTCAGTAGGACAATCTGGGGGAAAAGGGTTCAAATCCTGACCCGAAATCCGGCTATATTGGTTATTTTATGTTCACAGGACCGTGCATCTTAATTCTAGGTCAATAACTGTCCAACAAGATGCAACTATACACAGTTTATTTTATCTGTAAAATGCTCTACATGTTTCGGGTGGTTTCTCCACCCATCATCAGGAGCAGAAATAACTGTATTTACAGCATCTGGTACTAGTCAACCGTTGCGGCAGCAACGATTGACTAGTACCAGATTTTTGGGGAGCCAGACTCAGTAGATCGTAACCAGCAGATTCAACAACACTACCGCTGCTTGGATGGTATCACCTTATACACAGCATATCAACATGCGACTCAGCACAGACAATATTGTTAATATTTTATATTTTAACACACATTAAATTTTTATTTAAAATTTAACATGTTATAATGTAATATAAATTATTTTGACCTTCTATGTTATATTCTTCAAAGAACATCTCCCTAAAAATGCTGCCGAAATTTACGCTGTTTATAATGCAGTACGTTCATATGGCTGTATATGGACGTGTTGGTCGTATTTCTCATAAACACCCTGTATGTTTGGAAGCAGTATATAACACACGACAATGTGAATGATCATACGCCCACGCGTGTTAATGCAACGTCTAGACGTTGTGTTAACAGATTTTAATTGATATTCAAATCAATTAATTAATTAAAGTAAATAAAGTGTATACATTTGTAATAACACCAAATACTACACAAAAATAATAATTAAAAAGCGAAAAACAAATAAAATTAGACACATGTGTAAACGTCAGTCATAAAAGGAATGAGATCAGATATCTTTAGAAGAAACAAATAAATGTAAATTTACTTTTTGTGTTTTAGATTTTGCAATTAATATAAAATTTCTGTACAGGCTGTTATTACGTCAATGACTGATGGCGGCCGATACTGTGTGCCCGCTTAGTACGTCAGACTTGGAACAGATATACTAGTACCTTTGTACATGGATATTAAAGTTTACGTGTATTCCAGGAGTAATTATGTATTAGTTTTAAAGCTTCTTTTGATATTGTTATCTGCATACAAAAAAAAAGATTTTTTAAAAAATGGCTACAATATTGAAAGAATTGTCAAGGGGTCGTGGTTTAAGACTGAGAGTGGGTCCCATTTGGACTTTTATCCTGATGGTGCCAAGGGTCCTTTTCCCAAAGAAAAACGGCCTGAGCTCAAAAAAATCAGTTTCTCCCCTTTAATAATTGCCGAGATTGACAAAGTATGGATCCCTACTTGCATTCCTACATACGTCTTTATGAGCCAGTTCTTAACTAAGTATACAAAAATAATTCAAAATTCACAGCCAATATTTAAGAAAAATATTTTATGTTTACGTAAGAATTGTTGATATCTTTTGTATCTCTCCTGCCGTCTGCATTTGCAACTAATTTAAAGATGATATTGGGTTTGTCTGTACCTCTTACGACTTGGAGGTAATTTATATTGGATATTACTTTGTTTGTTTTTTGTTTGTTCGTTTGTTTCTGGCGCAACAACCCCCGGTGGGCCAGGGTCTCCTCATTCACGAGGTTTGTAGATCACACACAACAACGCACCACAGTCGGTAGGACTCCCCTGAACGAGTGATCAGCTCGTAGCAGAGACCTCTACCTGACAACACACAACACACAGACAGACCAAAATCTCAGCAGGCGAACGGCCGTCGACCTACGCCTTAGACCGTGCGGCCACTGGGAACGTAGGATATTACTTTACTGAGATAAAATTAGATATTAGGAGATCTGAGGTTCTCATAGCGTGAATGATAAGATAATACTCATTTGAGAAGTACACAGCATTATTTTATGTAAATTTACTCACGTTTCGAAGAAACTACGCCGCTGTCTTCAGGAGAAGATGGTTGTTTTTAGGATTAAAATTTATTTACGTTGTATACATTCATAGGACTAAGCCAAAGATATAAGACAGGGGGTGCTACAAATATATTACATAATTCCAATACAAAGGTATTCGTATACAGACAATCCTTAACACAAAATTAATAATGTATACCAAGAAATACACATAAAAATTAACAAATATTTCCAGTTATCTGTAAGCACAATCTGTCCTACGTGTTTCGACGAATGTTCGCAATCTTCAGGGAGGGGGAAATACAAAAGCATCTTTAGGCAAACGATAATACAAAGGTACCCCTCCCTGAAGTTGGCGAACTTACGCTGATATATGTAGGACATATTATTACGTATAAAGGAAACTTATAATGTTTTGTACATTTTGTGTTCATATGTTGATATGTATATAGATACATTCAAAGTGCACTGTGTGTTCTTACATTTTTAAAATACTTAACACGTGTTTAAACATAGAGAGATATCATAAACCTGTTATAATATACAGACAAGAATAATTTTGTCCGCGAAGTTATTGTTTAAAAAGTTTTAAAAATATATAAACAAAATTAATAATTCTGTGTTATTGGGTGACTGGAGAAAGGCACTGTCACCCGGTGTTGGCTAAAATGTTGTAGTGTTATGATTTAAAGTACAAAAGGAAGACGGACGTAATATCGAATAACAGCACCTCACACCGACGTTAGCAGTCGGCGTTTGACGTCATGTTTATGCCTTCTGTATCTTTTTGTATGCAGCCATGTAAGACAGGTTATTGATACTGCTGTGCAGGCTTAACCATCTCACGAACATACAGCTTCTTATTTTCGGTCTCTCGTTCTTACGAAATTTAATCTTTCTTCATACTTGGTTTCTTCTTCATTCTGCAAATTTTGAACATCGACATCACTATGAGGCTTTCAGCTTTCTGTGCCTCCACAAGAACCTTACAGTAAATGTGAAAGACGGAGAATAGAAGATCGTATATTGGTGATGGAATTTCTTCATAGTTGAGCAGGCAAGTTTCGCAACCAGCATGTGGGGACTCTGATAAAAGCAACCGAATTTTCTAGAGGTCAGATTTTAATATTATTATATGATGACGTCGTTGGATACCATTACGGTACCACTTTTTATGTACGAGGAGTAGCTGGGATATACTTACTTACTTACTTACTCCATGGTGCAGAGTCCTTCTTGAGAAGCTAACTGGTTTGCAGCTAGTCAAGAAATTCCCCGCATTTCATGGAACCCGAAGGTTCATTACCGTACTCACAA